>MDTD01141264.1_pt1 | contig 14729 bp, 12 predicted proteins | sample 811221 | NCBI WGS metagenome assembly MDTD01 (sample SAMN05326646, study PRJNA326480) | marine metagenome | isolation source: seawater | place: Pacific Ocean: South West | collected 2011
CATGTATCGGCTACGTAATTAAAGTCGCGAGTTGGGCTTAGAGCACCGAGTTGTAGCTGACTAACCCCATTAAGAACTTGAGAAATAATGGTTGGTATTACAGCTCGCGCAGATTGTCTGGGACCATAGGTATTAAAAGGACGTACAATTGTAACTGGGAGATCAAATGAGCTATAAAAAGATTTAGCAATAGAGTCACTAGCTATTTTGCTAGCAGAGTACGGGGATTGGGGCTGTAGTGGATGATTTTCTGATATTGGTATGTGTATGGCTGTTCCATAAACCTCACTAGTACTAGTTTGATAAAAAGCATCTACTTCTTTTTCTAAAGCGGCTTCAAGCATGTTTGTAGTACCAACTACATTAGTATCAATATAGCTGGATGGTGCATGATAAGAATAAGGAATGGCTATTAATGCAGCTAAGTGAAAAACAACATCTACATTTCCCGCTAACTTGCGACAATAACCTGGGTCGCGGATATCTCCATTCCAAATTTCCATATCTTTGGTGAGAGCACTATTGTCAAGCCAACCCCAAGAATTGTAGGAGTTGTATTGAGTTAGTACTCGTAGCTTTGCACTTTGCTTTACTAACGTTTCTGCTAAATGTGATCCTATAAATTATTCACCACCAGCTGGTAAAATAGTTTTGTTTTTAAGTGAAAAAGCCATTGTATAATGACTTGTCGTTTTAGTAAGAAATGATTGGATCCACATTGTACTACCGAGTTTAGCCTCTGCAAGGTTGAAAAATTTAATAGCGGCCAATAGGAAATTAATTAGTATTTAATTATTGGAGATATGATCTTTTTCTAGCAATTTGAGGTAAAGATCAGCAGTCATTTTGGACATCAAGGTTTCATTATAGGTTTGAGTCAATTTACTGTAAGCTGATCGTACTTTTCTTTCATATATTTGATAATTAGAAAGGCAATCAATGATTGCTTCGGCACCAGCTTCGGGATTATTACTTTCAAACATCCAACCATCTTCTTCTACTAAGTCTCGATTTCCCGGAACTTGAGTAGCCACAATGGCAACTTGTTGACTCATGGATTCTAACAAAGCAAGAGGTAAACCCTCCCATCGTGATGTACTTAGACAAATACTGGCCCATTCCATTTGTTGTATTATTTTATTTTCCGACAGTAATCCCATCATGGTGACGTTGTTAACTCCTTCTAATTTATTATTCCAATATTCTGAAGATTCAATGCCTATCAATCTAAATTCAAAATCAGGCAAGAGTTTAGCAATTTGGATAATTAGATTGGGGTTTTTTTGGTAGTTCTCTCTGGAAATACAAATGACTCGTTTTTGTAACTTTAATACGTCCTTTTTCTTTGCCACAAATACGCCATTTAAGATTGTAAATAATTTTTGTTTTGAAACTATTTTAAGCTCTAAAATACGCTGATATTCAGAATGCGAGACAGCAATACAAGCTTTTGAGTGTGAACATAGCCATTTTTCTAACTTCAAATAAAGCCATTTTTGCAATAAGTTATAGTTATCTATGTGAATTCCATGAAAAGTATGAACGCTTATAACCCCTGTTTTGAGAGAAAGAAGTCGTCCGTATAAACCAGCTCCCTTTCCATGAGAATGGATTAATTGTATGTTGTTAGACCTTACGTATGTTACTAAATCATTGAGTTTGCTAAATCTAAAACGTCGATGAGGGATTATTTCCATATGACTTTCATCTAAAACTTCTTTGAATAAATCCCAGTAAGGTTCTTCATGGGGGCAAGCGGTAAAAATTTCGAATTGATGGTTTAGATTTTTTATCAATTGATAAAGATGGCGCGGACCACCTCCATGATCTGCTCGCACACTTAACATTAGTATTCGTAGCGAAGACACTTACACCCTCTCAATATTTCTAACGACTCTTGAGATAATTTGATCCAATTTTGTAAGATTACCGCAATTAATTAGGTTGTCTGCATCCACAGCCCGAGCTTCGAAAAAACTCTGAGCGGACTCTTGTAAACCAATTCCAAGTGACTTTGAGGATTTTTTAGAATTAAATACGGCTTTAATCTTATTAAAATAGCTATTAAACTCATTTTCTGACTTACCAGATCCATTCGCAAAGTAGGCACATGTTTCAAGTTGATCGTCAATGTTTTCGATTATTTGTATAAGTGTAGTTTGAGATTCTCTAAAATCTCTTAAAGTACTGGATTTGAAGATTTGTAAACCTTCGTAGATACCATTATTTAAATCATTGAAATAGTTAAAAAAATTTCGGTAACGATTTAATAATTGCGGTTGTATATCTAGTAAAATTTGGAATTGTTCGTCTGAAAGTTCGTTGTGAGCTTCTTTGAGTAATTCTACAATTTTTGTAGTGAAGTCTTGTATTTCTTGTAATTGGAGCTTTAGGAATGGAGTAACTACTCTAAAAGCTTTATAGATAGAATAAAAAGTCAGGAATTTTTTACATTCGGTTTGACCCAATTCAGCTGTTGGAACAATTCCTATAGAGTCTTCTATTAGCTCTTTAGCACCTTCATTACTTAACTCTTTTGTTTCCAATCGATCGCATTCATCGATAAGGTTTCGAAGAGAATGTTCAATAGCCTTAAGACTATCTATTTTTTTTGAAATCATTAGAATTTGAGAGCTATCTAAAGTCATTCTATTTACCTGTTCAATTATTTCATCCGTAATCATATTAATCTGCTCAGATAAACTCATCATCTTAATGGGGTCGTAAGGTTTGAATTTGTTGCTAGCTAAAATCATAGATTCGGTATCTAAACTATTTAAATTAGATTTTGTCTCTAAAATCAATTTGTCTAATTCACTATCCGAATTAGAGTATTGACTGTTTTCAAGTGTAGTTTCAAAATATTTATCAAAATGTTCGCTTATTGATTTAAGTTCTTCAAGCGGGTGAATTTCGCTAATTTCATGAGATTTATTACTGTGAATAGACTTTCTATGTGGAGAATTTCTGGAACTAGATTTTGATGTGTTGTTCTCAGAAGTGTTTTTTTTGCGAGAAGCTTTATTTCCGTCATTTTTGAATGCAACGTAAAAAGTAACCGCTATTACAAGTATTAAAAAAAATATTAGAAATGTAATCATGGCTCTCGATAATCAAATTTTTTGATAGGCGGTCTCTAATTCTTCAAGAAGTTTTTTCAAATATACAAATCTTTTAACTCTCAGATTTGTTTTAGTATAAAGTTCATAAATAAGAACTCCAAATATAGATATCAAAAAGCTAATTGAAATCCAAGATTCAGAAAATGTAAATCCGATTAGTAATGTAACTAAAATTACAATTTTGGCCCATTTATTTTTAAGGAAAAAAGTGACTGGTGATTTTGTTGAAAGTTTTTGTAGTTCTTCTTCAAATAGGAAAATTAATTGGGCATGTGGTTTAAAGAAATCCGAACAGAACGGACAACGGATTAGCTCTTCTGTAAATTTGAGTTTTAATGGCTTGCCACATTTGACACAATTAACATCTAGCTCTTTAGCAGCTTGTTCAAAAAGGCCCGACTGCTCAGCTAAATTAGAAGATAGAGACTGAGTAGATAAGTTTACTTTATCATCAGTAAATCCTGATTTTTCGCTCATATGGTCACAGTTTAACAGGTTAATCTATTCAACAACATAGATTTGGCGTTCCAATATTTTCGTGGGTAGAACTTGCATGGCCTTATCCGTAGTGGTTTCCTGTAATTGAAGGAGAGTAAATGGAGAAACTGTTTCGAAGTACACTTTTTTCAGAATCCAGGCGACCACTGAGAAAATTTTTAATGCGACTTGACTCACAATTACCTAATGGTTCTAGTGTATATATGGTGGGAGGTTTAGTAAGAGATATTTTATTAAATTCTACTGAGGGAAAAGACATAGATTTGATGGTTGATCTTTGCAGCGCATCAAAGATTATAGATATTTTGGCAGCTTTGAAAAAATCGAATCATTTACAGAGTTTTCAGCAAGTAGGAAAGAGTTTTCCCGTTTTTAAGATAAAAATTTATGAATTCGATGAAGCTATTGATTTAGCTCTAGCGAGAAAAGAAGTTTCGACTGGTCCGGGTCATAGAGATTTTGAAATAGATGCAGAAGAAGTTTCCGCTCGTCAGGATGGCGAGCGTAGAGACTTTACCGTGAATGCATTATTTATAAGGTTTTTCACTTCTAACAAAAATATCTTAGATTTCGAATTAATAGATTATTTTAATGGATTAGAGGACCTTAAAAATAGAAAAATTCGAGCAGTGGGAAACCCACTTTTAAGGATTCAGGAAGATCCACTTCGAATATTGCGTGCATATCGTTTTTGTAATCAAAAGAACTTTACTATTGATAGACGCCTTTTCGAGGTAATTCGCAATAATGCTTCAGAACTAATACCTAATCTTTCCTTTGATAGAGTTCAGTCTGAAATTATTAAAACAATACAAGCGAATCCTCGTAAAGCTATTCGAGACTATCTAGAGTGCGATATTTTAAATATTTGTTTTCCCAAGCTTGCATGCTTTTTTCCGCAGCAAACACCAAACTTTTTTCCTAATTATAAACTTGAATCTGAAAAACGAGTATTCCCTCTACTTCTTTGCTCTTGGCTTGAACTGAAAGCGTTTGAAGTGACTTCTGAAGAATTTAATGAGCTAGAAAAACATTTAAAATATTTTCATATTCCTTATGCAAAAGAAATAAAAATAATACTTAGTGGTCTTACAAAATTGAACAAAAGATACAAAACTAATTATCCCGATGCCCTTCAGGAAAAAATTTTAACTTCCCACTGTGGTGAAGAAATATTTTGGCTTTACACTCTATTTCAACGTCGTTTTCAATTTCCCCCCTTACTAAATTTAAGTAATTTACCTGAAAAAATAGACGGAAAAACTATAATACAGTGGGGCATAAAAGCAATGTCCGGTTTTGAAGGTGTGGTAATGCGTGTTAGGCAACTTCAGATTGATGGAATTAATGATATAGCAGAATTAAGGAGTAAAGTTTTGATGGAATTATCTCTATCAGGGGATTGTTTATAGTGTTTGAACCGACTTTGTGAAGCATGTAGCTTTAGTTTATACTCGGCGCTCGAAAACTAAAGAAGGAATATATGAGCCCAATTGCAGAAGCACAAGCCAAACTCACCGAAGCTAGAAACGAACTCGGACGCCTTATTGTTGGTCAAGAAGATGTTTTAGATGCTTTATTTATATCTATTTTAACTCGCGGACATGCCCTACTTGTTGGGGTGCCCGGATTAGCTAAAACACTTATCGTTCATACACTTGCAAAAGTTTTAGGAGGTCAATTTAATAGAGTTCAATTCACTCCCGATTTGATGCCTTCTGATATTACGGGTGTAGATCTTATTCAAGAATATCCAGAAACCGGAGTGAAAGAATTCAGATTTATAAAAGGTCCTATTTTTTGTAATATTCTTCTCGCAGACGAAATCAACAGAACTCCCCCTAAAACCCAGTCTGCTTTGCTACAGGCCATGCAAGAGCAAACAGTTAGTCAAGGCGATAAAACCTATAACTTACCTCAGCCATTTTTCGTTTTAGCTACACAGAATCCTATTGAACAAGAGGGTACCTATCCATTGCCTGAAGCTCAGTTAGATCGCTTTACTTTTTCTCTCTATATGAATTATCCAAGTTTTGATAACGAAGTTCGTATTGCCATGCTCGAGCAAACTTTTGATAAAGATATGAAACAATGCATGACCATGGATGACTTAGCGGAATCTCAAAGAATGGTTGAAGCAATACCAGTTGGTGAAGAAGTTGTTAAATATGCAGTTAGAATGAATTTTGCTACCCGTAGTAATAGTGATTATTCCACTGATATGGTTAAAAAATATATTTCATGGGGAAGTGGTCCCAGAGCTAGTCAGTTTATGGTTGCAGCAGCTAGGGCTAGAGCTTTTATGCAGGGTCGTCCTAATGTCTCTGTTGATGATATTGCAATGGTCGCGCCTATGGTACTGCAACATAGATTAGTCATGAACTTTCAAGGGGAAGCAGAAGGGGTTTTAGTGAGACAAATTATAGAAGACCTGGTTACCAAGTGCCGATAAATCGTAAAAAATTCTTAGATCCTAAACTATTTGCTCAAGTAAAGAGTCTTTACTTAGCAGCTAGGTACGTAGCGGAGGGAGCAATTGGTGGTTACCACAAGTCTCCTTATGTGGGATATAACGCTGAATTCTCTCATCATCGTGAATACCAGCCTGGAGATGAACTTAGACACATTGATTGGAAGCGATATGGTAAGTCAGGCAAGTATTATGTAAAACAATATGAAGAGTCTTCTTCATTAAATGGTTTTTTAATGCTTGATCAAAGCGCATCTATGGGCGCTGTAAGTCCATCTAACTTATCTAAAGAGCGGTATTCTCAAATTTTGTGTTGTGCATTAGCTTATCTATTGCTTAACCAGAGAGACGGGGTAGGTTTCTTAAGTTTTGCTGACAAAATGCGCAATTTTCTTCCTATTTCATCTCGAATGACTCAGTTCGGTCAATTGGTTAGCTTTTTAGAGGATTCTAAATCCTCTGGACGAACTAGTCTGTTAGATTCAATCAAATCGATGTTACCCAATCTTAAATCCAAATGCCTGATAATAATTATTAGTGATTTTTTAGATCTAGAGGATGAGCTGATCGAAGCTATTCGCATACTTAGATTTCATAAGCACGAGATAGTGGCTTTTCATGTTTTAAGTCCCGAAGAACTTACATTTCCGTTTGAAGACTATAGTACTTTTGTGGATTTGGAGACAGGCAGTACCTTGAGTTTGGACGCTCGTTCAGTTAAGCAAAATTATCAAAATAGCTTAGAAATATACTTAAAAGAAATCCGATCAGTAATGCATCAGTATGCAGTGGACTATCAGTTATTCAACACATCAATACCAATAGAAAAAGCATTAGTGCATTTTTTATATAAGAGATCTAGACATCTATGAAATTCTTACTGAATCATCATCAAATTCTGTTGTTTTTTTTGCTCGTTCCTCTGTTAATTCATTTATTAAAGCGAATGCAAGCTAAGCAAATAATAGTCAGCTCGCTTTATCTGTTACGGCGTAAGAAGGCTAATCTGTCACAAAAATTAAAATTAAGGCAACTGACTCTACTCATGGTTCGGTGTTTAATAGTTTTGAGTTTGGCGGGATATTTTTTAAGACCTGTTCTTCAGGAGGCTCCCACTTGGGTGCAACAACTTCTGCCATATGAGGATCGTCTTACAGTATTGCTTGATAATCGCTGGGATGACCGAGATTCAATGATTTCTAAATGGTACAAAATGAGAGGTGATACCCAAGCGATTGATGTGGAATTTATAACTTTGTATGAGAATCAAGTAGGTAATAATTTAATTGAACAAGTCAATCTGTCTTTGAAGACTAATGCGTCACAAAACGTTTTATTTAGTAGGTTTTACGGTATTTCTTCTGAAGAAATGAAAGAATTGAGTAAGTTACCTTTACAATTCATTCCTTTTGGTCCGAATAAAGTTGATAATCGAGGCATTCTGGGAGCCTATGTGCAGCCAAAAGTAGCCTATGTAGGTGAAGAAGTAAAAGTTGTGGGATCGGTACACACCAATTCGTCTTCAGAGCTGTCTACCAAATTAACGTTTTTTGAAAATGAAAAAATAATATCTGAGAAAGATTTATTTCCCTCAATACTTTCTCCGTCTAACTTTGCCTTCTCCATGATAGTGAAAAGTGAACGGTCCAAAGCTTATAAATTAAAAATTCCAGAAGATATTTTGAATGCTGACGATGAAGTAAATTTGAAGCTCGATGTGAAATCTAGTTTTACAGTTATACTTGTTGATGATGAAGTGAACTCATCACAACGTAATTCCAGGCTTTATTTTATTAGAAAATTTTTAGAAAGTCTAAAAGCAATGTTTCCTAAAATACTCGTCCGTATAATAGATATGGACTCAAAGTTATGGGAAAATTCAACAGAAAAACCTGATTGGTTAATACTAGGAAGTTTGAAGCACTTTACTTGGAAAAATGATGCAAAAAAAGTACTGATATTTCCACAGAAAGATAGAGCTATTCAAACACAAATTGATCAAAAGTTGAGTATTAAATCTTATGCAATTGAGTCTTTACCCAGGGAAGTAGAATTTCCTACTATGGATACTGAAGATAGAGGCTTGTATTCGACTCCTTGGCAAATTTACAGATATCTACAACTGAAACAAGAAGAAGGTATTCAACTGGCAGTAGCCGGCAAAGAGGTATTATTTTTTCGGAATAAAGATGTGTATTTTTCTGCTTTTGATTTTAGTAAATATGATTTTTCGGGAGTAGCTCATCCATATTTTCCGGTCTTTTTGTACCAATTATTTTTTGATCGTTTCCCAATAAAACAAAAAAATTATAAATTGAATAGCGACTCTTTTGAGCGACCTAACAGCATTCTTTTTTCTAAAAATAAAGGTAATCAAAATATGGCTAAGTGGTCAGACTTGTCAAAAGTATTAATTTTACTTTTTATAATCTGTCTGTTAGCGGAAGTTTATTTGGTCAAAAACATTCAAGCCCTGACTAACTCAAAATTAAATCGGTAATTTGTTCAGTAGTTTTATTCAACACCTGACTTCAATGGAAAAATAGGAATTAAACCTCCACCACCTGAGCTTACATTGACTACTTTTGAGCGTGATGCTCTTCCTAATGTACCCGCATATTTACCATTAAAAATATAAGGATTAAGATTAAGATTACGCTTTTCTTTGATAACTTTTCCTTCACTTAACGTTAGGAAATCATTTTCAGGAACTTCAAAAGCTTCTTGAGCAATCCACCAAGAACATCCCATACACTGGTCTACTACTGCTTGCCATTTAGAATCATCAGTATGTGCTCCCACATAGACATCTTGACCACCAGCCCCACCTGTAGGTTTTATGACCATTGTTTTCTTATTACTCATTAAATAGTCGTGCAAAGATATATCACATCCCTCAGGGGATAGAGTTATAGTTTCATCTAATTTACGAGTCCATGGTACATGTTTTGCAATGCATTCTGACTCCTCTTTAGTAAACAAGTATGAAAAGTCTCCATTTGTCATTAGTGCCATGACTTCTTTATGTGCTCCGATGATTGCCCTAAATGGGTTCACAGGAATTACGGCCTTGTTGCCGATGGCGGCTAAAAAATCTTTTAATTCACGAGGATATCTTTTGTAAAACAAAAAGCGAATGGCAAGATTAATCAGATCAAATTGAATATTGTTTGAGTACAGGCCATTATCTCGATATTCTAATTCTCGCGGGTCAAGGTAATTAGCTTCATAGCCTTGTTCTATCATGAAGTCTCTAACAATTTCAGCATCCGAGCCCACAAGATAGGACTTAAAGCTGCATATACCAATACGAGGATTTTTCTTTTTACCGCCTGCTTCTCTGTAGCAACTCAACATACTATCTAAAAACATTTTAAGAGTATTTGGACGTTGTGGATTTACATAAGTATCAATTAGCTCTTTGCAGTATGATTGTTGGCTAAATAATTGTTCGTAGACGCCAATCCAACCTCGGGCTCCCGGCATATCAGTGTTAAATTCTATAAATTTTAATGTTTCACCATCAAAGAGTGCATCATGTCTATTTATCACAGTCGGCTTTTTGTAACCGGGATCCCATTTTATCCACTCTTCTGGAATATCTGGGTAAGGAAAGTATTCTCTTACATTTTGATCTCCATCAATATAAGCATTGATGACTTTATCAAGCGCTCGATCGAGGGTTTCTCCTACATTTGCAATTAACTTTACTGAAGAGTCCTTCAAAAAAACAGGGACCAAAGATATAGGTAGTGTTGTATTTTCCCCGTAGCTACAACGTTTTTTGTTTAGTTTCCCTAAAAATTCAGTGCGTTCTTTAATGATTTCTTTTGGATGGCTCAACATCCATTCTTCCATTTTTTTTTCGGCTAATTCGAAACTTTCACCTGTCAGTGTCTTTTTTTTTGACATTAGAACTCCTGAGTTGAGACATTATTCTTTGCATTTTGGCATAAGGTTGTCTTTTTCACAAATGATTGAAAAAGAGTAATGAATTGCATTGAATACCCAAGAACCAATACCGATTAAAGTGGCTAAAGGAATAAATCTATGTACAAGATCATTAACAAAGTATTAATTTTTGTATTACTTTTGTCAATTTCTCCTTCCTTAGCACTAGATAGCGAAATACAAAAAAAAGATTTACTTTATGAACGAGCAAATGATTGGCTCAATATAAATTCATCAGAAACTTCACAGATGAAACTTGAGAATAAAAAGAAAATTGTTGCAGACAAGGAATTTTCTTTTATTCCTTCTCAAGACTCAAAAATGGAAAAATTTATTAAACGTGCCAAACAAATATTTAGTTCTGACCCACTCTCTATAAGTCGTAAATCCGTAGATGAGCAGGGACGAGTGAGTATGTTTAGACCAATTCGTCTAGGTTTTGTTAATTTTTATAACTTTAAATTCCGTCTTACGAATACGATGTCTTATGCCAGAGATCTTGGTAATGAGCAGTCGGTTTCATTAGGGCTGAATTATTCACCATTGGTCCTCAAGGCACCATTTGGAAATATGAAAATGGATTCATGGGATCTGAATCTCGGTTATCGAAAATATTTTAATGAAAAGTATTTTTTTCAGTCTAATATTGGATTACGTAAGTACCATCCTAATAATGTTTATCGCTCATTTTTTAGTTCTCGTGGTCAGCAATTTAATAATGAGAGATTACCCTACATGAGTGTGGGTGTAGGTCGTAAAATTTGGAATGAAGTTCCAATAATAAAAAGACCTTTAGTTCTAATCGCAAACTATACTTTCTCTGAGGATCTTAAATATCCCTCAGCAGATCCTTTCGGACATAATAAAATAGATCTTAAAGGTCTAGATATTACGGTTTCCGTTAGCTTCAAAATTTAGCTCTATGTTTTATGAAACAAAAAATAACTCAGTTAAACTGAAATTTAGATTAATAATAGGATTTGTAAGTTTACTCTGGATTGGATGTAGCACTGAACAGATGAGAAATATTACGGGAAGTACTCCTTTAAATGCCTATTCCGTAATTCAAGGTTTAGTGACTGGAAGTTCTGTTATTTCTCGAGAAACTAACTCTAGTTTATCGAGTATTGCTTTTGAGGATGGTACTCGTGTGAACTTTAATTCCCTAGAAAATCCGGAATTTGATGAAAAGGACAGAGATAATCTTAAATTAATATCTCAAATTCAAAGAAATACCTCTACTTCTGAAGACTCATCGATTTTGGTAGAAAATAATATCAGTGTAAACACAAATCAAAAAGAACCCGATGAGGAGGGCCTATTCAAGGGATTAGATAGGATTATAAGCTTAGTTACAGATTCAGGTATCGTATTACAAACAGGTGTTTTTAATCGGTATACCGCTTCGGGGAAATTACATTATCGATTTGCAGGTGAATTTCCTACAGAATCATTGCGTTTAAGAGTTTTAGAGGGAGAAAACGTCTTAGAGTTGGCGATGGGGAGTTTAAGTGAGTTTGATGAAGTAGTTAATGTTCCCGACTTAGATTTAGTAAATTCAGCTTTAGCTACACGAATGATAGAGCAGACTAACAAGTATAAAACTCTCAAGAACAAGGGTATTTCGAGTTTCATAGAATCCATGAATTCAATAATAGAGCATAAGATTGATCAGAGCCTCAATAAGCACTTACTTGTTGAAAATATAAGTCGTGTTGGTGTTAACAATGAAGGAAATTTTGAGATATATGCTACCAACTACGACCCTTTTAAATATCGTCAACCTAAGCAAGTTCAAGATTGGGAAAAACACTTGTTTCATTCTACCCAGGAAATAACTCCTAGAGGAGAATCATTCGAGAATACCCTCTCAGATGATATATCTACTGCTTCACCAATCAATAAAAAGTTAGTTAATTGGGTTAGTTCAGTCAGCATGACTCAACTGAAATTGAACAAGGAGATACAATTATTCAAGGATCTTGATTTTAGTTCTCATTCGCCTATTGCTCTGTACGACTCAAAATTTAAGTTGAAGATTCAGTTCAAAGAGTTTTTACCAATTGAGTATCGCGATTCATTAATAAATAATGGAGTACTAAAAATTCAAAAGGGGAATAGGCAGAAGAGCTTATTTATATCTAAAATAAAATCAGAATTTACGACCTTTAGTATACTTGAATTAGAGGTTGACCTTGGGCCATTATCCAAGGATAAAAATGAAACTTTGTTTATTTTTTTACAGCATACATTTCCTAAATTTCGAATTAATCAGATTGCACAAGCTTTCTTCAAATTTGGTCTAGAAGCATATTGAAAGATGGAAGAGATTTTATTTGATTTAGTTGCATTCGGTAGGTCATGTGTTGACTATACTTATGTTGTTGAAATGAGACAGGATAAGAGTAGTAAAAATCCAATTCTTAATGAAGATGTTTCAGGTGGCGGTCAAGCGGCTACTTCTGCAGTTATAGTGAGTTTACTAGGTGGAAATTCAGCTTATGTGGGTAATTTGGGATGGGATGAGGGCGGAATGTTGTTATTGAAGGAATTTCGTCGCTTTGGTGTCGATTGTAGATGGGTACAAAGACCAAATAATTACTCAACTCCAAAAGCTTTAGTTGTCGTTGATAAACTAAGTGGTAATAGAAATATTTTCTATCAAACAAAACAAAAAAACTTTCCCTGTCCCTTACCAGAGGAGGCTTTCAGGCGTTGTAAAGCAGTAATCCTGGATCCAGAAATTAGTTGCCAAGACTTAGAAAAGGTTAAAAATTTGAAACAACCGGATACTTTAGTTATTTATGATGCTGAAAGACATCGTCCAGCATTAAATGACATGAAAGAATTTGCTGATTTTTTTATAGCCTCAGAAACTATTTTAGATATTGAGCCCAGTATAAGCCGAGAAGTTGCGCTGAAAAGCCTTCTGGCTGAAGTTCGTGGCGAATTGGTAATTACTTTTGGTGAAAATGGTAGTGTTTGGTGGGAAGATAAAACTAAACCTATACATATCCCCTCTATTCCATTTGAAGATACATATGACACAACTGGAGCTGGCGACGTATTCCATGCCAGTTTTGCCTATTTTTATCCTGAGCTTAAAAACATTATTTTAGCGCTTAAATATGCTACATACTGTGCAAGCTTATCCACTACAATTTTAGGAACTCGTAAGGAGCTAAACTACACAGAAGGATTGTTAAGTGCCGTTCAGAATATTGAAGAAAATTATATAAAGAGCTTACCTGATTGGATAATTTCAAAATAAAATTACTAGAAATGATTTAATATTTCGATACTCAGATGAATGTAGCCTTGTTAAACAGTTTATTCCGAATTGTCAAACAGAATCTAACGTTAAGTCGTGTGCTAACTCATCTAAATCTTGTCTGAGAGATTTCGAATGACCTACTTTTATTGTGGAGGTAACAGCTTGAATGGGCTTATTCTTTTCAACCCAGCTTTGCATATCCAGGTCGCGTTCTGATTTGTCTAGATTACATCTTAGTTTGCCCATAATAGAAGAATAAATGTCACGGTAAGTATTTATTCCTTACTTAACCACCTTATATTGTAAAAAAATTTCTTAAATAAACAAGCCCAGTTTAGACAAAGTCTTTCACCAAACATCTTCATTTTTTAATTTCTTTATTAAATGGAGAACTTTTTCGGGTTTTAAGCCGATCATGCAGGCAAAATCTGTGGGACAAACCCGGTTTTTGCAAGGAGAACAATGTACTTCATTTTGGACAGGATAAAAATTATTTAGAAAACAATGGGTTAGACTTGGATCAGAGGCGCCAAAAAGTACGATCGTTGGTTTTTTCATTGATAGAGAGTACCATCTTAAGCCACTATCACCCGTAATGAATAACTGCATTCTGTCGAAAAAGGGCTTTATGTTATGAAGTCCTAGAGATTCGCGGCTTAGATTTATAGCTTTTTCGCCTATTTCTTTACTTATGAAATCAGCGCGTTCTTCATCTCCTGGTCCCCCGAAAATAAAGAATCTAACATTAGGAAATGTTTTATCTAACATCTTGGCTAAATCTATAAAATGATTTTTTATCCATTTTCTAGTTTCCCCAAAACCTGCCCCGGGGTTCAAGCCTATCATTATATCGTCGTGCTTAATTTGATATTTTTTTTCTACGATATTAAATATTTGAATGGATTGTTCATCAAAATTAATCTCTAGGTCGGTTGCTGTAATTTCCGCACCGAATGCTCGAGTTAATCTAGAATAGTATTGATCCATGGGCTCTTTGTGTTTAACCAGAGAATGCGTTAAAACAAATTCGCGCATTTCATTTTTATAGCCCATTCGGATAGAAAAACGTGCTAGAAAAAAATCCCAAGCAGTAGAAAAAGAGTTGGTGTAGAGCAAACCCGCCACATTACGGTAGCGATGTAATTCTTGTATGTAGTTAAGATAAGCACTAACACCGGCTTGCTTCGCTGGTTTAATAACATAATCATCAAAAATTTCATTTGATCTCAAAACGTCAAAACAATTTGCTCGACCTGTGGCTATGAATTGTTTTTCGGGATAAGTATTCTTTAGATTGCGAAGACTTGGTGTAACCATAACAATATCGCCTACCCAGTTGGGTAAACGAACAACTACAGTCGATTGATTTTTGACCAATTGGTGCATTTTTTCGGAATCTAACACAATGGATAAA
>MDTD01150349.1_pt1 | contig 14729 bp, 15 predicted proteins | sample 811221 | NCBI WGS metagenome assembly MDTD01 (sample SAMN05326646, study PRJNA326480) | marine metagenome | isolation source: seawater | place: Pacific Ocean: South West | collected 2011
ATTCGACTCAACATAAACTCCATAGAATCAACAGTATTCATAGGATGGAGAACTTTTCTAAGAACATACATCCTCTGAAGATCACCATCTTCAACAAGCAAGTCTTCCTTTCTTGTTGAAGACTTATTAATATCTAGGCATGGGAAAATTCTCTTTTCAAGAAGCTTTCTATCAAGTTGAATTTCAGAGTTACCCGTTCCTTTAAACTCTTCAAAAATAACTTCATCCATTCTAGAACCAGTATCAATAAGTGACGTGGCAATAATGGTAAGAGACCCACCATTTTCAATATTTCTAGCGGCACCAAAGAATCTTTTTGGTCTGTGTAAAGCATTTGAATCAACACCACCAGAAAGGATTTTTCCAGACGGAGGAACAACAGTGTTATAAGCTCTCGCCAACCTTGTGATAGAGTCAAGAAGAATAACAACATCCTCCCCTGCTTCTGTAAGCCTCTTGGCTTTTTCCATAACCATCTCAGCAACCTGAACGTGTCTATTTGCAGGCTCATCAAAAGTACTTGATACAACTTCCGCATCAACACTTCTTTTCATATCCGTAACTTCTTCGGGTCTCTCATCGATAAGAAGCACGATCAACTTAGAGTCATTATGATTCTTAGTAATAGCGTTAGCGATTTCTTTTAGGAGCTCTGTTTTACCTGCTTTAGGTGGAGCAACGATAAGACAACGCTGACCAAAACCTTGAGGCACGAAAAGATCGATGATTCTCGTTGATAGTTTTTTCTTATCAAACTCTAAACTAATTTTCTTCTCAGGGTAAAGTGGAGTTAAGTTTTCAAAAAGAACCGTCTTTTTATGAACTTCAGGCGTTTGATAATTAATCTTATTAACTTTTAAAAGAGCAAAATACCTCTCCCCATCTTTAGGCGGTCTAATTTGCCCTTCAGTAGTGTCACCCTTTCTAAGACCAAAACGTCTAATTTGACTAGGGCTTACATAAATATCATCCGCACCCGGTAAGTAGTTATACCCAGGAGACCTTAAGAAACCAAAGCCGTCTGGCAGAATTTCAAGAACTCCTCCGCCGTAGATATCTTCATTATTCTTCGCCATGGTTTTAAGAATTGAGAAGATTAGTTCGTGTCTTCTAAGCGAGCTTGGATTTTCAATTTTTAATTCCGTCGCCATAGAAATAAGTTCTTTAATTTCTTTTTCTCTTAAGTCACTGAGATGCATTTTGGAAACTTCCCCTGATAAATTTTAATGTGTTAAGTTAGATATAAATAAATTTTATAGTTTGAAATAAAATAGTGGTATTATTACGTGGTAAAAAGCCCCTTAAAGTGTTGGCTAAAAGATTGTATGTCTTTTAAATTTTTTAGGTAGTTTTAAGACTATAGGATCATAATAATCCTTATCGCTGCCTTGTCAAGACCAAAATAAAACTCTTTCTTTTTTTTCATAAATTGCCCCTGCCCCTTGCTAAAGAGGCTCCAATCACTTAAGAACAGATTATGACACATCTTATTGAAAAGGAACCCATAGTTTTTGACCTTAAATCAATACTCTGCCTAGACTACGGAACAAAAGTTGTGGGTTTGGCCACATACAACTCCAAAAGAGACCCTTACCCTCTTCCTTTTGGTCGAATAATATATAAAAGTGATGACCTACTCATCGAAGAATTGTCAAAAATCATCGAGGAAGAAGGAATAGATACCCTTGTTGTTGGGGTTCCTTATTTAACCGATGGGACTCCAACAAAAATGACAGATCGGATAATGAAATTTTGGCTCAAGTGCCAAAGTACTTTTGTGTCGCTTAACCATTACACACAAGACGAGACCCTAAGCAGCTTTGAGGCAAAAGAGAGGATGAAAAATCTTCCTCAGTACAATTTTAAAATCAATTTAAAAAAAATAGATGAGTTGGCCGCCTCAATAATACTTGAAGACTTTGTCAAAAAAAATAATCTTGCTGAGTCCACTTCTGAGAAGTATCCTATAAGAAACCACTATTAACATTTACTCCACAACTAAAAATGAAAAAAAACCTTTTTATATTTCTTTTTCTAGCTCCTCTCCTTGCCATAGTATTAAGTGGAGCAAAATTTTATTACCACCTAGGCGTCTGGTCCTATGAGGGAGCGTCTACGGAGTTTGTTGTTAAGCCAGGTGAGACATTTTCGAAAATTAATTATCGACTCAAGAAAAAGGGCTTAATTAGCAATCCGAAAATATTCTACCGCTACTGCCAATTTAAAGGACTTCTAACAAAATTTAAATCTGGAAACTTCCTCATAAAAAAGGGGTCCTCAAGTTTAGATATAATAGAAACCCTCTTAAAGGGTGCGAACATTGCTCCCAAGCTTACAATTCCAGAAGGAAAAAATATTTATGAAATCGGTAAGATGCTAGAAAAAAGAAAAATATGTTCATATAAGGAATTTATCAGGGCAACAAAAGATAAAGACTTAGTCTTTTCTTTTGGTATTCCAGGAAAGACTTTAGAAGGCTACCTTTATCCTGACACTTATAGGTTCAACGAACAAACACCTCCTAAACAAGTTATTTCGGTAATGGTAAAGCAGTTTTTCAGAAGATGGAAGTCGCTTGGTTTGAATGTTTCAATAGAAAAAAGGCACGACCTAATTATTCTGGCTTCAATTATAGAGAAAGAGACAGGAGCGAGTTTTGAAAGACCAACCATTTCAGGTGTTTTTCATAATAGACTCAAAAAAAGAATGAGGCTTCAGTCCGACCCGACCACAATTTATGGTATTTATGAATCTTTTACAGGTAATCTAAGAAAAAAGCACCTTCTTCAGAAAACTCCCTACAACACCTATAAAGTTTTTGGATTACCTTTGGGCCCAATAAGTAATCCTGGATTAGAGTCAATAAAAGCAGCGATAAATCCTAAAAAACACAATTATCTTTACTTTGTTAGTAAAAATGACGGTACCCATAAGTTTTCAAAAAACTACAAAGAGCACTTGAAAGCTGTAACAGCTTTTCAAAAAAGAAGAGCTGCTAGAAAAGGTAAAAGTTGGAGAGACCTCCATAAAAAATAATTCTTAAAATAAAGCCTTCAAATCTTACTAATTTTTCTTTGCTTATCCAGAATTAACTAAATACTTTTGTCTTTTTTTCGACAAGCATACTTGTGAGATTTGTCATTTTGCCAGGCTTTAAAAAATATGAATCTAAATAAAATAAATTACCCAAAATCTATTTGCCTCTTTCTATTTGTTTATTTGTTTATATTTAATTTAGAGGCCAAAGGCATTTTCAACTTTTCAGAATTGACCAATAGATACGCTAGCTGGGCCATTAACCCAACAAATGGTCGTTCATCAATATATCTCAAGGAAGCCTGGAGGTCCTTCAGTAAAAAAAAGAAAGAAGTTGTTGTCGCAGTTGTAGATACAGGTATTGACCCTGACCATCCATATTTCAGGAATAACCTCAAAGTTCTAAAAGGAAATTCTTCAAGAAAGAATTATGGAATCGACTTCTCTGCAGGAGCTGACAATAAAAACCAACCCTATGACTTCCACGGTCATGGTACCCACATTGCCGGAATCATTAGGAGCGTTTACCCCCACGTAAAGCTTCTTATTTTAAAGTACTATAACCCCAATGCCTCAGGACAAGATAACCTAGACGCTACAATAAAAGCACTGAGATTTGCCGTAAAAAGCAACGTTGATATAATCAACTACTCTGGAGGAGGGCCTGAGCCGTCTAGTGAAGAAAGAGAAATTCTTAAAGAAGCGGAAAGAAAAGGTATCCTCGTTGTAGCTGCAGCCGGAAATGAAAGCTCAAATATCGACAAGAAACAGAATGCTTTTTTCCCAGCAAGCTATAAATTCAAAAATATAATTACAGTAACTGCAAACAACCAAGAGCTAAACATTCTCCCATCATCAAACTATGGGAAAAGCTCTGTCCATCTTTCAGCTCCTGGAAGTCGTATAAAAGCTGCTCTTCCAAAAAGTCGTGTTGGATATAGAACTGGAACAAGTCAGGCAACAGCTTTTGTTTCTGGTGTAGCAGCTTTCATTCTTTCACAATCTCCAAATATGGATCTTAAAAACCTTAAAAAAATAATTATGACTTCAGTTTCGAAAGAAACTTCTCTTTTAAGAAAATGTCTATCCAATGGACGGCTAAATGCTAAAAATGCTCAGAACTTTATTCAAAAGTTGAATCTTCCATAGCCTCATTGCTGTCTTCGTTAATAGACGGATCCTCTTGATCACTATTTGGCGACTCATATCCATTTTGTGCCTGATCATCGCTATCCACAGGATCTTCGGATTCACTATCACCCTCTTGGCCTTGTTCTTGCTCATTATCTGTACTTTCAATAGCGCCTTGCTCTCTCTTCTCTGTGAAAGTAACTATATTGCCACTTAGAGGTCCACTACCGACCCTCACATTATAACTCTTTCCATCTGAGTTTCGATGGAGGTTCCAAAAGGAGTTTTCAACTTGAAAAATAGAGTTTGTCACCTTTTTAAAACCCAGACTAACTATAAAAGACTCAGTCTTCCTAAAAAAGATTTCAAGAGCTTGGATATCCTTTCCGTCGACCTTCAAGTAACCTCCTATTGAAGGATAATACTGAGGGTCTAGTTCAAATTCAGAGTTTATTCTATTAGGGTCTTCTGCATCTTTAACTCCATTATCCTCGGCCTTCCCAACTTCTGGTCTTTCAGTTTGCTCCTCTCTCGAAGTTTTCTTATTTTCTAACGAATTAAAATCAGTTCTAACTATGTTTCTTGACCCCGCTTCAGTGGTCTCTAATTCCGTTGATCCTGTTGCTACTTCTTCCTGCTCTTTGAAATCAAGAGTGAAAAAGAAAACAACGCCTCCTAAAAGTGCTAATAAGCTAAAAAAAATTAAAACCCTTTTCACAATTCATTCCCATTTAAATGAGAGGCAAATGCCCAAAAAACAAAACTCTTCTCTTTTTACCATGCAAATCAGCAAACAACGATATATTCAAGAATACAAACAAAATAAGTTTATTTTTATAATTTTCTCTATTTTTTTGAAAAATGACAAATAAACTTCCAACTCCTTCCTTAAAAACCTTTAAAAGCCCATCATTTTTGTGGCATATAGCTATTGCTCCTGTTTGGGATGCATTTTGCCAAAAGGACATTTAGTATGATTAAAGGCCTTCTTTTACTAAGTTTAATTTACTTATTAGTCACCAACTCGTCGATTGCAAAGGCTTCGCCCACGCCAATTAATGTTAAGAATTTAAACCCTATTCCCTTTCAACTTATAAAATTAAAAAAAGCAAAGAAGGTCTTCAAAAAAAGAAAAACTGTAAAAGTTGCCATTATTGATACTGGCATTGATTTAAACCATTCTTTTTTCAAAAATTCTCTTGGCAAAAAAAAGAAATATTCAAAAAATGTTTTACCACAAAGTATAGATCTTACCCACGGTCAAAGTAGTCTTTCTGGCGATCTAAATGGGCATGGAACTCACGTTTCAGGGATTATTAAAAGTATCAACCCTGATATACAAATTATCTCAATTAAATTTAATAATCCTAAGGGAAAAGGAAAAGATAACTTTAACTCATTACTTAAGTCTTACAAACTCGCAATCAAAATGAAGGTTGATATCATTAATTACTCTGGCGGTGGCCTAAAATCTTATTTCAAAGAATTTAACCTTTTAAAAAAAGCTGAGAAGAGCAATATCCTCCTGATTGCAGCTTCAGGAAACCAAGCTCTAAACCTAGACCACAAAAAAAATGTCTACTTCCCAGCAAGCTATAAACTTAATAATATCATCAGTGTTGCAGCTCATGACAATAACTCCAAGATTCTTCCCTTTTCAAACTTTGGAAAGAACTCTGTCCACCTTATGGCACCAGGCTTTAAAATTATTGGGCCCATGCCAGGAAATAAATTTGGAGAAATGACAGGAACTAGCCAAGCTACTGCTTTTGTCACAGGTGTTGCATCTCTTCTTATTTCACATTTTCCTAGTTTAAGGCCCTCTCAGATAAAAGAGATCTTAATCAATTCATCTTTGAAAAGAGGTCCCACCACCATAGCTCATAAACATGTTATGGGTGGCAAATTAGATGCCTTTAATGCATTTAAAAGTGCTTCAAGGTTAACCATCAAAAAAAGTAGAGAGAATTAATAAGGTTATCTAAAATTGGCAAAATTAAGTCAAAAGTCGTATGATACATCTGCTATGGTTTATCGATTAAAAAACTCTTTTCTTACCCCCTTTATTTTATCTTTTTTAGGTGGAACACTTTACGCATTTGGTTTTCCATCCATCATTACAAAATCCCCTTTGCCCTTTTTACCTATCATCGGCTATTTAATTTTTTTCGCTCAGCTCTCTTTTTTAAATACATTTGAGGGCAAAGAAAATTTCAATGAAAATAAAAAGTCATATGACTTTTCACACTGGTTCTTATTTTCTCTGGGATACAACCTTATTGGCTATTATTGGATTCCTAACTTCCTTACAGAGTTTGGAGAAATCTCAGGTTTTCTTAACTTTTTCACATCGATAATTTTTTCACTTATTCTTTTGCCACAAGTTTTCATTTTCATTGCTTTATTCAAAATAAAGTTTCTTAAAAAAATGATCTTTAAAATTCAGCCCGACCTTAGAATCATTTTATTTTCTATTGGGCTAGTATTTTTAGAATACTACAGTCCACAACAATTCCCAGCCCACCTGGGACACCCTTGGCTAGGACTCTCACCTTACTTAGGTATGGCGCCAATCTTTGGAGCACCAGCTTTTTCCTTTTTTAGTTTTTGGCTTGTTTTTTCCTTTCTTCCTCTTTTTAGAAAAGAAAAAATTAAAAACTTTCTCCCTTTATCACTCTTTTTCATTTTTCTACTTTTAAATTTTCTCTTTAAAATTCCACCAATAGGTGAAGAAAAAGGCTCCATCAAAAATTTAAACGTTCGCCTTGTACAAGCCAATATTGGTAACTTCATGAAACTGGATTCTGAAAGTGGTAAGCCACACTCGATACTTTCAGTAACTCAAAGGTATTTTAAACTTAGTACTCAACCTCTTAACTCTCAACCCGACTTAATTGTCTGGCCGGAAACATCCTATCCTCTGCTCCTTAGCTCCAGTAAAATGAAGGAAAATAAAAATGCGATTCCAATAGTTATCCGAACAGTCGCATCTAAAATGCAGTCAGAAGTTTTTTTTGGCGGGTATGACAGAGTAAGCAATAAGATCAATAGAGGTTATAAGTCTGAATACAATAGTGCTTTTCTAGTTTCAAAGGAAGGGAGTTTCAAAAATGTTTATCATAAGCACAGACTTATACCTTTTGGGGAAGGGCTTCCTTTTGGCCCTCTTAATCCTTTTCTAAGCCGCTATATTAAAAATATTTCATTTTTTGCTGAAGGAAAGAACTTTCCCCTTTTTAAAACTTCAAATCAATCATCCTTCATTTCTGCAATTTGCTACGAAATTTTATTCTCTTCTTTTATAAGAAAGTATCTTAACAAAGTTCAAGATAATCCTCACTTTCTGATCAACCTCACGAATGACTCCTGGTATGGAGACACAATTGAACCTTTTCAACACCTGTTCCTGAGCCATTGGAGAGCAATTGAGTTCAATTTACCAATTATTAGGATGACAAACACAGGAATAAGCTCAATTCTTCTTCCAGACGGATCAGAGCAAAAAAGAACAGATGTTTTTAAACAAGTTTCAAAAGACTACAAGTTTAAATATAACTCAGAAAGACAGCCGACATTTTTCCAAAAATGGGGACTGCTTCCTTTATGCCTCATCGTAGCTTTACTTTTTCTTATTCAAAAAGTTCTTCTTACAATAAATAAAAAGAAGCATATTCAATTTCGCAAAGAAAAACCGGCATTAAGAAGGTCATGAAGCCTCAAAAATCCCATGAACTCATCTTTTTCATTTAAAACGGGAAGAATAGTTATTTGACTTTTACGGTTCTCCATTAAGTCTAAAGCCTTATTTGCAAGTTCTCCCTTCGATATTGAAATAGGTGAAGATGTCATAAAATCTCTTACAGAAACTTTCAAAACATCTTTACCATAAGCAAAAGCTCTCCTTATATCACCGTCAACAACAATACCTCTCAAGGCATTATTGGGGCCTAAAATAGCACAAGCTCCAACAGGATTCTCAGTCATAGAAAGAATAACGTCCTGAAGACTTGTTTCAATTCGACACTGGGGACAATCATTAATACTGACCATTAAGTCCTCCACCTTCATTCGTAGAGATTTTCCCAAGATTCCGCCAGGGTGGTTAAAAGCAAATCCCTCTTTCGAAAGACCTATCATCCTCTCATAGAGAACAGCAAGAGCATCACCCATAGCAAGGGTCAAGGTAGAACTCGTGGTTGGAGCTTGATTATTCAAACAGGCTTCCTTTTCAACAGAGCAATCTAATGTCACAAAGCACTCTTTAGCAATGGGTGAACCCAAGTCTCCAAGAAGACCAATTCTTCTTTCTCGAGGAATTGGTAGAAAAGGTATAAGTTTCATTACCTCTTCTGTTGTCCCTGACTTACTAATTAAAACTATGGTATCTTCTTTTTTTGCTCTGCCCAAATCTCCGTGAAGAGCTTCAACTGGGTGAAGAAAAAAAGACTTTAGACCCAAAGAAGCAAATGTCGAAGCAATTTTTCGCCCTATAAATCCAGACTTTCCTACTCCAGAAAATATCAATTGCCCCCTTGTCTCCTCGAGCCTCTCAAAAATGGACATGACGGCATTAACTACCTTTTTATCCATACGCTCGGATGCTGCTAGTATGGCATTTGCTTCTAGGTTTAAAACATTCTGGGCCTCTTTAAGATAGTCCACTGACAAGCTCCAATTTTTTGAAAGTGAAAATGAATTTATTAACTTAGTGTGATAAAATGTCCATCGATGAAAAATATCCCTACAAGACACACTATTCAAGACAAAATAGAGGTTTTCCTTCAAAAAACATTCACAGTCATAATTTTCATTTGTCTAACAGGGTGCACTTCCTATGACCACTTTAAAAATGTTTCAAGGGATTACGAACTCCCTTCTCAGGTTTTTAGAGCTAATTACGAGATGACATGGAGTGCAATAAAAAACATCATTGATACATATAATTACTCTCTTGAAGTTAGTAATAGGGCTTCAGGACTGTGGAAAACAAGATGGATTGATAATACCCTTGAGATGAATTTTTCAAACTCTCTTAATCGAGGTTCTGGTTACAAAACAGCTAAATTTAAATTAATTATAAACGTTGTAAAAGGATACAGAACAGAAAGAGAAGTCACTAAAGTATTCATCTCTAAAAGACAATTAGTTCAGAAAGACTTACTCCAAGGCTGGAAAGTTATTCCAAGTGATCAAATCATAGAGAAAACTCTCCTTTACAGACTGAAAAGAATTCTTCTTATTGAAAAAAAATTAGAAGAGCTTGAAAAAAGAAAATCAAAAGAGGTTGAAGAAATTGCTTTTTAAAAAAAATCAAATTAATAAATACCAAGTGATTATTATTATCCTTTTTTTCTTAGGATCAATTACTTCTTCCTGCAGTCGAAAAAAAGCTAAACCACAAAGGGCCCAACTTGCATCTTATGAGTTTCCAACAAGAAAAGTTCCATTTAGTTGTCAAAAAACATTTGAGACTTTAACCCTTCTCTTAAAAAGGTTTGACCTAAAAAGAGTCAGTTTTAAAAAAAACTTTATTAAAACCCATTGGATTGACAATACATTTTCTTTTTTTTCAAAAGAGAAAAATAACATACTTGAAAAAAGCGCGAAATTTAAGCTTTACTTAAAAGGGAAGACTCACTCAAACAACAAAGAAAGCTGCAAACTAACAATATTTAAAAATCAAAAAGTCAAAAATGACTCATCAAGTCCCTGGAATTCTACATCTTCCGACCTAAGTTTAGAGGAAGAGCTTTTTTCAAGTCTAATGGAAGGAAGAAAAAACAAAAATGAATATTTGCCAATTGAAAATGAAACCGTAAATGACGATGAAGAAAATGATTCAGACCTAGCAGCTCAAGAAGAAGATAAAGCAATCGAAGACATAGAAGAAGCAGAAGATACTGAGAGCATAGAAGATATAGAATCCATTGAAAAAGGAGAAACTTCCAAAAAAGAAAAAATTAATACTAACGAAAATGAAGATGAGGGTGAAGATGAAGGTGAGGATGAAGAAAGTATAGAATCGATAGAAAGCCTGGAAAGTTAATTAATTTACATTGAAAGCTTCTTCATATACTTTTTCCAAAAAAATCTTTTTAATTTTTCGCTACCATCGGGTGATTTTTTTCCTGATAACTTTTGAAGAGAATAGTCAATATCAAAAAACAAATCTTGGTAATGGTCCTTTTGAATCAGTTTAAGAAAAGGTCCCAGGGCCCTTTTAAAATTTAAATCTCCTAAAACCCTAACGACCTTTCTTATTATTCTTCCTCTTACGAACTTTTTATTCTTTAAATTATGATAATTTTTTTTTTCAAAAAGCATCTTCCAAACATCATTAGAGTATTTCTTTAGTTTTAATCTTTTTATATTTTCCAATGCCTGAATACGAACTAATAAAGACTTATCTCTCAAAACTTTTTTTAGGTTTCCCTTTAGGTTTCTTTCCTTAAGTTGCAGAAGTGTTTTTAAACTGGCCAGTCTCAAAATAAAATTAGGATGTTCCAAATACTTTATTAAAAGTGGCACAGATTTCTTTCCCATAATCTTTCCCAAAATAAACGTGGCAGCCCAACGGTTTTTATCAGGAAATTTATTACTTTTCATTGCCTTTATTAATATTGGTACCGAAGCCCCACTCATTCTAAATGATAAGTTTTTTATTTTTTTTAAGTTATCTGAATCTTTCCTTTTATTTAGGAGAAGATTAATCAGCTCTTTTTCTTCACTTAAAGGGGTATTAAAATAATTTCTTTTTATTGAGGGCAACGAATTTGGAATGAAAGATAGAAATATGATAAGAGTAATTATAGGGCAAAGAACACCAAATTTTTTAACCGAGCATTTTTTCAAATTCACTTAACAACTCTTCTGCTGATTTTTGATCTTCTCCCTCTTCTTCACCTTCCCCTGCTGGAGCTTCTTCTGCTGGTGCTTCTTCTGCTGCAGGCTCTTCAATAGCCGCCGCCATGGCAGCTTCTAAATCATCATCTCCGGCTGGTTCAGGAGTTGGAGGCTCTGGCTCTGGCTCTGGTGCTGGTGGTGGAGGCTCTGGCTCTGGTGCTGATGCGACGGCTGCAGCTGCAGCTCCTGCCGCCACTGCTCCACCTGCTTTCAATGCATCAAGTTCTTTTTTAAGTGTCTCGTTTTCTTGTTGAAGCTTTTTAAGATTTGCTAGATCTTCTTCAATGATTTCATATTCAACTAGCCTTTCTTTAAGGGCGTCTCTTTCTTTTGTGATAGACTCCAAAGCAGCAGGATCTCCTGCGTTAGCTTTTGCTTTAGCAAGCTCTTCTTCTAACGATTTTACCTTGGCTTCTAAATCTTTTTTTTCTTTTTGAAGTCGGTCTACCTCTGATTGAAGAACTGCATCACCACCACCAGCTTTTGCGGCGTCTGCTAACCTTTTCTCAAGGTCTGAAATAAGTCTGTCTTTGTCCGATAACTTAGAATTAAGGGATGATATTTCTGCATTTTTTCTATTTAACTCCTCTGATGAAGCAGCTGAAACCGGCCCAGGCCTTAAGTCATCAGTCGGAACAACAGAAGGAATTCCTTCCCCAATATCCATCCCTCCCCCTCTAAAAAGGGAGGACTTCAAAGAAGTTGAGTTTTGAATTATTGAGTCTAGGTAATTTTTAACAATGCTCGCCGGTATTTGATGAGAAAGATTATGGAATTTTCTTCTGTTATAAAGCCAAACAGATACAAGAGCACCTAGAACTAAAAGCAGTACAAGAGCAGAAATAATCATCGTATCGCCAGTAGACTCTGTAATAACGGAGATTAAATCTGCAAGGAACCTTTTTAGAATTTCAGCCACAGTCTCCCTCCATGGAAACTGTCTGAGAAACTATACTCCCAAACAATATAAAATACCTCGCTAACATTATAAAATTAGCCTCAACCTGAGTCAACAGACCCTCAACCTTTACCCTGGTAACATGGGTAAAAACCTAACCACTTAAATAGGTTATAAACTCTTTTTTCAAGTTATGTGGTGTAACTAAAAGACTATCCTTTGCAAATGCATCAAAGTAGTCTCCATCATAAGTCCCTATAAAGAGACCTACTTGCTTACAAATAAGGCTTGGAGCTGCGACATCCCATGGTGACAAACCAACTTCCCAAAAGGCATCGAGTTTTCCTTCTGCGACCAAACACAAATCTAAAGCAGCACTCCCCATTCTTCTAATACCTCTGCATTTTTGTAAAAGGTAGGCAAATTTTTCAAACTCTTTCTTAAAGGAGCTACCTTTTTTTGCAGAAAATCCTGTCACAAGAAGACAATCTGAAATTTTCTTTCCTTTTTTTAATAAAAGATCATCTCTTTTGATAATTTTTTTTCGGCTCGAAGTTTTTAAATTCGCTAAACCTGCCTTTTTATTTTCTTCTGCAAAATAGCAATCACCATTACTTGGCCTATATACCAACCCCATACAAACCTTTCCACGATGAGCTAGAGCAATGCAGATCGAGTAATAATCAAGACCGTTTAAAAAATTATTTGTTCCATCTAAAGGATCTATGACCCAGCACCATTCTGCTTTTTTAAACCGGTCAAAATCTTTCTTGGATATATCTGAATTTAAAAATGATGTCTCTTCTGCGAGAATTTCGTGGTCTGGATACTCCTTCTTTATCCTTTTAATAAGATACTTTTCAGACATTATATCCGCTTCTGAACAAACGCCCTGGGCTTTTTTGTAGTTAACTGTAAGAGACCCTATTTTTTTTTGATATCTTTCCAGAATTTTACCAGACTCAAAAGCTATTTCTTTTGAAAACTTTAGAGCCTTTAAAAGGTTTAGTTTCTTATTTTTCAAATTAAGAGTCCTTCTTTAGTTCCTCTTGTTCAATTTTATCAAAATCTTCTTCTTGAAGAGGCTCCCCTGAAGGTATATTATAACTCTCCTCTAACCAATGACCTAAATCAATTTGCTTACATCTTTCAGAGCAAAATGGTCTGAAATCGGAATCATAGTAATTAAACTCCTTCTTGCACTGAGGGCATACGACTCCAACTTTTTTCTTTTTCATATTTTATAAATTCCTTATAGCTATTTTCTTTTGAATAAGAGTTAAACTTTTGAAAAATCTCAGTTTGAGAAAAATTGATTACTTTTCTTTTTTTAAACTTAATATTTTCTAATTGAAAACAAGTTCGGATAAGTTGAATCGAGTTTGCTAATAAAACAGTGTCAAAACTATTTATCTCATCAAACTCTATGCTCCTCTCGACAACATCCCCCCCTATAAATTTCCAAAACTTTATAAAGTTCTTCCTAGTTATTCCATCAAGCAAGCAAGAATCTAGCTGAGGAGTTACCAAGTTTGTTCCTCTTATTAAAATTATGTTACTTGTTGAGCACTCTTTAACTCTATTTTTAAAATCTAGAAAAAGAACATCGTCGAACCCTTTTTTCTTTGCATTTCTAAGCTCAATGAGAGTATCTCCATAATTACCCATTTTTAAAAAAGACGGCTTCCCATCTTGTAACCTTCTTCCTTGAGCTAAAGCTAGACTAACCCCCTTGCTTCTTCTCTTGGATATTCCGATAGGTGATCCCAAAAGAAAGAAACATAATTCATCTTTATCATCTGAAAGAAAAGACCTTGATGAGCTTTTTAAAAAAAAAGTAAGGCGGAAAGAGTAATCTATACCGTCTCGACAACTTTCAAAGGCACAAATTAAACTTTGCCATACATTTTTATATAGTTCGAATGTTAAAAAGTTTTTGCCATAAAGAAACTCTATTCCCTTATAAGTTCTTGAAAGGTGTTCTTGTAAATAATAAGGAGTTTTTTCAGAAAAAAGGAATGTCGTAAAAATACTCTCTCCATAAAGCATGGCCCTATTTAATGGAAAAGAAAAATCACTAAAATCATAAAATGTTTGACCATTAAAAAAAATAAATGGTTTTTCTTTCACCTAAAACCCCTGATTAGAGAACTGTATTGCTTTGCTTAAAATATAATGGTAGCAACTCATTCTAAGATCTTATATTGCATAAGTTACTGGTTTTGTGGACAAGGATTTTATGATGAGTCAGTGCAACTCTCCCATTTTAATTATAGGATTTGGCTCGCAGGCGAAGTCCTGGGCCCTTAACCTCAGAGACTCAGGGTTTGATGTTCATGTCATCCTAAGACAAGATAGCTCTTCAATTAAGTTAGTAAAGAGTCTGGGGTTTAAGACCCTCTTTTTTGGAGAATCTAACCTCAAATCCTATTCAATTTTCCTTATGCTAACTCCTGACCACACTCATGAGTCTATTTTAAAAACTTACCGTGAGGACTTCCCTTATAAAAGTAATTTTATTTATGCACATGGCTTCAGTTATTGTCATGGCTCTTTTGAAAAAAACTTTTCTGAATTCAACCACCTTCTCTTAGCACCAAAAGCTATAGCTTCAGAAGTTCGTTTTCAATACGAGACTCAGGGTAAGCTTGGAGCCGCGTACTCTGCAGAAATGATAAAGGACCCAAAGAAAAAAGAGTCCGCTGAAAATACCCTCATAGAATTAGCAAGAGGAATTGGGATTAATGTCGGTCCCTTTCAA
>MDTD01172392.1_pt1 | contig 14729 bp, 11 predicted proteins | sample 811221 | NCBI WGS metagenome assembly MDTD01 (sample SAMN05326646, study PRJNA326480) | marine metagenome | isolation source: seawater | place: Pacific Ocean: South West | collected 2011
ACTCAAGCTCAACATCGTACAGAATCCCCTCCGGCTTTACACACCAAGCTTCTTGCCATGCATAGACAAATTCATCAGCCGGTTTATGAAAACGGTTTTCTGTCATCACTGGACGCAATATCTCATCCAGTGGAATTGATTTGAGAATACCGGCTGGTTGAATTTTACCCCACACATACCATTCAGAATTCTTTGTCATCAAGTGATAAGGATGTAATCGAACTTGCTTGCGTCCATTTGAAGATTTTTGCAGTTCACACATCAGCGGTCTACGTTTTTCAATTGCTTCAAGAAAGAAAGATACATTTTGCTTGATCTTGTCGCTTTCAAAAACCCTCTGACCAACAACTGTGATATGTGGCGAGGATGAATGATCATACAAATCGCGCATTGATTGTGGCAGTAAAGCTAAAAGCTTTTGAAACGCTTTCACAGCTTGTTCTGCCGTTGGGTCCTGAATATCTTTTCTCAGTTTTGTGTACAAATTTGCCAATGCAATACAGTCGTCAGTAGTCAGATCGTTCACAGGAAGCATGTATGAAGAACATATCCGATAGCCCTTTGTTGGGTCATAAGAATATGGTACTCCACAAGACTCAATGAGTGATAAATCGCGAAAAGCCGTACTACGGCTAATGTTCAACTCATTCATGATGTCATAAATGGACACATTGACATTCGATTGAATGAATGTGATCAGTTCGATTAATCTCTTAAACCGTGTTTTCCCCATAGATTTGTCGATACCCCCAAAAGTTGAGTAGACTGAGACAGATCATTGTATGTCATAACCTAAGTCAATTTCCTCTCAATGGAAAGCGAAACTTTCTAAACACTAATGACTAACACTCAAAGAATAAACTGCTCAGAATATCAACACGCAAAAAAGGCTACCCTGAAATATTCTTCTCTCTGCCAATCCCAATGCTCTCTAAAATCTGCTTAGATTTCTCAGTTGGCTCATGCTGTCCAGTTTCCCAACTCGATATTGAACTGTTATCAACACCCAACACACTCGCCAACTGCCGCTGACTGAGGCCATGCTTCCTGCGATATCGTTTCAGGAATTCCGAGATGTCTTTGGAGTTAGCCTTTGGTGATGGGTCATATCCGAGGAATTCAATCACACGGGGCATGTATTCGTTCATGGGTCTCGTTGTGTTTGTCTCCCAGAATCTAATACTCTGAGTTGTCACTCCGAGCTTTTCAGCTAGTTCTCTCTGCAAGAGTCCCGAATCAAGCCGACGCTTCCTGAGATGTTCTCCGAAGGTTTGTGGGTTTTGCGGATAATCGTAAGGTGCTGGTTTTTCACAGCTAAGCTTCACATCGCAAAATGGCAACAATACGCACACCCAAAGGAGACAAACCGACGGATGAAGTATCACAGCGTGAGATGGATCGCTACATGGCCAAACTCTCCGGGCCGTTGATTGACCGTATTGATATCCATGTCGAAGTCCCACCAGTGCCGTTTACGCAGTTGTCCAATCAACAAGACGGGACCAGTTCAAACACCATGCGAAGTGACATCGTCAATGCCCGTCATACACAGATCAAACGCAACGGCGGCCCACTCAAACCCAACAGCACCCTCACCGGCCGGGAACTCAACCAACTTGCCCCCATGGACGGTCCCACCACCGAGCTGATCCGGCAGGCGATGAACGAACTGAATCTCTCCGCCCGTGCGTATGACAAGATTCGTCGTGTGTCCCGGACCATTGCTGACGTCGAAGGTTCAGAGCAGGTGCAAATGCAACATGTCGCCGAGGCGATTCAGTATCGCTTATTGGATCGGGCGAGATGAGTGTTTAAAGCCTATTTTACAGCCATTTTTTGATTTTGAACAAGCCGAGCATCCCCACTGTCACCGTGAGAATCACAGCCCAGAAAATGTAGTAGCCGTACTTGTAGTGCAGTTCGGGGATATGGTCGAAGTTCATGCCATAGACGCCGGCGATGAAGGTGATGGGGATAAAGATACTGGCAAAGATCGTCAGCACTTTCATCACTTCATTCATGCGATTGCTGACGACCGTCATGTGCATGTCCGCTAAACCAGAAGCAAGATCGCGGTAGGTTTCGACAATTTCGATGATCTGTACCGCATGATCGTAGACATCACGGAGATAGGTGCGCGACATATCGCTCATCAGTTCGGACGTCACTTCATCATGCTGGAGTTGTCGCAGGACTTCGCGCATGGGCCAGATGTGTCGATTGACCATGATCAACTCGCGTTTGATGCGGTAAATCTTTTTGATGACATCCCGGTCTTTCTCCTCAAGAATTTTAAGTTCCAGGTCTTCAAGCCGCTGGCTGAAATGTTCGAGAATCGGAAAGCAATGGTCAATGACTGCATCAAGCAACGCATAGACCAGGAAGCTCGAATCCTGATTGCGCAGGCGTGAACCTTCCGTATCAATGCGTTGGCGGATCGGGTCCCAGATGTCGCCGGGCTTTTGCTGAAAAGTCAGCACGGTGTTGTGGCCTAGAAACAGACTCACCTGTTCACAATGCACCTGGTCATCAAGCAGATAAATCATCTGCATCACCAGGAACATGCGTGCGGAAATATCCGTAGTCTGCGGGTAGATTTCAACCTTGGGACGCTGGGGAATATGAAAGACGTCCTCAATCGCCAAGGGATGAAGCTTGTACTTGGAAGCCAATTCTTTGACGATTTTCGGGTTGGATAAACCATCGACATTAATCCAGCGAACCTGTGTCCCTTCGGGACGTGAGCCGGAGAGAAAGGACTCGAGTTCATCCAATTCAATCTCACGAGATTTGATCCAATCCGGACAGTAATCGATGCAGTGGATACTGACTTTCTCATCGCCGACGGGCATGTTCTGCAGGTCATCCAGATCCAGCCCCGGCGATGATCCGGGACGTGCACGCGTTACACTGATTAAGGGGACATGAGGCAGGTGCTTCCACGCAAAATGCAGGGGTTTACCTGCGAGGTTCAATGCCTGACCTGCGACATGACCTGCCATGTCTTTGGCTTGATTGAGCGTTTTGCCGATGACTTTCTGCGTGGACATTCGGTTTGCCCCGTTTGAAGGTAAGTTGAAATAATCAGCCTTAGTTGGCGGAATCCTGAATCATTCTGACTTCCAGCGGCTTGAGGGTATCCAGATGCACATCGCGTTGCGGGAAGGCAATGCAGATTTCCGCATCACGGTAGCGCTTATCAATCTCAAAACGCAGATCACTGCAAAGCTCCTTGATCTGACCGACACTTGATGCGTGCATCCAGAAATAGACATTAAACACCAGCGAGTTGTCGCCAAAGGAATTGAAAAAGACTTTCACAGCGTGTACCGGATCATTCTTGATAATGCGGTTTTCGGATTCAGTGATTTCAAGGAGAATCTTGCGTGCCAATTCGGTATCCGAACCGTAGGCAATGCCGACTTCAACATCACCACGGACGATATCATCGGTGAGTGTCCAGTTGACCACGCTGTTTTCAAGCAGCTTGCTGTTGGGGATGAGCACGTCAATGCCATCAATGCGACGGAGACGTGTACAACGGGAGTTAATCGCAGCAATCTTGCCCAGGTGATCATCGATTTCAATCATGTCGTTGACGCGAATGGGTTGTTCGATGAGCAGGATCAGGCCGGAGATGAAGTTGTTGACAATGTTCTGTGTCCCAAAGCCGATGCCGATTGCCAAGGCACCGCCGACCACCGTCAGCGTGGTTACGGGTATGCCAACAACTTGAAGGCAACTGACAACAAGCAAACTCAACAACGCGTAGAAAACGATCCGCTGGAGAATGATCCCGGCCTGTGGATTGATGCGTGTAGAGCGTTTGAGTCCCGATGCAACAATGCTGGTGATGAATCGGATAACGATCATCCCAGCTACAAGGATTAACAAAGCAATGACCAGTTGCCCGACCGTGACATTTTTCCCATCGACCGGGAAGAGGGTAAAATCCCATATATTCTTGATCTTATCCCAATCGACAGTGATTTGTGTCTGAGCCAGCAATAGTGCGTTCATGAGTATTCCTTGGTGATACGGTTCGATACCATGCATTAAGTGATCTGCTTTATCATAGTCGGATTGTTTGCTTGATGCAGCAGGCAGCCAGTAAGTATTGGTGATATAAAAACACTCAGGTTAACAATCGATTCATCATCCGCGTGTAAAGCTTTCGGCAGGTTTGCTGAGCGCCAATGCGGGTGAGGATCGCACAAGGCAGTATGGTTGAAAAATAGAGTTTGCGCAGTTGCCTGCGTCCCCTGTCTGTTGCCAGCAAGTGTTGGCTAATGGCAGGCGCCTGCTCGTAGTACGTTGCAATGTCCTGTTCTCCGCCGGGCATGTTGACCAGATGGTGATCTCTGAAGTGTCGCAGGCTCCGCAATTCCCAACAGTTATCAGGTAAACCCAGCACATCACACGTGGCAGTGGTCAGAAAACAGTCGACATCCTCAATCTCCACATCGGGCACCACGCGTCCCTTGCCTGCTTTGAGTTCTTCGGCGGCCTGCATCGCAAGCTTGGTGAGTTTCTGATTGGCAACACGAATCGGGGCAACAGGCATGATGAAGCTGGCGACCTTCCGACCATCAAGTGTGGTCACTTCCATCGGCAGAGAATCCCCAGCAAGCATCTTCACAAACCGACGCTCATCCTTGAAAATACACTTCTGGTATTGATCCAATGATGCATAATCCGTGTAGAGATTTGTCGAGCCGCGCAATTGACCTGAGCCAATGGTATCCGTCGGGTCCGTGGAAATGATCTCTAATTTACCTTGTGCCAACACACCTTGATCGTCGGAGAGTTTGACGATGGCTTCTTTCAAGGGTTTGCGATCCACAAGCACCTGGAGCATGAACACGCGGAGATTTTTCAGTTCCGCATCAAAACCAATCAGCTTCTGAGCACGGTAGATGGGCTTCAGATCATAGACGATATTGATCATCGGATCGTAAGCGACACGCGATCGATAACTGAGTTTGCCATCATCGGCTTTGTCTTTGGCAATGCGTTGTTTGATGTGATCGACTGCAAGTTTCCGCCACCCAATGCCATCAGCCAATTGGACGTTCTTCCAAAAGAGCGTGGCATTGACGTTACCTAATCCGGTTTGCAGATGCCGGATGGCAGTCTCGCCTTTGCCGAATGTGGATAGTGAAACTCGAATCGACTGCGAGCCGATGTCCTGCTCCTGAGTGACCAGGTATTTTTTGAGTTTGCGGACCAGCTTCTGTTCTTGTGCAAGGCCGTTCAATGGAAACAATCCAGTCACAGCCAAGGCACCGAGAAATCGGCGGCGGGTGGTTCGATGCATCTCTATGTCTCGCCCCTGTGTTGTCAGTCATGAGGTGTCGTGCGTACCTGTCATTATGGGATAAAGCAGGCGACGATGACAAGTATCAGCGCATAAAAAAACCGGGCCAAGATGACCCGGCTATGTGTTACTGATGATAAAAATATCTCAGACCCCAGCGGTATCTGCTGCACCGATGGCAGCAATGATCGCATCCAGATCATCCGCAACCGGGATCGGGCGATTGGCGATACAGCCCGTCGGTTCGGATCGTGGGGCAGATTCCTGTACCGCCTTCATGTCAATGCCGGTGTGATATTTGACCGTGGCATCGGGGTCTTTGAGTTCATGGCCGGTGAGGATGCAGACGACCTTGTCGCTTGGACTGATGACGCCTTCCTTGAGGAGCATATGCGCACCCGCGACACTTGCAGCCGACGCCGGTTCACAGCCAAAGCCGTAGCGGGCGACCATCGCGCGGTATTCAAGAATCGTCGGATCATCGACTTCACGCACCACGCCATCCATCACGTCGAGCGCTCGCAGGGACTTGATGAGGTTCACCGGGCGACCGATTTCGATGGCTGATGCCACCGTCACCGCACGGTAATTTTCGTCATCCATCTGCTTGTAAAACGCATTGATCGTGTCGTGATCGGGACGACCGTCATTCCAGCGGATGCCCTTCTGGTTGTAGAGTTTATGCAACGGATTGGCACCGGCTGCCTGGATGACCGCGAGGCGTGGGATGCGATCGATGAGGCCCAGCTCTTTGAGTTCCATGAAGGCTTTGCCGAACGCCGAGCAGTTACCGAGGTTCCCGCCGGGGACGATGATCCAATCCGGCACTTCCCAGGCCAGCGATTCGAGCACGCGGAACATGATCGACTTCTGACCTTCAAGGCGGAACGGGTTGACCGAGTTCATCAGGTAGATGCCAAGGTCTTTGTTTTCGGTGGCAATCTGCTTGACGCGATGCAGGCAGGCGTCAAAGTCGCCTTGAATCTGCAGAGTCCGTGCACCATAGTCCAAGGCTTGACTGAGCTTGCCATAGGCGATTTTGCCTGAGCCGATGAAGACGATGCCGGTCATCTCCGATAGTGAGGCAAACAGTGCCAATGAAGCCGAAGTGTTACCCGTGGAAGCACAGGCAACGCGGGTGGCTCCGACCATCTTGGCGTGCGTAAAGGCAGCGGTCATGCCGTTGTCCTTGAAGCTTCCGGATGGGTTTAAGCCTTCGTACTGCAGGAACAGGTTGCCCTGCTTGACACCTAACTGCTTGGCCAACAGGTCCGCCGACTGAAGCAATGTGCGACCTTCGCCGACGGTGACAATGTCATCTTCCGAGTTGTAGAACGGCAACAGATCACGGAAGCGCCAAATGCCGGAGAAATCGAGCTTTCCCTCACGACTCCGCCCCTTGGTGGCCCAGCGTGGCTCAAAGTCACAAAGCGACTTGGGCACCTGTAACTGATCCCAGTTGTAACGGATATCCAGCAGTGACGACACACCCTTGGCAGCACACGTCGGGCAGGACACATGAATTTCATCCGTGCCAAATGTCGCGTTGCAGTCGGGGTTGATACATTGTTGGTAAGCGTGTTGCATGATTGATTCCTGTTGAGTCGGTCATTGTAGCAGAAAATCATTGTTTGAACCGCTTGAAAGCAAAGGCATTTTTTACCGCTGAGACGCAGAGGACTCAGAGTTAAGAGAGAAAGACAGCTTATCTTGATGATCAAGCCCCTTAGTTTTTTACAAAAGTATTATCTCTCCGTGCTCTGAGTCCTCTGCGACTCTGCGGTAAAAAATTGAATTGATTAGATGCCCAACAAACCCCTCATCGGAATCATGCTCGACAATGTCGATGACTCGACTGCGAGCAATAAATATGTCACAGCCATGACCTATAGCAAACGGGTGTCCGAAGCTGGTGGATTGCCGGTGCATTTGCCCCAGGAAGTGTCATTGGTCGGAGATTATGCTCAGCGGTGTGACGGCTTTATTTTCACTGGTGGTAACGACCCGGACACGCGACCATTTGGTGAGGAATTGCATCCCAAGGCACGGCTGATTGCTCCGGAACGTCAGGCGTTTGAGATCGCCCTGCTGGATGTTTTGGCCAAGGATTATCCGAACAAGACGGTGCTTGGAGTGTGTCTGGGGATGCAGATGATGGCTTTGCATGCAGGCGGCAAGCTCGAACAGTACATGCCCGATTCCATGGAACATCCCGAACTGCACCAGGCGGATAACCTGCATGGGATTGACGTGGTGGCATCCTGTCAGTGGCTTGAACAAATGCTCTGCGATGAGCCGATGGTCTGCTCGTATCACCGGCAATCGGTGTTGGATAGCGGCAAGATGCGCGTGGTCGCCAAGTCACCGGACGGGGTGATCGAAGCCATCGACGATCCGAATCGCAGGTTTTATCTTGGATTGCAATGGCATCCGGAACGCGTTGCCATCAGTCGGAACTTTTGGCAGACTTTCGTTGCTGCCTGTCAGCCAGATGCACCATGAGCATTAACGTCAGGACACCGACAATCAAGGCAGCATCAGCAATGTTAAACAGCCAGGGATAAAGATCGCGGCTGCCATGCTCGCCTGGCCATCGCCAGCCAAACGGTAAATTCACACCGGGGAATAACCAGAACATGTCTCGGACCGCGTTATAGACCATGCGGTCATACATGTTCCCCAGCGCCCCCGCCAGGATCAAGGCGTAGCAAATCTGAATGGTGAAGGCCTTGCGTGGTGCACGCCAGAACAGGAAGCAGATAAACGCGGTGGCAATGATACTCACGCAGACGAAAAACCACTGCGCTCCTTTGCCGATCCCAAAGATTGCACCGGTGTTGAGTGTCAAGCGAAGTGATAGAACCGATGGCACCACCGTCATCGGATCATGCGGCGGGATTTGGTAAGGCACATTACTTGCCCCACGTTGCAGGATGACCGGCTGACCTGCCACATGTTCAAAAGACCAGTACTTCATCAGCAGGTCCGAACCGAGGACGAAGACCAATGTGCTGATGAAAATGACAAGTGGCACCAGGGGTCTGGTGCGCACTGCCTGTAATTTGGGTTTGGGATCAGACTCGGGCCGATCAGGTTGGGTCGGAGACGTGGTCACGTCAGCTCCAATCGCTATTCAAGGCCCGTCACGCCTGTGTTTGATTACTTGTCCAGGAGGCCCTGGCGATCGAGTTCACGCGCCACTTCGATGGAATACTGAGCCCACGGCTTGGCTTCGAGTCGTTCGCGATTGATGGGCTTGCCGGTCATGACACAGATGCCATAGGTCTTGTCTTCGATGCGTTGAAGTGCACGATTGACGCGGTTGAGCATCAGACGTTCAGACTCCATCAGACCGAGATTGAATTCCTGTTCGAAGTTGTCGGTCCCGGTGTCAGCCATGTGTTCATAGGAGACACCTTCGCCAGCGGACTTGACGTCTTCAGCAAGTTGGGCAAAGTCGCCGAGAATTTCAGCACGCTTATCGATGAGCAACTTCTTGAAGTAGTTAAGTTCCTTGCGGCCGAGCCCGGACTTGATTTTCTTGAGTTGGGCTTCGGTCAGTGGCTTTTCAGGCAGCTGGATACGGGTGGTGTTGCTGCCACCGCGTTGCAGACGCATCCGCAGCTTGGCGACACGCTCAGACACGGCACTGCCATTGGAGCGTGAGACCATCTTCTTGGGACCGGTACTACCGTTCTTGGTCGCGTCCACCGCATCGGCTTTGACGGACTTGGTGGTGCCGTTCTTTTTGGAAATGGTTTTCTTCTTGGTTGCCGCTGCTTTGGTCACAGTCTTTTTGGTCACCTTCTTGGAAGTGGTCTTCTTGGTCACTTTCTTGGAGGTAGGTTTCTTTGCAGTCGACTTTTTGGTGACTTTCTTGGTCACGGGTTTCTTGGCAGTGGTTTTCCTGGTGGTTTTCTTGACCACTTTCTTGGTGCTTGCCTTCTTGGTACCCGACTTTTTCTGGGTTTTCTTCGCCACTGATTTGGACTCCGTATTGGCCGTAATGTGTTCCCACGGCTTATTTGGTCAAACGAAGGAGGCGACTGAAACGGATGTTCGCCAGCCTGAGGATTGGTAGCCCGGTAGTGTACATATCAAACGCCGATTGATCAAGTTGAATGGTTGTTATCGGCTGTGATTCGGTCACCATTTCACAGGCATAACAGACCGCCGCAACATTTTTGGCGCCTGGTATAACAACGACTTATAATTTTTTAATCTTTGTTCAGGCAATCTGACAAGCTTATTCAGAAAGCATGCCGTTGGCCTTGGCGTAAGCAAAGACACCGCCGGCATCGACGATAGGCTTGATGTCACCCAGGGGCTTGACCTGGTAAGTCGTTTCCTGCGTGTGATTTGTGACCGTGCCCGCTTCGATATCCACTTCCAGATCATCGCCGGTCTTGACCTTTTCAACCAGGCGTTCGACGGACTCGCATGGCAGTAAGTAGCCACCATTGACGCAGTTACGATAGAAAATGCGGGCATAGAACTCAGCGATCACCACTTGGGCACCGGCTTCGGCGATGGCAAGCGGAGCGTGTTCGCGGGATGAACCGCAGCCGAAGTTCTTGCCACCGATCACGAAGGTGTATTCGGACTTGAACTCGCCTTCGGGGACGAAACGGACATCGCCAGCAGGCAGTCCCAGTTGGCCCTTGGGCAATCCGGCCATGGCATACATGCCAAAGTACTTGCGTTCTTCGGGGTCCGACGGATTGTAGGACAGAAACTCAGCGGGGATGATCTGGTCGGTATCGATGTCATCACCCAGTACGTATGCTTTACCGCGGATTGTAGTTCCCATGGCGATCCTCATTTCAAATTCATGACAGACCAGACAGTATAGAGTCCGACCGACAAGAGAACAAGGTGACAGATGATTTGAGATTCGGATGATTTCGCAGCGAAGGGATTGACAACTCAATTCAATTTATGGCGAAGGCGTGGCCTGTGTCGCATCAGCAGACTCAGACGTATTGGTCTGCCCCTTGGCTGCAGCTTCATTGCGAGCGATGAGTTCAGTCAGTTCAGTGATTTTGCCCGTCAGCTCATCGAGTTTGGCGTGGGCGGAAGCAGGCAGGTCATTCTGAATTGACTTGCGTAACGCCGAGAGTTGCGACGAAGCCTGGTCCACCTGACGTGCTTCGATCGCGCGGTTGATCCGCCCAACCATATAGGTCATCACACGCCCTGCCAAGGCTTGCTTCTGCTCGGTGGTCTGCAAACCGGTCAGCCATGCCTCCACACCGGCCCAGGCCTTCTCCGGCTGAGTCGACTCCATGGCAGCACGGAAAGCCAACCACTTAAGCCGCTGCTGATCATCCGCTGAGAGTGTTTGGGAACGCGCCTCAACCAGTCCAAGATCGGCCATGGCCTGGATCGCCTGATTGGTCTCCAGTCGGACGGCTGCCCTTGACAGAAGCAACTGCACGTCCACATCACCATTACCCTGACCGATGGCAGCCGAGAGCACATGCTCGCGAATTGCTGCCACATTCTCATGCTCAGCCATCACGCGATCGGCTTCGATCACATCGGCGGTCCCGACGCGCGGCGCCATGGCCAGCATCGCCTGCTGCCAGGCTTCGACAAGCTGTTCAGCCTTGGGTTTGTGTTTGGCGATCTGAATTAACGTCTGCCCTTCACTGCCACGACGTACCGCTGCTCGCAACAGGATCGGTAAAAACAACTGCGAATCGGCACGCCTGGCCAACTCCCCCAATGGGCGATCCGACGCGGCCCAGGCTTCGGCAGCAGCGATTCGCACCGCATCCTTGGGACTGTCCATCCAGCCAGCGATGCGCAGCCAATCGTCTTCCGTAGCAACGCGACCGAGCAACTCGATCATCTTTGGACTCAGCGTATCGTCCCCTGCTGTGAGTTGACGGAGTTGGCGGGTCAACGCTTCCTTATGCTGCTGCGTCACCAGGCCGTCAGCAATCGCACGTTCCAAAACACCGGCTGCGGCGTTCTGCAATTCCACATCACTGAGTAACTGCGTCGCCCGTCCCAACGCTTTTTCGCGTGGGATATCTGCCATGGCTACCAGGTACGCACGCAACACCGTCGGGTCCGTTTCCACGTCCAAACGCTGGGCAATGGCATCGGCACCGGGTCCGTCATTCAAGTCACGGATCAACTGCGCACTCTGGGCACGTACCTGTGCAGACGGATCACTCAAGGCAATGATCAAGGCGCCGCGTAACGTCTCACCAATCGGCTGCTGATCGACAAGGCGCTGGACAATCAGGTCCAATGCCATCAGTCGCATGGGCAGTTCCGGTGCATTGAGCATTTTCTCAAGCATCGCGGTGCGTTCTTCGGTCGGTGTTGCCAGATACAACTGACGCTGAGCTTCGACCAATCGCTGGGTGATGCGTTGATTGTCGACGGTCAAGGCTGAGGCATGGTTGGCAAAGTTGTCAATCAGGGATGAAAGCCAGCGTTGTTCGTCCAGATCACGATGGGCTTCCCACCAAGCGCTCCACTTGGTCAAATCCATGCCGAAATGATAAATACCGGTCAAACGTGAGAGGGAGTTGGCTGCCGCCGAACGAACCTGCGTCGGTTGCTGTGAAGATAAAAGTCCGATGAGGACACCGACCAGGTCACGGTTACGGTGATACCCCAAGGCAACGATGGCGCCTCGGCGGATGCGGACGTTCAAGGCTTTGTCCACTGCCAGCCCGACGAGTTTATTGGTGACCGTCGCCTGATTCTGGTACCGCCCCAACGCAGCGGAGACGTCCATGAGTAAATCGGTGTTGTCATCCTGCAAGGTCGAAAGCAAGGGAACGATGAATGCCTTCGGCGGCAAACCGGCAAAGTCGGCAATGGCCTGTGCGATCACCTGCCGATTGCTCGGGTCAGCCGGGCTCTCAAACTCCTTGACCAGGGCGGCGGTGGCATCATCCCATCCCTTGTAAAGCAAACTCAATGCTGCATCACGACGCTTGCCCATATCCAGCTTGGTTTCCACGATCACCGACAGGAACAACTGCATCTCACGGACACGGGCGGCTTCCTGGGATTGGGTTGCCGGATCGACCGCAACAGGCGGGACCGGTAAAGCTGGGGACACAGCCGCATCCTGGGCCAGGATCGGGCTGATCGCCCAACTGCCCAAGACGATGCCCGTGATGCAGGCACGTTTGAAGCTGTGATGTGTTCGTTGTTTCATGGTTACTTCAATTTACCGACAATTCCCTGCCGGGTTGCTATCTGTTTCACGAATCTCGCGGCAACACGATCTGCCAGGCATCAACCCTGTTTCCAATTCGTCACGTTAAACCGCAAGCGATCTTCTAGTCCCTGGTTCCTATACAGTGTATGATACTCATATCGGCAAGGCTTATCTCATCGGTGGAAAATCGGTGCGGGTTGGCGAAATTTCGTGTACTTTGCCGATAGGATCAGTAATCGATCAACGTCGAGTGACGTCACATCGGGACGCATTCCAGGGCAGGATCCGTCACCATGAATGAATGGTTCGAAGCCGAGCAACACGCCGAACAGGCGCACAAGTATTACGAAGCGGGACAGTGGGAAAAAGCACTCAACGCCCTGCAGCGTGCCCTGTCCTGTAATCCGGCTCAGGCCGAGTGGCATTACGGTCTGGGATTGGTGCTTGAAGAACTCGAACGCTACGAAGAAGCCACCGTCAGTTTCCGTGACGCCTTGGCGCTTCAGGGTGACGATATTGACACCCTGCTTCACCTTTCACGATGTTATCTGCAACTGGATCGCCCACGCTCTGCCATCAAGCATCTGCAGACGGTCAATCAGATTGATGCCGACTGCGAAGCCGGATACTGCTACCGGATTCTTGCCTATGCTCAATTGGGTGATCACGACATGGCTGAGCAGATGTTCTACATGGCTCGGCAGATCGAAGAGGAATGCCCCAGCTGCTATGACCATATCGCCCAGTCGCTGACCCAGATCGGGCAGTTCGACAAGGCCATCTGGTGTTGGGAACAGTGCCTGGAAATCGACCCGCATTTCCCCGACGCCTATGCGAATCTGGCGACGACCTACTGGAACAAGGGACTGCATGCCCGGGCGCATTCCTATTTTCTCCGCCAACTGCGTGAGGACCCCGGCGATCTGCAAACGCTGGTAAACCTGGGCATCCTGCTTTCCGAGATGGGTAAGCACAACGAAGCCCGCGAAAAATTCAAACATGCCTTGGAACTCGACCCCGCTCAGGCGCAGGCAAGACTGCATCTTGGGGAAATCTCCCTGATCGCAGGCCACCTTGATGCTGCAGAATCCGAACTCCAGGTTGCTCAGCGACTGGATGACACACTCCCCTGCGTCCGACTGGGGATGGCTCGCATCGAGACGCGACGAGGCAATCTCCAACATGCCCGACTGCTTTTGCGTGAAGAGCTCAATCTCAACAATCACACCGATCAGCAGAAAGTCGACATCGCTCGACTGATGGTCGAACTGCGGATGGCAGAACCTGCCTTGAAATTACTCACCCCCATCCTGCATGAGTCCGCCCTGACACTGGATCGCCGGACATTGAGTCATGCGTATCTGACCCGTGGCGTAGCACGCGTCCTGCTTGATGATCGTGGGCATGGCATCAGTGACCTGAAGCTGTCCCTGTCCTTCGATGGCCAAAACACGCTTGCGATGCACAACCTTGTCCTGGCATACCTTGAAATTGGTGAAACCCGCAAAGCCAAGTTCTGGCTTATCCAGGCGCTGAAGCTCAAGCCCAACAACGGATCACTCAAGCAACTGCGTCTGCGCATTCTCATCACCGCGGTGACGCATCATTATCGCAAAGGCATCCAGAAAATCGCCCAGACTTTCCGCCGAATCTTCCCCCACTGGTCGTAAAAAACACACCAACCCAATCGAGTCGGCGTGTTTCTTCACCTTGTATTAACTTTCGTATTCACTGCCTGACATTCTCAAGGCACGACCACCTTGAGTGTGCAACCTTCTCTGGGCAATTGCAGTTGGCGCGTCATGGTCTTGCCTTGAGCTTCGATCGTCAACAGGTAGTCACCTTGAAATCCGCGGACTTGAAGTTTGCCATTGCCATCGGTCTTGGTTTTGACATCCGTCCACCATTTGTCGAACACCAGGTCCATGTATGTCTGACCATTGGGTTTGATCGACCAATCCTTGTTAAATAGCGCACGGTCCGGACGCCAATGCGAGCCAGCCCAGAATCCCCAATGCAGGAAACTGATCACCTTGGGATGGCTGAAACAGATGGTCATGTAATCGCGGGTGAACGCAGCCTGCATCTTTTCATCCACACCAGAATAATCAAATTCGGTGATTTCAAGATCAAGCCCAAGCTTCCCGAATCGTTCGAGGATCGCGTAAACCTGATCGATCGGCATACCCAATTGGCTGAAATGCGACTGAAAGCCAAGCGAGG
>MDTD01119167.1_pt1 | contig 14726 bp, 15 predicted proteins | sample 811221 | NCBI WGS metagenome assembly MDTD01 (sample SAMN05326646, study PRJNA326480) | marine metagenome | isolation source: seawater | place: Pacific Ocean: South West | collected 2011
AAAATTCGATTTTTTTTAAATTTTCATAGGCATTATCACATAATAACTATTTTTATCTGTGTAATCTTCTATTAAAACTGGAGAAGTTGAGTCTTTAAAGTTCATCTTGAGCTTTTTATCCTCAATCACATTAGCAATATCTAGCAGGTATTTTGAATTAAAGCTAATGGTGAGGTCTTTCTCATTAAAATTTCCTTTAATTACCTCGTTCCCATCTCCGGAGTTAGTACTATTAACTGATAAATTTACATTATCTTTGTTTATAATTAATTTTACTCCCTCTTTCCTGTCTATAGATACGGTAGTAACTCTTTCAACGGAATCTATAAAATCTTTAGTTGGTACAATAAGTGTTTTTTTATTATCAACCGGCACAACTTTTCTATAATCAGGAAATTTTCCATCAATAACCTTTGATATAAGAACGATTTTTCCAATTTGAAATTTTATTTTTGTATCACTTACTTGTATTTTTATTTCATCTTTAATTTCTGTAAGCAACGAACATAACTGAAAAACAGTTTTTCTTGGCAAGATAATTGATGAAAAATTAACATTATTTCGAATTTCTAGACTGCTCGAGGAAAGTCTGTGGCTATCCGTAGAAACTCCTGTTAAAAAAGTTTTATTATTAGACTCTGTGATGTGTAGAAAAATTCCATTTAAATAATGACGTGTGTCATCATTTGATATTGAGATCTTAGACTTATTAAGTAATGATAATAGTTTACTATTATTTAATTCTATTATTTGTTTATCAAAATTATCATCAAAAGTAGGAAAGTTATCTGTTGGTAAACAAAGAAGATTGAAGTCCGAACTATCAGCACTTAAGCTAAGTTTTTTTTGATCTTTAAGGTTAAAATTTATTTCAGAATTACCTGAAATTTTTCTCAATATATCATAAAGAATAGAGGCTGATGTTGTAGTGCTACCAGTCTTTTCTATTTTTACTTCATTAATCTCATCATAAAATATTATATCTAAATCAGTGGCAGTAATAATAATCTTATTTTCTTGAGCATCAATCAACACATTTGAAAGAATAGGTAAAGTGTTTTTCTTTTCAACAACTCCTTGTACAAAATTTAGTGATTTTAATAAAACATCCCTTTTAATTGAGAATCGCATTAAATTATTCTTCCATTAATATGCTTTTAATTTCGTTTATATTTTTTTTTAATTCATCATCTTTTTCTGAAAGACGATTTATTGTTTTAACTGCGTGTATTACGGTTGTGTGGTCACGATTTGCAAATCGTCTTCCAATTTCTGGAAGAGATCTAGTTGTAAGTTTTTTTGCCAGATACATTGCAATTTGCCTTGGTCTAGCTAAGGGTCTTGACCTTCTTTGTGAAAGCATTTCTGATAACGAAATACTATAAAAATTTGAAACAATATTTTGAATTTTATCTACAGTTATAACCTTAGCTTGATTAAAAACGTCTTTGAGTATTGTTTTGCAGTCACTTACTGTTAAAATTTTCTTATGAACTCTACTAAAAGCAATAATTCTGTTCAAAATACCAATTAACTCTCTTATGTTGGTCTTGCTCTCTCCTGCTATAAAATTTAAAACATCTTCACTAATATTTATATTTTCTTTAAATTGACTTTGAATATCCAATAATTTTTTTTTTATGATCTTATTTTTTAATTCTAGGTCAGGACTTTCAATATCAACTATCAAGCCGCCTGAAAGGCGCGACTTAATTCTTTCTTGAACTCTATCAAGTTTCATTGGAGGCCTATCAGCAGATATTATAACTTGAGAGCCTTTATCCATTAAACTATTAAAGGTATGGAAAAACTCCTCCTGTAGGCTCTCTTTTCCTCTAATAAATTGAATATCGTCAATTATAAAAACTGATGACTTTCTAAAAAAATCTTTAAAATTTACCATGTCATTTTTTTTGATTGATTTGATGAAATGGTACATGAACCTTTCAGCAGATATAAACATCACGTTATTATCTGGTTGTAATTTTAAGCCTATAGCGTTTAACAAATGGGTTTTTCCCAAGCCAACACCTCCATAAATATAAAGAGGATTATATCTTGAAACTTGCTCACATACCTTTTTGGAGTAAGATAATGCTACTTCATTACTTGGCCCTTGAATAAAATTATCAAAGTCTAAATTAGGATTAAGTCGATTATAGTTTAAAATAGAGTCTTTTATCTCAGTAACTTTTTCAATTTCATCTATTTTAATATTGTTGGTAATACTTGTTTTTACATCTTCGGTAATTTTAAATTCTATTCTAGTTAAGCTTAACTTAAATTGCTTAACTTGTTCCAATATTTTATCCAAATACCTGGAAACTATCCAGTCTCTAAAAAATCTTGTGGGAACCCCTAAGATAAGGTGGTCATTGTACTCTTTTAAAAGAATTATATTTTTTAACCAACTGGAATAAATTTCTGAACCGAAATTCTTTTCTAAAGCGACTTGAATTTCTTCCCATTTTAAAGTTTGTTCTTCTTCAGAAACATAGATGTTCTGTGTTTTTGTAGATTTTTTTTCCATGTGTAATTTTTCTTAAGAAATTTATTTAAACTCTCAATTACAAAAACTTTCAACTATTATTTTTATTTTTTAAAAAAAAATTAGACTTAGGTTGCAAAGTTAACGTAGCGATAGAAAATTTTTTTTATTTTTATTTTTTTATTTTACAACTAATGTATGCAAATAATTCTACTTGTAGTTAAAGATGACTACATGAAGTAATATTTAAAATTCAAATTATCAACTTTAAATTGATTATTTTATTCTTTTAGAAATTTTAGAAATTTTTCTAGATACTGTTTTTTTATTTATTATTCCAGATTTAGCAACCTGCATTAGAATAGACTGAAATTTTTGAAAATTTTTCTTTGCTTTATCTTTTTGGCCAGAACTGATAAGTTTTTCCATCTGCCTAATAGCAGATTTATACTTACTTTTTCTTATTTTATTGACTGTGGTCTGTTTTTTTACTCTTCTTACTCTTCTAATAGCTGATTTTGTGTTTGGCATTTTGAAATGTATATATGTGTGTAAAATAAGGGTCAACTTATTATTTTTGGCATAAATTACAATAATAGCTCGCTCTATTATTTAAAATAATTTTTTTTATTAACCCTTTACAGTTGTAATCTGGACAATTCTGATTTTTTTTATCATAGACGTTAAAATTATCTTGAAATGTGCCTTTTTTTCCATAGCTACTCTGAAAATCTTTAATTGAAGATCCTCCTTTTTTTATAGATTTCCTCAAAATACTTTTTGTCGACTTTACTAAAGTATTAATCTTACTTTCACTTATTTTATTTATATTCAAATGAGGATTTAATTTACTTTTAAATAAAATTTCATTCGCATAAATATTACCCAAACCGGAAACAAATTTTTGATTCATAAGTAAATTCTTTACAGAAACATTCTTATTTTCAATAAATTTTTTAACATATTTTTTATTGAATTTTTTAGATAAAGGCTCCGGCCCCAAGTTAATAAGATGTTTATTCTTAGACAAATCATTAGAAGAAATTATTTTAATAAACCCGAACTTCCTTACATCATTATAAATTAAATTTAGATTTTTATTAAAAAAAAATATCACATGATCATGTTTTTTTATTCTTTTATTGTTATCATGAAATCCCGTTTTAATTTCTTTTTCACTTTTATTTTTTAATAAAAACTTACCTGTCATACCCAAGTGAGCGAGCATGACCATATCATTATTAAAATTAATTAATAGATATTTTGCTCTTCTTTTAATATTCGATATTTGAGTATCTTTTATCTTTTTGAAATCTTCAGATTTAAGCTTATATCTTAAATTTTTATCTTTGATTATGATTTTGAGCACCCTTGATTTAATTAAACTATTCGTTAGTGACTTTTTAACAACTTCAACTTCAGGTAATTCTGGCATATAATTTATTATGAGTTTTAATAATCAAGAAAAAAAAGAAATAGTCAATAGCGTTTTTAGTTCTGTAAATCAAAAATATGATTTGATGAATGATATTTTATCATTTGGTATTCATAGATTTTGGAAAAAAAATTTAATTACTTGGATGCATCCTCAAAAAGGAGATAAATTAATAGACGTTGCATCGGGCACAGGAGATCTAGCTAGATATTTTTCAAAAAAATGCAATCATAATTGTAAAGTTTACTGTGTAGAGCCAAACAAAGGAATGTTTGAAATTGGTAAAAGAAAACTTAAAAAATTTTCTAATATAAAATGGTATTTAAATTCTGCAGAAAAATTACCATTTGAAGATGATTCATTTGATTATTACACAATAAGTTTTGGTTTAAGAAATGTTACTGATATAAATGTATCAATAAGCGAGGCTTTAAGAGTTTTAAAAACAGGTGGTCGATTCTTTTGTTTGGAATTTTCAAAAGTTGAAAATGAAATTTTAAGAATGTTTTACAGAAATTACTCGAAAATAATTCCCTCGATAGGTAAATTTGTAACCGGTGACAAAAATTCTTATGCTTATTTAGTAAATAGTATAAATAAATTTCACAGCCAAATTGAACTAAAAGAATTAATTGAAAATAATGGTTTTTCCAATGTAGAGTATAGAAATCTATCAAACGGTATTGCAGCTATTCATACTGGTTGGAAAATATAAAATGATTATCAGACTATTTCAGCTATTTAAAATATCTAGAAAACTTGCAACATCAGGTGCTATCGAAACTATTCAACACATTTATAATCTTCCTATATTGCTCAAAATTCTTTTTGAAATCCTGGCTTTAGGTTCAACGAAAAAAATTATAAATGATGCCGAAACCCCTGGAAAAAAACTATGTAATGCTCTAGAAGGTATGGGGACTACGTTTATTAAACTCGGTCAGTTTTTGGCTACCAGACCAGATATAATAGGCAAAGATTTAGCAAAAGACTTAGAAAAACTACAAGATAAACTTCCTCCTTTTGATATTGAAGTAGCCAAAAAAATATTAAAAAAAGAGATTGGAGAAAAACAATTTTCAAAAATTGATAGCATAAGTCAACCAATAGCAGCTGCTTCTATAGCCCAGGTACATATTGCGCAAATTAAGGACTCAAATTCTACAAAAAAAGTAGCAATAAAAATTTTAAGACCAGAAATTGAAGCTGTATTTAATAAGGAACTAGATGCTTTAATGTTATTAGCCTATCTTATTGAAAGTATTATAACAAAAACAAAACGACTCAAGTTAATAGAAGTGGTTCATCTACTAAGAGAAATAACAAATATAGAGATGGATTTAAGATTTGAAGCAGCCGCAGCAAATGAACTTTATGAAAATACAAAGGCAGATGATGGATTTGTTGTTCCAAGAATTTATTGGGACTTTACATCAAAAAGAGTTTTAACTTTAGATGAAGTTAATGGCATTTCAATTCGTGAGCAAGATTTACTCAAAAACAAAGGAGTTGATTTAAAAAAATTATCTGAAAATCTAATACAACATTTTTTAAGACAGGCAGTGAGAGATGGTTTTTTTCATGGTGATATGCACCAAGGAAATTTATTTGTAGATAAAGAGGGTAATATAGTTCCAGTAGACTTTGGTATTATGGGAAGGTTAGATGAAAACAATAGGAAGTATCTAGCTGAGATTTTATTTGGGTTTATACAAAGAGATTACAGAAAAGTTGCAGAAGTTCATTTTCAAGCTGGTTTAGTTCCAAGCTCAACATCTAAAGAGGAATTCGCACAAGCGCTAAGATCTGTAGGAGAGCCAATATTTGGGCAGTCTATTAAAGATATTTCAGGTGGAAATCTTTTATCCCAATTATTCGAGATTACTGAAAAATTTAAGATGCCCACACAAATTCAACTCTTAATTCTTCAAAAAACAATGGTGGTTGTTGAAGGTGTAGCACGTAGGCTAAATCCGGAAACAAATATTTGGGAAGTTTCAAGGCCAATTTTAGAACGTTGGATTAGTGATACTAAAGGACCTAAAGCAACTATTAATAATGCTATAAATACATCAAGTGAAATTTTAAAACGAATTCCTGATTTTCCGAAATTTATGGATAAAGCAAACAATGCTCTTCAACTAATTGCTGAAGGAAAATTAAACTTGGTTCAAAATATTGATAATTCAATTGAAATTGAGCAACTTAAACTTAAAAGCTTTAGAAATAATCTTATTATTAGTATTTTAGGAGTTGTAATTTTTCTATTATTGGTATTTTAATAAATTATGAGTGGAAAGAAAAAAAAAGTTTTGATTATAATAGGTGGTGGAATATCAGCATACAAATCTTTAGATTTGATAAGGCGCCTCAAAAAAAATAATTTTGAAATCAAGACAATCTTAACAAAAAGTGGAAAAGAGTTTGTCACTCCATTGTCAATTACTGCTTTGTCTGGTCATAAACCTTACGAAAATTTATTTGATGTAAGTCGTGAAACTGAGATAGATCATATTTCTCTATCAAGATGGGCAGATTTAGTAATTGTTTTACCGACAACTGCTAATTTTATGAGCAGATTATGTCAAGGAAAAGCAGATGATTTATCTACCACTGTCATACTAGCCTCAAATAAAGATGTAATGTTAGTCCCAGCTATGAATGTAAGAATGTGGATAAATCCCGCAACTCAAGAAAACTATAAAACACTAGTTGGCTACGGATACAAATTTATTGGTCCAATAAAAGGTAAAATGGCATGTGGTGAATTTGGAGAGGGTAAAATGTCGAATTCAAATCAAATTTTTCAAGAAATTCAAAATTATTTTAAAAATATTTCGAATATTAAAAAACAAGGACTTAAAGCATTAGTAACTACTGGTCCCACAAGAGAATATTTGGATCCGGTACGATTTATTTCAAATGAGTCTAGTGGAGTTCAAGGATACGAAATTGCAAAATTACTCTCAAAGTCTGGGGTTAAAACAACTTTAATAGCAGGACCATCAGATTTAAATTCTGTATTAGGTCTTAAAATTATCAAAGTAAAAACTGCAAAAGAAATGTTTAATGAAGTCAAAAAACTTTTACCAGTTGATATTGCTGTTTGTGCTGCAGCAGTTTCAGATTTTAAACCAAAAGATTTCAATCCCTCAAAAATAAAAAAAAATAAAAAAACACTTAGAAGTTTAGAGCTTGATAAAAATGTAGATATACTTGATTATCTTGGCAAACACAATCGTAACAGGCCTGGATTAGTAGTTGGTTTTTCCGCTGAAACTGAGAATTTAATTAAAAACTCTGAGGAAAAGCTTAGAGAAAAAAGGTGTGATATTATTGTTGCAAATGATGTTTCAAAGAAAGATTTTGGATTCAACAGCCAATATAACAAAGTTTCATTGATAGAAAATGATGGTAAAATTTTAAATATAAAAAAAAGTAAGAAAAAATTTATTGCAGCTGCTATTACAAAAAAGATATTACAAAAATTTTTGTTAATAGATAAATATATAAATTAATACTTATAAATAAATCCTCTAATGAAACTAAGCAATTTAGATCTTAAAAAATTCTCTAGACAAATTATAATTAAAAAAATAGGTATAAATGGCCAAAAAAAAATAAATAATTCCAAAATTTTAATAATTGGTATGGGAGGTCTCGGTTGTCCACTATTAATATATTTAGCTAATTCAGGTGTTAAAAATATTGGAATAGTTGATGATGATAAAATTACAATTTCAAACCTCAATAGACAAATACTATTCGGTGAGAAAGATGTTGGTAAATATAAGGTTTTAGTAGCGAAAAAAAAACTAAAACTTATGACAAATAAAATTAAGCTTAAAGTTTTTAAAGTAAAAGTTAACAAGTACAATATAAAAACAATTTTAAAAAATTACCAAATTATTTGCGATGGTACTGATAATTTTAAAACAAGATATTTAATTAATGATTATTGTAAAAAAATGAAGAAAATACTAATTACAGCAGCAATAAATAAGTTTAATGGACAACTATTTAAGTTTGATTTTAAAAAAAACTGTCCATGCTTTAGATGTTACATGCCAGAAATGCCAGATAATGAATTAAACTGTGAGATTGAGGGAATAACTCCCCCAGTGGCTGGAATGCTCAGCAATTTGCAAGCTAATGAAGTATTAAGAACAATTTTGGAGCTAAAGCCAAACTCTAACGGTAATGTTTTTATTTTTGATGGTGAACAAGTTTCACTTAGAAAAGCTAAAATTATGAAAAATAATAAATGTATAAATAAATGTTAAAATTCATTATTACAATTATTTTTTTTATATTTTTAGGTCCTTTATATAGCTTGGATCAAGAATATTTTTTAACTTTAAGAAATGAAAAAGTTAATCTAAGACAAGGACCCTCTTTTGATTATCCAATAAAGATATTTTATAAAAAAAAATATTTACCTGTATTAATTCAAGATATTTCTGGCAACTTTAGAAAGATAAGAGATCATGAGAGTAATACTGGATGGATTCACATCTCCCAATTATCAAAAAAAAAGGCAGCCATTACTATAGATGATAATGAATTGGTATATAAAAAAGCCACAATCTTTTCAGAACCTTTGGTTAAATTAGAAAGAGGTAGGTTGTGTTTGATTATAAAATGTGAAGATCAATGGTGTAAAATGAAAACTGGTAAATATAAGGGTTGGATAAAAAAAAAATCTCTATGGGGAAAACTTTAAAGTTTTATTTTTTAACTTTGGAGGCCCAGAACTTATCTAACATAAAATACCAAACTGTATTAGCAAGAGGTTCCACTATTGCATCTGTAAGTGCAATCATGAAACTAACATCGGCAACTAACATTAAAACCGTTATGGCTATCAAGAAATGACCTATGGTGTATACAAGTGTCCTTAAAAGTGAGCCTTTGTTATTTTCGTAAATTCTTCTAGCTGCTCCATGAATACCCTGTGTAAATTCAGTCATATTAATTCATTTGTTTTAAATTTAGCCTATCCGCATTCATTATCTTCGTCCATACTGCTACGAAATCTTTAATGAATTTTTCTTTATTGTCATCTTGAGCATATACCTCAGAATAAGATCTCAATATTGAATTAGAGCCAAAAACTAAATCTGCTCTAGATGCAGTAAATTTAACTTTTTTTGTTTTGCGATCGATAACATCATAAGAATTCTTGCCTGTGGGTATCCACTTATATTTCATATCAACTAAATTTATAAAAAAGTCATTAGTTAAAGCTCCAACTTTGTCAGTAAATACTCCTTTGTTTTTAGCAGATGCGTGGTTTGTTCCAAGGACTCTCATTCCACCAACTAAACACGTCATTTCTTGAGCAGTTAATCCCATCAAGGAAGCACGCTCAAGTAAAAGCTCCTCTGGCATTACAGAATAGTCTGACTTTACGTAATTTCTAAATCCATCATGTAAAGGTTCTAACCATTTAAAATTTTTAATCTCGGTTTGCTCTTGAGTAGAGTCACCTCTGCCAGGATGAAAAGGAACTTTTACTTTAGAACCAGCTTTTTTTATTGCATCTTCTAAACCAATATTTCCAGCAAGAATGATTGTGTCGGCAACAGTGGCTCCAGTTTTTTTAGCTATTCCCTCTAAAACCTTTAATATTTTTGAAAGTTTATTCGGTTCGTTAGCTTCCCAATCTTTCATGGGTTCTAATCGTATCCTTGCACCATTGGCTCCCCCTCTTTTATCGGTTTTTCTGTAAGTTCTAGCGCTGTCCCAGGCAGTGGTGATTAATTCACTTGAGCTTAATTTGCTAGCTAAAATCATTTTCTTTACTTTATTTACATTGTATTTCTTTTTTAAAGAGGGGACATTTCCTTGCCAAAGAAGATCTTCTTTAGGAGCCCAAGGACCGATATAATTCTCTCTATTTCCCATTGTTCTGTGTGTTAGTTTAAACCAAGCGCGAGCAAATGAGTCCTCGAAAAATTTAGGATCTTTGTAAAATTTTTCTGAAATTTTTCTATACTCTGGATCCATAGCCATTGCCATGTCTGCGTCGGTAAACATTAATCTTGCTTTCTTTTTAGGATCACCTAAATCAACTGGTTTTTTTTCTTCTTCAAGATTGACAGGTTCCCATTGCCAAGCTCCAGCTGGGCTTTTTTTGCTTTCCCACTCGTAATTTAGTAAAAGATCTAAATATTGATGATCCCATTTATCTGGGTTAGTTGTCCAAGCTCCTTCTAAACCAGATGTTATTTGATTTGCACCGGTCCCATTTTTTTGATTCCAACCAAATCCCTGTTCGTGAATATCGGCTCCTGCAGGTTCAGGACCTAAATTAGCAGGATCTCCGTTACCGTGAGCTCTACCTATAGAGTGTCCACCAACAGTAAGTGCAGCTGTTTCTACATCATTCATTCCCATTCGACCGAAGGTTTCTCTAACATCCATCGCTGTTCTTACGGGGTCTGGTTTACCCTCTACTCCTTCTGGATTTACATAAACAAGTTGAAAATGAGATGCTGCGAGTGGAGCCTCTAATGAAGAGCGATCTTGCGGGTCGCCATATCTATTAACAGCAAGTGGGACTGTTTCTTTGCCCCAGTAGACATCCTTTTCAGGTCCCCAAATATCTTCTCTACCAAATGAAAAACCAAAAGTTTTAAATCCAGCTTTTTCATAAGCCATGGTTCCAGCTAAAACCATTAGATCTGACCAACTCAATTTATTTCCGTATTTTTTTTTGATAGGCCATAGAAGACGCCTTGCTTTATCTAAGTTCGTATTATCTGGCCAGGAGTCTTGTGGAGAAAACCTGTGTGATCCAACATTTGGTCTGCCGTCGAATTCTCTATAAGTCCCAACTTGGTGCCAAGTTAACCTTACCATAAGGCCTGTATAACTTCCTAAATCGGCAGGCCACCATTCTTGGCTATCTGTCATTAATTTTAATAAATCTTTTTTTAAAGCTTTGAAATTTAATTTTTTAACTTCTTTTCTATAATTGAAACCTGGAAGAGGATTAGTTTTGGTATCATGCTGATGTAAAATATCTAAATTTATACTGTTAGGCCAAAGTCGAGCGGTGTTAGACTCACCTGATTTCGTGACACCCCCGTGCATAACAGGACATTTTCCTGAACCATTATTTTTACTTTGAACGCTCATGTATTTTAATTTTTATAATTTATAAGAGCATAAATAATTTGTCAAGTAGTTTAGAATGATTATAAACTACTTATTATTTTTTTCACTCTCAACTATAATTCTGACTTCAATATTCTTTATAGATTTTCCTTTTGGTGGTCTTGGTATTCTATTAACTTTTACTAGTTTAGAATCTATATCAATTACTTCATTATTTTGTTCATCAAAAAAATGGTGGTGTGATGATACATTTGTGTCAAAATAACTTCTATCTCTGTTTATAAACACTTCCTTCAAATGTCCTGCTCTTTTGAATGCGTGGACAGTATTATATAAAGTTGCCAAAGAAATTTTATTACTATTTTTAGAATTAAATTCTTTTCCTAAATCCTCGACTGTGAAATGGAAGGTTCTTTCTCTATCAAATAGATATTGACTTATTTTTAGACGTTGTTTTGTAGGTCTTAAATTGGAACTTCTAAGTTTTGCAGTATACAATTTAGTTTTGTGGTTCATAATTGTTGATTTTAATGATCTTTTATTTAAAATCGTTCTAAACTATTTATATATGATAAATTATCTAAATCAAGTAAAACCTTTAATTACATGAAACAAAAAAATAATTATAGTTATGAAGAATTAATTAGTTGCGCTGAAGGTAAACTTTTTGGGATCGGGAATGCTAAGCTACCTTTACCTCCTATGCTGATGTTTGATAGAATTACAGTAATAGATAAAATTGGCGGTCAATATAAAAGAGGACATATAAATGCAGAACTCGATATTAAAAATGATTTATGGTTTTTTGACTGTCATTTTAAAGATGATCCAGTGATGCCAGGTTGTTTGGGTTTGGATGCTATGTGGCAGCTAGTGGGTTTTTTTCTTGGATGGACTGGTGAACCAGGTAAAGGAAGAGCATTAGGAGTGAGTTCTGTAAAATTCACAGGAGAAGTGTTAAAAAATATAAAAATGGCAACTTATAAAATAAGTATGAAAAGAATTTTAAAAAAAGAAGGTGCGGTGGTAGGATTAGCCGATGGAACACTGGACGCAGATGGAAAGATAATTTACACTGCGGAAAATCTTAAAGTAGGATTATTTAAATCATGAAAAGAGTTGTAGTTACAGGTATAGGAATAGTTTCTTGTCTAGGCAATAATCAAAAAGAAGTATTTGATTCATTAATAAATTCTAAGTCAGGCATTACTTATGCTGAAGAGTATAAAGAACATAACCTAAAAAGTAATGTTCACGGAAAACCAAACATAAAATTAGAACAACATGTTGATCGAAAGGCCTTAAGATTTATGGGCAATGGCTCTGCCTATAACTACGTTGCAATGAAAGAAGCTTTAATTGACTCAGGTTTGAAAGATGATCAAATAAGTAATATTTCCTCTGGAATGATAATGGGCTCTGGTGGTCCATCAATCGAAAATGTAATCTTAGCAGCAGATAAAACAAGAGAGAAAAACCCAAAAAAAATGGGTCCTTTTATTGTGCCACGAACTATGGCTAGCACAGCATCAGCTACATTAGCTGTACCTTTTAAAATTAAAGGAGTTAATTATACTATAAGTTCGGCATGCGCAACCAGTGGTCATTGTATAGGTAATGCCATGGAATTAATACAGTTTGGAAAACAAAAAATAGTTTTTGCAGGTGGTAGTGATGAAATACACTGGGCTATGACTGCAATGTTCGATGCAATGACAGCGCTCTCCTCAAAATATAATGATACGCCAGATAAAGCTTCAAGACCTTACGATAAAACCAGAGATGGATTTGTGATTGCTGGAGGAGCTGGTGTATTAGTTTTAGAAGAAATGGAACATGCAAAAGCACGTGGTGCAAAAATATATGCTGAACTCACAGGTTATGGGGCGACGTCAGATGGTTTTGATATGGTTGCGCCATCAGGTGAAGGTGCTGCTAGATGTATGAAATTAGCTTTATCAACAACAAGGAACAAAATTGATTATATTAATGCTCATGGAACCTCGACACCTGTTGGAGATATAACTGAGTTAGGAGCAATAAAATCTGCTTTTGGAGATAATATACCAAAGATAAGCTCTACAAAATCTTTGTCAGGTCATCCTCTGGGTGCCGCTTCTGTTCATGAAGCCATTTACAGTTTGATAATGATGAAGAATAATTTTATAGCTGCATCAGTAAACGTAGTAGATATTGATGATGAAGCGAAAAAATTTCCAATAGTTACAAAGGTTGAAAAAAACATTAATTTAAAGGCGGTAATGTCAAATAGTTTTGGTTTTGGTGGAACAAACGCAACTTTAATTTTTGAAAAAATTTAAATGAACTTAATAAAAGGAAAAAAAGGTTTAATTATGGGCGTCGCGAATGAGCGATCAATAGCATGGGGTATTTCGCAGAAACTTGCAAGTGAGGGGGCTGATTTAGCTTTTACTTATTTAGGAGATGCTTTAAAAAAAAGAGTAGTTCCTTTGGCAAAAAGTTTAAACTCTGATTTTATATTAAGTTGTAATGTAGAAAATAAAGATGAAATAGTTAAGCTCTTTGAAGATATAAAAATTAAATGGGGTGAAATCGATTTTGTAGTACATGCTGTTGCCTTTTCTGATAAAACTGAATTATCTGGTGAATACGTAAATACGACTAGGGAAAATTTTTTAAAAAGTATGTTAATTTCTTGTTTTTCTTTTACTGAGGTTGCTAAAGAAGCTTCTAAAATTATAAAAAAAGGTGGTAGTATGTTAACTCTTACTTACGAGTCAAATAAAGCTATACCAAATTATAATGTTATGGGTGTATGTAAATCAGCACTGGAAGCAAGCGTAAAATATTTAGCTAGAGATCTTGGATCTAAGGGAATAAGAGTAAATGCTATAAGTGCTGGACCAATTAAAACCTTAGCTGCTTCAGCAATAGGAGATGCTAAATTTTTATATAAATGGAATGAAGATCATTCTTTCCTTAAAAGAAATGTCGATATACATGATGTAGGAAATTCTGCTTTATATTTACTAAGTGATTTGGCGGCGGGAGTTACAGGTGAAATACACTACGTTGATGCTGGTTACAATAAAGTTGGTATGCCCGATCCAAAAAATATTAAATAGCTCTATCTAAAATTTCTAATTAATTTCAAACTTTTTTCAACAGAGTTATTAATGACTCTTTTTATTATGTTGCTTTTATTTAACATTAGAATTTGTTCTAAATCTAAAATATTTTCCTTGTTTTTAAAGATAAATCTTTTAAAAGAATCAAAATGTTCATCAGACCAGTAATTAAGATGAATTTGGGTTGATTGTATCCCAAAGGGAAGAAAAATTTCTTTATAAAATAATTGAGGAACAAAAAATAAATCGTGTTCTGTATACGGAAATAGTCCATAACCATCTACAATAATCTTAATACCCGACTCCCTTAGTGCTCTTAAAGTATTAAGATCATATGTGTGATTGGGCGCAAAAAATGAACGTACTTTAATTTTCTCATTTTCAAATTTTTCAATTCCTAATTCAATTTTTTTTTTTGTATGTCAAAATCTAATCCGTAAAATTCTGAGTCACCTCCATAATTAAAATAATCTTTTTTATTTGTTTTAACCTCATACAAATGAGATAAACCATGCATAGAAATTTCCCACCCTTTATTTTTCCAGTCTCTTACTCTATCCCAAAATTTTTC
>MDTD01003571.1_pt1 | contig 14725 bp, 13 predicted proteins | sample 811221 | NCBI WGS metagenome assembly MDTD01 (sample SAMN05326646, study PRJNA326480) | marine metagenome | isolation source: seawater | place: Pacific Ocean: South West | collected 2011
GTCATGAACCTCACGCGTGCGATTTGAGGTGATGATGACCACAGGCGGCTCAGCAGCGGTTATCTGGCCCAGTTCAGGGATTGTGATCTGCCAGTCTGACAAGAGCTCCAGAAGGTAGGCTTCAAAGGCTTCATCTGTGCGGTCAAGCTCATCTATCAGCAAAACGGGTGCGGTGCCAGATACCGGACGGATGGCTTGCAATAATGGCCGCGCGATCAAATAGTCTTCAGTAAATAATGATGTATCTTTGGCTGATCCACCCGCCGCGCCGCCGGCCTGAATATCGACCATCTGGCGGGCATAATTCCATTCATAAGCGGCTGAGCTGATATCCAGACCTTCATAACATTGCAGACGAATGAGGGGCTTATCCAGAACGGTGGCCAGAGTCTTGGCAATTTGCGTTTTACCGACACCCGCCTCACCCTCTAAAAACAGAGGCCGGCTGCGGGCAAGGGCCAAATACAAAGCCACTGCCAACCCGTCCTGTGCCAGATAATCATGGCCGGTCAGAGCCGCTTGCAAAGCCTCTACAGACTGAAACTGAGACATCTTTTCCTCATCTGAATTGAACAAGTCATCCTGACAATATGAGGGCTGGAGGTTTGACTGGCAAGACAACAGGCGGAAAACACCAGCTTGTCCGCATGGTGGCATAGATATTCCAAAACCGTCTTTGTTTGTAAAAAATTGACCCTTTCCTCTTTACAAGCGTTCGTTTTCATCACACGCTTTGCGTTACCTTTAAACTTCATCAATCTGTTTTGGGAGGACAGAATGGCTGTTGTACAAATGAGCGTTAACGGTCAGGCCGTTGAGCAAGACGTGCCAGATAACACGCTTCTGGTATCATTTATAAGAGAAACATTAGGGCTTACAGGAACCCATGTCGGTTGTGATACCAGCCAGTGCGGGGCTTGTGTGGTTCATGTCAATGGCCAGTCAGTCAAATCCTGTACCCTGCTGGCCGCACAGGCTAGCGGTGCTGAGGTCACAACAATCGAAGGGATTGCTAACGGGGATGAGTTACACCCTATGCAGCAGGCCTTTCACGAGAACCATGGTCTGCAGTGCGGTTATTGCACCCCAGGCATGGTGATGAGCGCCATTGAATTGGTGGAAAAAAATAAGGGGCTGACAGAACAACAGATCCGCGAAGGTCTGGAAGGCAATATCTGTCGGTGTACCGGCTATCATAATATCGTCAAATCTGTGCAGGCAGCTGCAGAAGAAATGGGAGGTTAAGATGCCAGAAGGTGCAATGAATCAAGGTATTGGCGCGTCAGTACGCCGGAAAGAAGATAAGCGGTTTCTGACCGGCAAGGGCCGCTATACAGATGACATCAACCGGGCGGGCCAGTTGCATGCGTTCTTCGTGCGCTCTGATGTTGCTCACGCTAAAATCAAATCTGTTGATACAGCTGCTGCTGCCGCGATGGACGGGGTTCATGCGGTCTATACCGGCGCAGATGTTGAAGCTGACGGTGTCGGCTCACTGATTAATGGCTGGGCGGTGACCAACCGTGACGGCAGCGCCATGTCTGAGCCGCCACACCCTGTACTGGCTAAAGACAAAGTCAGATATGTAGGTGACCATGTCGCCATGATTGTTGCTGATTCGCTTGAGATCGCGATGAGCGCAGCAGAACTGGTTTCAGTTGATTATGATGAGCTGGCACCTGTTGTTGATCTGGATTCTGCGGCCAGTGGTGCAGAGATTCACGACGGTATGGCCAATAACACCTATTTCGACTGGGAATTGGGTGATGAGGCCGCAACAGATACGGCTCTGAAAGGGGCACACACCATTGTTAACGCAACCCTGCGGAACAACAGGCTGGTCCCAAACGCTATGGAAACACGGGCAGCAGTTGCTGAATATGATGATATTGCTGACAGCTATGTTCTCTATTCAACAACACAGAATCCGCATCTGCTGCGGCTTGTGATCTGTGCATTTGTTTTGGGTATTCCTGAATCCAAAATGCAGATTGTTGCCCCTGATGTCGGTGGCGGCTTTGGATCAAAGATTTATCTTTATGCTGAAGAAGCGTGCTGTACCTGGGCATCAAAGAAACTGCGCCGACCAGTAAAATGGACAGCTGACCGCACGCAGGCCTTCTTGTCTGACGCGCATGGCCGGGACCATGTGAACAATGTTCAGATGGGTCTGGATGAAACAGGCAGAATCGTGGGGCTCCGGGTGGACACACTGGCAAATCTGGGCGGCTATCTGTCTGCCTTTTCGGTTGCCACACCCACCTATCTGCACGGCACGCTGTTGTCAGGTTGTTATGACATTCCGGCCATTTACACCAATGTAAAAGGCATGGCCACAACCACAGCACCTGTTGATGCGTATCGCGGGGCCGGCCGTCCGGAAGCCACCTATCTTCTGGAGCGGACAATGGATATTGCTGCCCGCCAGATCGGTATGGATCCAGCTGAATTCCGGCGGATGAATTTCATTCCGAAAGATGCCTTCCCTTATCAGACAGCGGTTGCGCTGCAATATGATATCGGTGATTACGAACCACCGCTGGATAAGGCGATGGAGATGATCGATTATGCCGGCTTTGAAGCCCGCCGTGCAGAAGCCGCCAAACGCGGCAAATATCGCGGTATTGGCCTGTCCAGCTATATCGAAGCCTGTGGCATTGCCCCGTCAGCGGTGGTGGGTGCTCTTGGTGGTCGTGTGGGCTTGTACGAATCAGCTGTGGTGCGGGTCGATCCGACCGGCACGATCTCGGTCTTTACCGGCACCCACAGCCATGGTCAGGGCCATGACACCACATTTGCACAGATTGTGGCTGAAAAGCTGAATGTGCCGCTGGAGTCAATTGAGATTGTGCACGGTGACACCAACCGGATTCAGTTCGGCATGGGCACTTATGGGTCGCGCTCTCTGGCTGTCGGGGGAACCGCCATTTCAAAGGCTGTTGATAAGGTCATTGAAAAAGGCAAAATCATCGCTGCCCATATGATGGAAGCCTCAGAAGCTGATCTCGAGTTCAAGGACGGCAAATTCACCGTAGCCGGAACAGATAAGGAAAAAGGCTTTGGCGAGATTGCTTTGTCTGCCTATGTGCCGCACAACTTCCCGCATGACCGGCTGGAGCCGGGGCTGGAAGAAACCGCCTTTTATGATCCGCTCAACTTCACCTATCCGGCAGGCACCCATATCTGTGAGGTGGAAATTGACCCGGGCACAGGTGTTGTTGATCTGGTTGACTGGGCAGCGTGTGATGATTTCGGCAACCTCATCAACCCGATGATTGTTGAAGGTCAGGTGCATGGCGGTATTGCTCAGGGCGTCGGTCAGGCGTTGCTGGAAAACACCCATTATGACGAAAACGGCCAGTTGCTGACCGCCTCATATATGGATTATTGCATGCCACGGGCTGATAACCTGCCCTCATTCAAAGTGGATTACACGGTTACGGCCTGTACCCATAATGATTTGGGCGTCAAAGGGTGCGGTGAAGCTGGGGCGATCGCCTCACCACCAGCTGTCATTAATGCAATTGTCGATGCGCTGGCTGTTGTCGGCGTGACCGATATGTCTATGCCGGCTACACCAGAAAAAGTCTGGCGGGCAATTAATGACGCGACCACCAAAGCAGCAGAATAGTTACGCAACAGGAGAGATAAATCATGTATGCAACTAGTTACATCAAAGCCAAAGATGTTACTGACGCGGTCAGCCATCTGAACGGAGCAGATGAAGGCAAGCTGCTGGCCGGGGGACAGACCCTGATCCCGACTTTGAAACAGCGTCTGGCGGCCTCAGACTGTCTTGTTGACTTGTCTGATGCGAACCTGTCCGGAATCAGTGATGAGGGCGATTCTATCCGTATCGGGGCGATGACCCGCCATGTTGAGGTGGAAACATCTGATTTGGTGAAAAAGGCTATTCCGGCTCTGGCGGCTCTGGCAGGTGGTATTGGTGACCGGCAGGTCCGCAATTGCGGGACCATCGGCGGTTCAGTGGCCAACAATGATCCGTCTGCCTGTTATCCGTCTGCTGTGATGGCTTTGGGGGCGACAATTCATACCGATAAAAGAGATATCGCCGCAGCTGATTATTTCACTGGTATGTTTGAAACCGATCTTGATGAAGCAGAGGTGATCACCGCGATCAGCTTTCCCAAGCCAGAGGCGGCAGCCTATGTGAAGTTTCCAAACCCGGCATCACGTTATGCTATGGTTGGCGTGTTTGTTGCGAAATCCGCGTCAGGCGTGACCGTGGCCATCACCGGGGCAGGGCAAGACGGCGTGTTCCGTCATGACGGGCTGGAAGCGGCACTGAACAACAGCTTTACAGCTGATGCTGTTGACGGGGTTGCGGTTGATGACAGCAGCCTGATGAGCGACATGCATGCTTCAGCAGACTATCGCGCGCATCTGATTGTTGAGATGACAAAGCGGGCGGTTGCTGCCTGTTAAGCACACAGGCAAAGACATAAATCTGACAGGCAGGATGACGCCGTCCTGCCTGTTTTTATTTCACCGCCCTGCGGCGTGACGAATTAGCATTTACACACTGCCGGTTCAGCCTATATCGTAGGAGGAGCAACCAGCCTTGCACCTTCCCTCACTTTTTGGAGATAAATTCACCGATGGAACTGAAACAGTCTCAGGACATACCCCTTCCTATTGATGAGGTGTGGGCCGCTCTGAATGATGCGGAAATATTGGCCAAGGCGATCCCGGGCTGCCAGGAGCTGAATCAGGTGTCTAATACAGAACTGACCGCCAAAGTGAAGCTGAAAATCGGGCCTGTTTCTGCCACTTTCACTGGCGAGGTGACCTTATCCGAACTGAACCCGCCACATTCTTATGTGATATCAGGATCAGGCAAAGGCGGTGTTGCGGGCGGGGCGACCGGTTCAGCCCGCGTTGATCTGGAGCCGATTGAGGATGGGGCGGCAACCCGCCTGACTTATGAGGTTGATGCAGCTGTAACCGGCAAAATCGCTCAGCTGGGATCACGGCTGATTGAAAGCACAGCCAAGAAGCTGGCGACCAAGTTTTTTACCGATTTCATATCTGTTTTGTCGCCTGAGGCTGACCCTGGCTAGGCAGACGTTCTTCCCTGTTATATGTCCCGAGATGAAAAGGTCTTAATCGAATGTCTTCTGCAAAATTATTTAGCCCCATCACAATCGGCGGCGTTGAATTACGCAACCGCGTTATTGTTGCTCCCATGTGCCAATACAGCGCGGTGGACGGAAATGCCAATGACTGGCATCTGATGCATATTGGCCAGTTTGCGGTTTCTGGCGTCGGCTTGATCATTATGGAAGCCTCAGGTGTTACGCCAGAGGGACGCATCTCACCAGGCTGTCTTGGTCTGTGGTCAGATGACAATCAGGCCGCCCTGAGGCGCGTGGTTGATTTCTGTCATGATTACGGACATGCCAAGATGGGGATTCAGCTGAGCCATGCAGGCCGAAAGGGATCAACAGACCTGCCCTGGCTGGGCGGTGCGCCTATCGCGTCAACAGATGCGCGCGGCTGGCAGACGTGTGCCCCGTCTGCCACCTCTTATTCAGAGGCGTTTGAAACGCCTGATGCCCTGGATGAAACCGGGCTGAATGAGATCAGGGACGCATTTGTTCGCTCTGCCCGCCGGGCAGATGAAATCGGCTTTGATGTGGTCGAATTACATATGGCGCATGGCTATCTTCTGCATCAATTCTTATCACCGCTCAGCAACCAGCGTAATGACAGCTATGGCGGGGCCCTTGAGGGCCGGATGAAATTCCCGCTAGAGGTGTTTGACGCTGTCCGTGCGGTCTGGCCAAAACATAAGGCCTTGGGGGTGCGTTTTTCTGCAACAGACTGGGTAGACAGCTCAAGCTGGGATGTGCCGGAAGCCACCGCCTTTTCGCATGAATTGAAAAAACGCGGGGCAGATTTCATTGATGTGTCAAGCGGGGGCAATTCACCCCTGCAGAAGATTGATGTGGGCCCTGGATATCAGACCGGCTTTGCCAGTGATATCCGCCGCGAGACAGACCTGCCGACAATGGCTGTCGGACAAATCACAGAACCAAAACAGGCAGAAGCGATTTTACGGTCAGGCCAGGCCGATATGGTCGCCCTGGCCAGAGGTATGCTGTATAACCCGCGCTGGGCCTGGCATGCCGCAGAAGCATTGGATGCAGAAGCCGCCTACGCGCCGCAATATATGCGCACAAACAGGGCCCTGCGCGGCCTGCCTATACCTGGTAACCCGCCTACCCCGAAATAAAACTGCACTGAAAAGATTAATATTGGTATATCTGGTCTGTTGGGGATTCTTTACTTTAGACTGGACTATCTTGCATGGCAGACTGGCTGCTGAAATTTGCCCGGTTTGAGGCACAACTGAAATGGGTGGCCCTGGCGCTGGGACTGCTCAGCGCAGTGGCGATTATACGTGACTGGTACCCGTGGACCATGTTCATCAGTTTACCGTTTTGTCTGATCTGGGTGTATTGCGCCTGGCTGCATACCGAACGATAGCTGAAATGGATTAATGTTGTGTTTCTGTCCATTTATGCGGTCGGCATCTGGAATTATTTTGCCTGAACCGCGGACAGCCATATTGCCTCTGGCCCGGACAGTCTGCAGACTGAAATCAAACCACAAAAAAAGAACCTTTATGCGCCGACCAGACAATCAGCCTTTGCCGCCCGTCGAAAAACTGCCCGCCCTGAGCATGGGGTTGCGGGGCTGTGAGGCTGAACAGTGGCTGGATGGGCCGGATGCGTTTGGGGACCGGGCCATGCGCACACGCCAGCTGGCCGAAAAACAAGATCTGCTGTCTGAACAAGCTTCTGAGGTTTTTGTGTGTCTTCATGATGGCAAGGCCGCCGCTCTGGAGGCCAGCCAAACCATCGCCGCGCATCTGCATCACTATCACAACATGACGATCAGCACCGAACAGGCCGCTTGCCTGCGCCAGATCTCTGCGCTGATCCCTGAAGATGTGCTGGTCCTGACCGCTCCTGATAACACCGCAGTTGAGCCTGACTGGGTTTTGACAGCCGCCAGTTTGTGCTTTCCAAGCCATTGGCGCCTGTCAGAGAAAATAGGTCAGTCCATTACCGCCATTCATACCCCTGTGCCCGAATTTGCAGACACACTTGCCAGGCCTGTGAACCGGTTTTTCACCACCATGCAATCTGGCGTCCTGTCACAACGTCTGAACTGGTCAGTCCAGACAGATGACAGGTTGTTCGCCCCCACCCGCCCCTCACCTATGGAGGCAATTGCGCATTCAGCTGAAGAGTGGGGCACGATTATTCATGTCCGCATTGAGCGACAATGTTTTTATAAATTACCCGAGAGCGGGGCGGTTATCTTTACCATCCGCACCAGCCTGGCACCGCTCAGCCGGTTCCGCCAGCAACCTGAATTCATAAAAGCCGTTCTGAAGCAGGCCAGCAAGCTGTCATCAGCCTTCAGTGCTTATAAGAACATTGCTGAGGTTGAGGAGGGATTGCGGGTTTGGATTGACAAGCATTTGCCTGAACCGACATGATCGCAAGAGGGCAGTCAATATAACAAGGCCGTATGGACATGAAGCTGAGTGACGAAGAACAGGCCATGCTGGCCGGAGAGGCCGGACCCGCGATAAAGTGGGCGATTGAGCACCAGCTGCAGGTTGGCCAAATGTTTGATGCTGAAGATATGGTCAGCGTCAGTCAGGCCCATATGATGGCTGACCCGGAATCCCTTGGTGAGGCCGGGGTAGCGTTTGCCGAGAAGATGGCCGCAGACGGTGCAGAAGTACAAATCCCGATGATTACCGACCCGCGCGGTGTTGACCTGTCCTGTTATGAGCCGCTTGGCCAGACAGAACAGATGGCCAGCCTGGAACGTCGTTTCATTGCCGCCTGCAAGGCTATGGGCATCATGATGACCAATACCTGTATCAATTACCAGACGATTATGCCGCCGGTCTTTGGTGACCATGTAGCGTTTGGTGATACAGGGGTTGTTATCTATTCAAATTCTGTGTGCGGGGCCCGTTCAAATTTTGAAGGCGGGCCGTCCGCTCTGGCCGCTGGTCTGACGGGCCGAACCCCGCGCTATGGTCTGCATCTGGATGCCCATCGTCAAGCCAGCAAACGCTATCATGTCAGGCACAGCCCGCAGGACCTGATGGAATGGGGGGTCTTGGGCGCAACAATTGGCCGGATGGCGGGCAGTTATTGGGAAGTGCCTGTCATTGAAGGGATTGAGGCAGCCCCAACCTCAGACCAGCTTAAACATTTTGGCGCGGCGATGGCCAGCTATGGCTCTATCCCTCTGTTCCATATCGTTGGCATCACACCTGAATGTCATAAGCTGAGCGATGTTGGCGGGGATATGCTCAGCACAACTGAAATTACCGCTGAGGCTCTGGCCAGCTTAGAGCGACCCTTTATCGCCACCGGCGAGTCTGTTGATGTGGTGGTGTTTGCCGCCCCTCAGCTCAGCCTTGTTGAAATGGGCCAGCTGGCCAGCTTATGTAAGGGCCGGCAGCGGGCAGACACAACAGATGTGATTATCTGCACCTCTGCACAGGTCTATGGGGATGCGGTCTCTATGGGCTATGTTGCTGCGCTGGAAACATTTGGGGCGCGGGTTCTGGTCGGCACTTGTTTTTATCAGCAATATGCCCGCGAAATCGGTGAGGCAAATGGCTGGACAAGACTGCTCAGCAATTCAGCCAAGATTGTGAATATCTTAGGCGGCTATGGTTACAAGCCTGCTCTGGCCAGCATGTCAGCTTGTATAGATTCTGCTGAAAAAGGGGTGATTGTAAAATGACAACAGAATTGAAGTGTCATATCGGGATTGGCCCACAGACAGAAGGGGTTGCGCTTGTTGCTGATGATAATTTTTCTGCCCGCTATGATCTGGACAGGATAAACGGCGTGTTTTCACGGCCGCAGCATAAGCTCTATGGACATAGTTATCGCGATGTCATTCTGGTTCTGAACACAGCAAAAGGCGGGGTGGCAACAGCCTGGATGTTGTATGAGATGGCCTCTCGGCAGATTGCCCCGAAAGCCATTCTGTTTAATCAGGCCAATACGATTCTGGCGCAGGGCGCGGCCTTGGCCAATATGGCTATGGTAGACCGGTTCGCAGACGGTGATGTGACCAGATTGATCAAAACAGGAGAACATCTGATTGTTGACCCTGCCGAAGGCCGGGTGATGGTCACAAGTAGAGCCTAGCCTGAGCGGGGTTGATAGCACGCTGGTTCTGTACCTCATACAGCCCGCAGATATGGAGAATTTATGTCCCTTGACCCGCCCATTTCATATATCGAACGGACCACCAGCTATTATTTAGGGCTGGGATATGACAATCCTTATCGCTGGGCCCGATGTGACACGGTTCCGTTTACCCGGCCGTCAAAATCGCTAAAGGACATGCGTGTGGCGATTGTCACGACCGCCGCCCCATTCCAGCCGGACAAAGGTGATCAGGGCCCAGGGGCGTCCTATAATGCGTCAGCAAAATTCTATCAGCTTTATCGTTTACCCATTGATCCTGAACCTGACTTACGGATTTCTCATATCGCTATAGACAGGGTCCATACAACAGCAGAAGATAAAGCAGCATACTTCCCCCTTGCCGCCTTGAAACAAGCCGCAGCAGACGGACAGATTGGTGCGGTTGCCCCCTTTATTTATGGCTTTCCCACCAATCGCTCACAGCGCACACATCTTGAACAGGACTGTCCGGCCCTTACCTCTGCTCTGTTGGAAGATAATGTAGAGGCCATCATTCTGGTGCCCAACTGTCCGGTGTGTCATCAGTCTGTTGCGTTGGCGGCGCGGGCAGCTGAAGAGGCAGGCATAGCGACAGTCATTATGGGCTGTGCAAAAGATATTGTTGAACAGGTCGGCGTGCCGCGGTTTTATTTCTCTGATTTCCCGCTGGGCAACAGCTGTGGACGCCCTAACGACAGCCTGTCTCAACAGCAGACCTTGGCAGGGGCCCTCACCCTTCTGTCTTCTGCCACAGCCCCGCGTACAACGATCACCAACCCGATCATCTGGGACGGGGCGGAAAACTGGAAAGATGATTATTCAAACATCAACAAGCTGTCTGCAAAAGAAATCGCCAGAAGAAGAGCTGAATTTGATGCTGCAAAGACCATCTCTCATCAACAAAAACGGTGATGTGCTGTTCCTTTAGTAAACAGAATCAGCGAATACCCCAATCATCAAGCACCTCTTGATTGTCGCCTCCTAGCACAGGCGGCGGGCGATCATAATGGGCCGGCGTTTCTGAGAGCTTTGGAGGATAAGCGACACCTTTGAAAACAGTCCCATCAGCGCGTGGCAGTGACACTTCCATATCCCGCGCCTGTAATTGCGGATCTGAAAATAAGGACGGAATATCATTAATGGGCCCGCAGGGCACATTCACAGATTCCAAAAGCTCTATCACATCTGCCTTCTGACGAGGCGCTACAGCTTCTGCAAGAAAGCTGTCTGTAAGTTCGCGGTTCTGACAACGCGCTTCATTCGTTTTGAACCGCTCATCATCAGCCAGTTCCGGCTTGCCCAAAGCAGCAACAAGCCGTGCGAATTGCCCGTCATTACCGCAATTAATAATGATGTAACCGTCACTTACCTCAAAGACACGATAGGGAACAATACTTGGATGATGATTGCCCATACGTTCTGGTGTGATCTGACAATTCAACCAATTAGAAGACTGATTAGCGAGCATGGCGGCCTGACTGTCCAGCAGCGCACAATCGATATGTTGCCCTAATCCGGTCCGCTCACGATAGTGCAAAGCCGCCAATATTGCACTGACAGCATTCAAGCCCGTAAAGAGGTCACAAATGGCAACACCAACTTTCATCGGCTCAGCACCAGATGTGCCGTCTGCCTGTCCTGTAATACTCATCAGACCTCCCATACCCTGAATGAGAAAGTCATAGCCGGGGCGATGTGCATACGGCCCTGAATGACCGAAACCCGTGATTGAACAGTAAATCAGCCTGGGGTTTATCTGCTTCAGGCTGTTGTAATCCAGCCCATATTTTTCCAGGCCCCCAAATTTAAAATTTTCGACGAGAACATCTGCAACACACACCATTTTCTTCAATGTCTCGACATCCTCTGAAGTGGAAAAATCAAGTGCCACAGAGCGCTTGTTTCTATTGCAGCATGCAAAATATGCTGCCTCTGCACGTTGACCTTCAGAGTTGTCAATAAATGGGGGACCCCAACCGCGGGTATCATCACCGCCAGCTGGATTTTCAATCTTGACGACATCAGCACCGAGGTCACCCAGAAGTTGGGTCGCAGATGGCCCGGCTAAGATACGGCTGAGATCTAAGACGCGCACATCTGAGAGTGCCGAATTATCTGGTCGTTCATCCGTCATAACAACATTTCTTTCTAACTTGCTTTTGTAGCTGGTTCTCTTTTTGTATCAGAAGGTACAGACTTGGAAAAACAACAAAATACACCTTGGCTCACAGTGAGCGTCAACCACAGGAGCAAACCTGGATTTCCCCTTTCAGAGGAACAACAGGCTCTGGCGGATGTTGCAAGAAAATGTGCGCAAAAAACTTCTCTCAATTGACGTTCAAAAGACAAATATTGCAGCCGCTTTAATTGGCCGCTGGTTCAATCAACTTGCCCGTTAGCCAATTGAGTGAGGCGGCATATGAGACTGCTTTTTTGTCTCTCACTTGATTTAGTTCAGCCCTGACTACTTCTTCTCAACTCGCGTTTCATCAATTGAACTGCTCCGGGAAATTTTGTCTTCTTTTCCTCACCTTAGTTTTCATTTCAGGATCATGGCTTGGCAAAACAAGATAACAAATCGTAATGTGCTAACTGTGATTGTGAAAATAAACTGATAAAAGCCAGAAGAGATTAACGTGCAGACAAAAAGATTGGGATGGTCGTCTCTGAAGGTCAGCAAACTGTGTTTAGGATCAATGACATGGGGAGAGCAGACCACACCAGAAGAGGGGTGGCGTCAAATGGATACAGCTCTGGCTCACGGTATCAACATTATTGATACCGCTGAGATGTATCCAACCAACCCAATGCGCGCCGAAACTTCCGGCGACACAGAACGGGTCATCGGCACATGGCCAGCTATAAAAAAACGCCGAGATGAGGTTGTGCTTGCCACCAAAGTTACAGGTGAAGGCCAAAAATTTGTGCGTGAAGGTGCCCCGATCTCTGCGACGACCATCCGCAGTGCTTTAGAAAACTCCCTGCGCTCAATGAACACAGATTACATTGATATCTATCAATTACACTGGCCAAACCGGGGGTCATATATGTTCAGAAAAAACTGGCAGTATGATGCAAGTGGACAAGACAATGCGGCCTTCTTAGACCATGTTGATGACGTCCTGAACGAGATGGATAATTTAGTTAAAGCTGGCAAAATTAGATATTTCGGTCTTTCGAATGAGAGTGCATGGGGCACCTCCACCTGGCTGCAAGCCGCAAAAACAACAGGCCGCCCGCATGTCCTCACTATTCAAAATGAATACAGCTTGCTGTGCCGCCTATTTGATTTAGATTTGGCGGAGCTTTGCCACCATGAGCAGGTGGATTTGCTGGCCTTCTCTCCTCTGGCAGCCGGACTGCTGACCGGCAAATACGAGCACGGATCTTCATTGCCAGCCGGCTCACGCATGGCCGCCACGCCAGACCTTGGCGGGCGCGCCACCGCACGTGTCTGGCCAGCAATTGATGCATACTTGAATATTGCGCAAAAATATGGGCTGGATCCGGTGCATATGGCCCTTTCCTGGGCGATGATGCGTCCTTTCATGGGGTCGGTGATTTTCGGGGCAACCACACAAACCCAACTTGAGCATATACTTGCAGGAGCTGACCTGATCTTGAGCGATGAAGTAAAGGCAGAAATCGAAAAAACCCATAAAGACCATCCCCTGCCCTTTTAGCAGCCTTCTCTGGTCGAGTTAAACTTTGGTCTAGGTAAGATCTGAACGTCAACCAAACGTGATGGCCAATTGTGTGAATGGCTGAAAAAACATCAAACCTGGCGGAGGGAAAAAATGTATCTGGGCATTGATATAGGCACATCTGCACTTAAAGTTGTGTTGGTGGATGAGAACGGAAAAACAGTCCGCTCTTGCTCGAATGATCTGTCTGTTCAGCGTCCGCGCCCAGGCTGGTCAGAACAAGACCCACACAGCTGGTGGCAGGCGGCGGATCACGCCGTTAAGGCACTTCACCTGACCTGTGCAAAGCAACTGCAGCATGTGCGCGGTATCGGCCTGTCTGGCCAAATGCATGGCATGGTGGCGCTCGACAAAGGCGGGAGCGTTCTGCGGCCCGCCATATTATGGAACGATACAAGATGTGCTCAAGAAGCAGCAGAGCTTGATGAAAATCCTGCCTTCCGCGCAATTTCCGGCAATGCTGTCATGCCAGGTTTCACCGCTCCAAAGGCTGTATGGTCAGCCCACCATGAGCCAGAACGCTTTGCAAGGACAGCAAAGTTTCTGCTGCCTAAAGATTATCTTCGGTTCGTGCTGACCGGCGAGATGGTCACAGAGATGTCCGACGCCGCAGGAACTCTCTGGCTTGATGGGGCAAAGCGATGCTGGTCAGATAAGCTGCTCTCAGCTTGCGGCTTATCAACTGATCACATGCCTGATGTGATTGAGGGCAGCCAAATTTCAGGTTACCTTAAACCAGATATTGCCCGTTCATGGGGCATCAAAGGGCAACCTTTTGTGGCAGGCGGTGGCGGCGATAATGCCTGTGCAGCGACTGGCCTTGGTGTTGTCTATCCAGGTGACGGATTTTTGTCTTTAGGTACATCTGGTGTGGTGTTTACCGTCACAAACAAGTTCACGCCTGCCGCCAAGCGAGGTGCGCATGCCTTTTGCCATGCGCTGCCCGATACTTGGCATCAGATGGGGGTTATTCTGGCCGCAAGTGATTGTATTTCCTGGCTGTGTGAAATTACTGGACAGGATGTGCACACGTTACTGGCGGAGATGGCGGCAACAGACCCTACAGATTCGCAACTGATCTTCCATCCCTATTTGTCTGGCGAGCGCACTCCACATAATGATGCACAAGCAAGAGGTGGCTTTTTTGGCCTGCAGCGCCATCACAATGCTGGCGACATGATGCGAGCGGTTATGCAAGGAGTAGCATTTGCTATCGCTGATGCGATGGATGTGTTGCAAGAGGCAGGCAGCACACCAGATATGCTATTGGTCACCGGCGGCGGCGCAAACAACCGGATATGGCTTGAGATGATTGCCAGTTTGCTGAAGCGTCCATTGCTGCTGCCAAAAAACAGTGACACTGGCGCGGCTTTAGGTGCGGCCCGCCTGGCCATGATTGCTGGCGGTGCATCTGTGGATTCAGTATGCACAAAGCCTGAACTCAGCGCTGAGGTTCTGCCAGACCACGCGCTTACAACAAAACTGTCTAACGCGCGAACCACCTCTCATGCCTTATATCAACAGATTCGGCCCTTACTATCCTAAGTTTAAGGACAAGCATTTGTCCCGAAAACATGTGTCTGTGTGCGTATTCATTGAAAAAAGAGGCTATGCCCACCCAAAAATCATAAGTTACAGCGTTCAAAAGGGGCGTGTGCCGCACAGAGCGGCCAACATTTAAATCAGTCAGCTATTTTTAACGACTATTTCGACCTTGTCATCGGTTGGTGAATTCCTTTAACGTAAGATGACGATGCTAGA
>MDTD01147285.1_pt1 | contig 14725 bp, 14 predicted proteins | sample 811221 | NCBI WGS metagenome assembly MDTD01 (sample SAMN05326646, study PRJNA326480) | marine metagenome | isolation source: seawater | place: Pacific Ocean: South West | collected 2011
AAGGAGCTGCATAAAAATCTTTTAGTTGATTGATTTTAATTCCGAATTGAAGGTATAAATTTGTGGCTAAACCAAATGAAATAATTAAGTAACTTTCTATAATTGGGAAAGGTAAATTTAAGTAATAAAAAACTATGCTAATTGCCAAAATTTGGCCAATTATGGCAATATATCTTAAAATTGTGAGTGTGTTTTTATCTAAATTAAGATTCTCTTTAGTTCTAAAGAGAGTTGTAAAATTCATTATTTATTAGATATCCAAGTTGGCTACGTCCAATGCATTATTAGTGATAAAATCTTTTCTCGGTGCAACCTCATCACCCATTAATATTTCGATCATTTTCTGATCATCTTTTGACTTATCTTTAGTGCCTTTAGTGTACTGAACCTTCAGCATAGTTCTATTATCTGGGTTTAAGGTAGTTTCCCACAATTCTTCTGGGTTCATCTCACCTAATCCTTTAAATCTTTGAATAGAAAGTTTTTCTTTTTGATCTTGCACAAAATTTTTAAATTCTTGTGATCCTTTTTTGAGCTTTTTGTCTATTTTAGAACTTTGTAGAATATGGTTCTCCAATTCTTTTTCATCTTTAATATAAATACTTTTATTAGCTTTTGTTATTTTGAAAAGAGGCGGTTGAGCTAAATATAAATGACCATTTTCAATAAGTTGATTAAAAGGTTGATTATTAAAGAAAGTTAAAAGAAGTGTTCTAATATGTGAGCCATCCACATCTGCGTCTGTCATTATGATTATTTTATCATACCTAAGATTTTCGATATTAAAATCTTTAGAACCCGTTCCTAGAGCATTAATTAAAGTTACAATTTCACTCGATGACATCATTTTTGACAGAGCTTTTGTTGATTGATCTTCACCGTTTTTCTTTCCGTTTACAAAAGTGTTTAGAATTTTACCTCTTAATGGGAGAACAGCTTGAAATTCTCTTACTCTTCCTTGTTTAGCAGATCCACCAGCTGAGTCACCCTCAACTATAAAAAGTTCAGTACCTTCTCTTTTTTGTATTTGACAATCAGCGAGTTTTCCTGGAAGTCCTGTTAGTTCAAAAGTTCCCTTTCTTCTTACACTATCTCTTGCTTTTCTAGCAACTTCTCGAGCCATTGCAGCCTGAGTAATTTTTTCTATAACAATTTTAGCCACAGAGGGGTTTTGATCAAACCACGTAGAAACTTTTTCACTTATTACATGTTCGACAATATTTCTTATTTCTGAAGAAACAAGTTTATCTTTAGTTTGAGAAGAAAACTTTGGATCTGGCATCTTAATTGATAAGACCGCAGTAAGTCCCTCTTTTATATCTTCTCCAGAAAGAGTAATTTTATTTTTTTTATTCTTTTCTGATGAGTATTTATTTATAACTCTTGTTAGCGCACTCCTAAAACCTAATAAGTGAGTACCTCCGTCTTTTTGAGAGATATTATTTGTAAAAGGTAAAACTTCCTCTGAATATCCTGCATTCCACTCAAAAGAGCACTCAACAATTACGTTGTTTTTGGTTGAAGTAACGTAAATTGGTTTTTTAAATAATTCTTTTTCGCTTTTATTGGTTAAAATTGGTTTTTTGTTATTTATAAACCTCACAAATTCTGTAATCCCACCATCATACTTGTGTAAATATTCTTTTGGTTTTTTTTGTGTGTTATCTTTTAAAGCAATTGAAATACCTTTATTTAAAAATGCTAGTTCTCTAATTCTTTTTTCTAAAATTGATGAACTAAACTTTATCGATGAAAATATTTTATTAGATGGTAAGAAGTTGATTTTTGTCCCTTTTTTCTTGGTTTTTCCTATTTTTTTCAATGGTTTCAGAGAATTTCCATCTTCAAATTTTATTTCGTACTCATATCCATCTCGATAAATATTTAAAGAAAGTTTTTCAGACAAAGCATTAACAACCGAAACACCAACGCCATGCAATCCTCCTGAGACTTTGTAAGAGTCATGATCAAATTTTCCGCCAGCATGTAATTGTGTCATGATAACTTCTGCTGCCGATATCTTTTCTCCTTTATGCATATCAACAGGTATACCCCTGCCATCATCTTCTACTGTTATTGTATTATCGGTATTTATTGATATAACAATGTTTTTACAATGACCAGCTAATGCCTCATCAATTGAATTATCTACAACTTCGAAAACCATGTGATGTAATCCTGATCCATCATCAGTATCACCTATATACATCCCCGGTCTTTTTCTAACGGCGTCTAGCCCTTTTAAAACTTTTATAGAGTCTGCGCCATAGGAATTTTTATTAATTTGTTGTGTTTTTTTTGACATTATTTTTTATGAAATTTTAAAATTATATCATTTTTTTAATACAATATAAAACTACGTGACTAAAATGTGCTCTAGAATTATTTACTATCAACGGTTATAGCTCAAAAAGTAAAAAAAAATTCTAATTACGTACTAATTCAAATTTTCATTGGCATTATGACATAATAACTATTTTTGTCAGACAGATCCTCGACTAAAACTGGAGAAGTTGCATCTTTTAAATTCAATTTTAAATTTTTATCTTCCACCTCAGAGGCAATATCGATTAAGTATTTCGAATTAAAACTTATATTCAAATTATCAGAATTGAACTCCGCCTTTATTTTTTCGTTTCCTTCTCCAGAATTTGCACTATTAACTGAAAGTTGTACAAAATCTTTACTAATAGCTAATTTTACACCTTCTTTCCTATCAAGAGATACACTTGCTACTCGCTCGATAGAGTTAATAAAATCTCTTGTAGAAACTGTAAGGTATTTATTATTGTCCGTGGGAACTACTTTTTTATAATCTGGAAATTTTCCATCAATTACTTTGGAAATTAATTTCATTTTTCCCAATGTAAACTTAATTTTATTCTCACTTATTTGCATAGAGAGTTTTTCACTTGACTCTGTTAACAAAGAACAAAGTTGATATACAGTTTTTCTAGGTAAAATAATCGATGTAAAATCACTTATATTGGTAATTTCTAAGCTGCTCGATGATAGTCTATGACTGTCAGTAGCCACTCCTGTGAGAAAATTTCTTCCTTGCGCCTCTGTTAAATGTATGAATACACCATTTAAATAATGTCTAGTATCATCATTTGAGATTGAGATCCTCGTTTTATTTAACAATTTTAAAAATTTCTGATTATTTATTTCTATTTCCTGTCCTAAAAAATTGTCAGCGAATGAAGGAAAGTTATCTGTTGGCAGGCAAAGTAAGTTAAAATCAGCATTATCACTTTTTAAACTTAATTTGTTTTCTGTTTTTAAATCAAAATTTAGTTCTGAGTTCGAGGATATTTTTCTTAAAATATCATAAAGTATTGCAGCTGATGTAGTCGTACTTCCTTCTGTAATAGTTTTTACTTCTGTAATTTCGTCATAGAAAATTATATCTAAGTCAGTTGCTATAATTGATAGTTTTTTATTTTTTAACTGGATTAAAACATTTGAGAGTATGGGAAGTGTATTTTTTTTTTCAACAACTCCTTGAACAAAATTTAATGATTTTAATAATATATCTCTTTTAACGACAAATTGCATTTCTCTATTGCTCTAACAAAAGACTTTTAATCTGATTAATATTTTTTTTCATTTCATCGTCTTGTTCAGATAATCTAGTAATTGTTTTTACAGCATGTATAACAGTTGTGTGGTCTCGATTAGCAAATCTTCGACCAATTTCTGGAAGAGATCTAGTAGTCATTTTTTTTGCAAGATACATAGCAACTTGTCGGGGTCTTGCTAATGGTCTAGATCTTCTTTGTGACAGCATCTCGCTAAGAGATATATTGTAATAATTTGAAACGACATTTTGTATCTTATCAACTGTGACTACTCTTATTTGGTTAAAAACGTCTTTCAAAATATTTTTACACTCAGCAATGGATAAAGTTTTGTTGTGAACTCTACTGAAAGCTATCACTCTATTAAGAACACCAATTAATTCTCTAATATTAGTTTTACTCTCATTAGCAATAAAACTTATAACTTCATCGGTTAAGTTAATGTTTTCTTTAAATTGATTTTGAATCTCTTCGATTTTCTTTTTTATAATTTTAGTTTTAAGTTCCAAATCTGGGGTCTCAATATCAACTACTAAACCGCCAGATAGTCTGGATTTAATTCTTTCTTGCACTCTATCAAGTTTCATCGGTGATCTATCGGCAGAAATGATTATCTGTGAACCTTTTTCCATTAAACTATTAAATGTGTGAAAAAATTCCTCTTGTAGGCTCTCTTTACCGCTTACAAACTGTATGTCGTCGATGATAAATATAGAGGATTTTCTAAAAAAATCTTTAAAATTTACCATATCATTTTTTTTTATCGATTTGATAAAATGATACATAAATCTCTCTGCTGATATAAACATTACATTATTATCTGGTTGTAGCTCTAATCCGATAGCATTTAATAAGTGTGTCTTTCCTAAACCTACACCTCCGCATATGTAAAGAGGATTATATCTTGCAACATGTTCGCACACTTTTTTTGAGTAAGATAAAGCGATATCATTACTTTTTCCCTTGATGAATGAATCAAAATTTAAATTTGGGTTAAGCCTATTATAATTAAGTATTGAGTCCTTAATTTCCGTTACTTTATTTAACTCATCGATTTTTATATATTCTTGATTTTTCTTATTTTCTTCAATTATGTTAAACTCAATGCGATTTAAGCTTAATTTAAAGCTTTTCACCTGTTCTAAAATTTTGTCTAGATATCGAGATACAATCCAATCTCTAAAGAATCTAGTAGGAACCCCAAGAATCAAATAATCGTTATATTCTTTAATTAATGAAATTTTCTGAAGCCAGCTATTATAGATCTCATTTCCAAAAGACTTTTTAAACGCATTTTGTATTTCTTCCCAGTTAAGAGTGTTTTCCTCTTCAGAAATATAAATTTTTTGTTTTTTAAAATTTTTGTTGTCCATGCTGGTTCTTAAAGATATTTCTATAAACTCCCATTTAAGAAATTTTGCAAGAAATATTTTTAATTTTAAAAAAAAAAATGAACTTAGGTTGTATCTTTAACGTTCAGATAGAATATTTTTTTTTAACAAAAAAAATTTTTTACAACTAAAAAATGAAACTACATTTTGTTTTTTTAATTAAGATTCTCTTACTTAAGGTAATCAATCAACTTGAAATTGATAAGTTTAAAATTAGATCTTTTTGGATAATCTAGAAATTTTTCTAGCAACAGTTTTTTTATTTACTACTCCAGATTTAGCAACCTGCATTAGAATTGATTGAAATTTGCTAAAAAATTTTTTTGCTTTATCTTTTTCCTTTGATTTTATTAATAAGTCCATTTTTTTTATAGCATTTTTGTACTTGCTCTTTCTAATTCTATTAATCTGAGTTTGTTTTTTTACTCTTCGGACTCTTCTAATGGCTGATTTTGTATTAGGCATTTTTTAAAATTATATATATGTAGGTATTATAAGGGTCAACTTTATTATTTTTGACATTTCTTACAAAAGAAAGATGCCCGATTTGAGATTACAGTCCTATTTATACTTCCGTTGCAATCTATATTAGAACACTTTTCACCTTTTCTCCCGTAGACCTTAAAATATTGCTGAAAGTCACCTTTTTTTCCATTGTCACTAGAAAAATCTTTAATGGTTGATCCGCCTAGTTTAATAGAATTTTTTAAAATTCTCTTGGAATTACTTATGATTTTATTTATCTCGTGAGCTTTTAATCTAGCAACTTTTCTCATTGGTCTTACACCACTTAAGAATAAAATTTCATTAACATATATATTTCCAAGACCTGCTACACATTTTTGATCCATTAAAATATCTTTGACAGTTCTTTTTCGGTTGTAAATGTATTTTTCGAAGTATTTCACGTTCCAATTTTTTTTAAGAGGTTCGGGACCTAAATTTTTTATGTGAGAGTTTTCTTTAAAGTTTTTCTTATTGTATAATTTTATAAAACCAAACTTTCTTACATCGTTATAAATAAGTCTCTCTTTATTTTGTAAATCAAATATAACACGATCATACTTTTGATCTTTCAATTGATTAATATTATAATAAAAACTTGTTTTAAATTTCATTTTTTTTTTATCGATAAAGAAGAATTTTCCTGTCATTCCAAGATGGACTAACATAAAAATATTTTTATCAAATTCAAAAATTAAAAATTTAGATCTCCTTTCAATTTTTAAAAATCGTTTACCAACTAATTTTGACATTTTTTTCTTATTAAGCTTATATCTTAAATTAGAATCACTAATATTTACTTTTTTAATTATTAAATTTAGGATTTTTCTCTTTAAAGACTTTTTAACAACTTCAACTTCTGGTAATTCTGGCATATAATTCTATTATGAAAAACACTATTCTAGATAAAAATAAATTAGTCAATTCTGTATTTTCGAAAGTTCATCAAAAATATGATTTGATGAATGACATAATGTCTCTAGGAATCCATAGAAATTGGAAAGAAAAATTCATTACCTGGATGAATCCTCAACCTAATACAAAATTGATTGATGTTGCCTCCGGAACAGGTGATATAGCTAAATTGTTTTTTGAAAAATCAAAAAAATTAAGTTCTGTTACTTGTGTTGAGCCAAATGCAGCAATGATGGAACAAGGAAAGTTGAAACTTAAAAAATATAATTCGATAAAATGGATAAAAGCTCATGCAGAAAAAATACCAGTGAATGATAATACCTTTGACTATTATTCAATTAGTTATGGTATCAGGAATGTATCTAATATAAATAAATCGTTAAAAGAGGCTCTTAGAGTATTAAAACCTGGTGGACGTTTTATGTGTTTAGAATTCTCAAAAATTGATAATGAAATTTTAAAATTCTTATATAAACAATACTCAAAAGCTATTCCATATTTGGGGAAATTAATAGTAGGGTCTGAAAAACCTTATAATTACTTAACGCAAAGCATAGAAGAATTTCATAACCAAAATGAATTAGCTGAGTTGATGATCAAAAATGGTTTTGTAAATGTAGAATTTAGGAATGTTTCAAATGGTATATCAGCTATACATTCAGGTTGGAAAGTTTAAATGATTAGAAGAATTTTTAAATTATTTACGATTGCTAGAAAATTATCCACTTCTGGCGCTATTGAAATCGTTAATGAGATACACTCCATACCATCGAGCTTAAATTTATTTTTTAACCTGATTTCTATTGGTGCTCCTCCTAGATTTTTAGACAAAGACAAGTCACCCGGTGAAAAACTTTGTATTGCTTTACAAGGTATGGGAACAACTTTTATTAAATTAGGACAATTTCTCGCTACAAGACCAGATATAATAGGAGAAGAATTGGCAAAAAATCTTGAAAAGCTTCAAGATAAAGTTCCCGCTTTTGATTTATATGACGCAAAAAAGATCATCAAAAAAGAAATTGGAGAAAATTATTTTAAAGATATTTCGGATATTAGTGAGCCAATTGCGGCTGCCTCTATTGCTCAAGTTCATATAGCCAAAATAAAAGTTGAAAATAAAGAAAAACAAGTTGCTATAAAAATATTAAGACCTGATATTGAAAAATTGTTTAATGAGGAATTAGATGCCCTAATGCTTTTTGCATATATTGTAGAAAATACTTTTTCTAAAGCAAAAAGACTTAAATTGGTAGAGGTTGTTCATTTGCTAAGAGAGATTACAAATATTGAAATGGATTTAAGATTTGAAGCCGCTGCAGCTAACGAGCTTTACGAAAATACCAAAAATGACTATGGATTTATTGTTCCGCAAATTTATTGGAATTATACAACTAAGAAAATTTTAACACTAGATAAGGTCGACGGCATATCTATAAGGGAACAAAAAAAGTTGAGAGAACTGGGTGTAGATCTGCAAAAACTAGCAGAAAATTTAATACAATTTTTTTTAACGCAAGCTGTTCGGGACGGATTTTTTCATGGAGATATGCATCAAGGAAACCTGTTTGTAGATAGTGAGGGGAATATTATTCCAGTTGATTTTGGAATTATGGGTCGTCTGGATAAGAACAACAGAAAGTTTTTAGCAGAAATTTTATATGGTTTCATACAAAGAGATTACATAAAAGTTGCAGAAGTACACTTTCAAGCAGGTCTTGTACCTCAAGATGCATCTAAAGAGGAGTTTGCTCAAGCTTTAAGATCAGTAGGAGAGCCTATTTTTGGACAATCTATAAAAGATATTTCGGGTGGAAACTTGTTGGCTCAATTATTTGAGATTACGGAAAAATTCAACATGGCTACCCAGCCCCCTTTGCTTTTATTACAAAAGACTATGGTGGTAGTTGAGGGTGTAGCAAGAAAGCTATATCCGGAAACTAATATTTGGGAGGTATCCAGGCCAGTGTTGGAAGATTGGTTAAAAAATTTAAAAAGTCCTAAATCAACTATTGATACTGCATTAAATACTTCATCTGAAATTTTAAAAAGGATACCAGATTTACCAGAGTTAATGGATAGGGCCGATTACGCTTTAAAACTCATGTCAGAGGGAAAATTAAACTTAGCTATTGGGAATAATAAGAATTTAGAAATAGAGCAAATGAAAATAAAAAACTTTAGAAATAATATAGTAATAAGTTTTTTTGGTATTGTAATTGTTGCTTTATTAGTATTTTAATAAATAATGAATTTAAAAAATAAAAAAATTCTAATTATTATTGGAGGTGGTATTGCTGCCTATAAGACATTGGATCTAATAAGATTGTTAACAAAAAATAAAAATGAAGTTAGAACAATTTTAACAAAAAGTGGTAAGGAATTTGTTACACCACTTTCTATTACAACCCTTACAAAGAATAGAACTTTTGAAAATATTTTCGATAAAGAAAATGAAGCTGAGATTGATCATATTTCTTTATCCAGGTGGGCAGATATTATTATTGTTATGCCAACTACAGCAAATTTTATGACTAAGTTAAGAATAGGTAAAGCCGAAGATTTAGCGACTACTGTAATTTTAGCATCTAACAAAGATATCTTATTAGTGCCTGCTATGAATGTGAGAATGTGGATACATAAAGCTACTCAAGATAATGTTCAAATTTTAAGAAATTATGGGTATTTGTTCATTGGTCCGGAAAAAGGAGAGATGGCTTGCGGGGAATATGGTGAAGGAAAAATGTCAAGTCCTAGGCAAATCTTTAAATTTTTAGAAAATTACTTTGATAAAAGAAATTTAGTTAAGGGAAAAAAATTAAAAGCTGTTGTAACTACTGGCCCAACAAGAGAATATATTGATCCTGTGAGATATATCTCTAATGAGTCTAGCGGGAAGCAAGGCTATGAAATAGCCTTGGCTCTTAGCAGGTTAGGTATTAAAACGACTTTAATATCTGGACCATCAAACATAGTTTATCAAAAAAATATTAATATAAAAAAAATAATTTCTGCTGAGGAAATGTTTTTAGCAGTAAAAAGATCATTACCAGTAGATATCGCTGTTTGTGCTGCAGCTGTTTCAGACTATAAACCAGTAAAAAAAAATAAAAATAAATTAAAGAAAAGCATTAATAAATTAAGCTCAATTGAATTAGAGGAGAATATGGATATTTTAGAATACTTAAGCAAAACCAACAGATACAGACCTAAGTTAGTTGTTGGTTTTTCGGCTGAAACTGATCATTTGAATAAAAATTCAATTTTAAAAATGAAAAAAAAGAATTGTGATTTAATTATTGCAAACGATATCTCAAAGAAAGACAGTGGATTTAACTCTGATTACAATAAAGTATCTATAATTGATAATTTTGGAAATATAAAACAAATCAAAAAAAACAAAAAAAGTATAATTGCCAATAAGATTGCCGAGATTATTTTAGATAAACTTTTAGTGAATGAGAAAAATTTTAATTAAATAACTTAACAGATAAAGAATTGATTGGATATGAAATTCATCTCTCTAATTAAGATATAAATATGAGTTTCAATTTTAATTATTATAAAAGGTACGAAAAGCAAATTATTTTAAAGAAGATAGGTATTAAAGGTCAAAAAAAGATTTTCAATTCTAAAGTTCTCATTATTGGTATGGGTGGTTTAGGCTGTCCGCTTTTAACTTATCTAGCCGCGTCAGGTATCGGAAGAATAGGAATAGTAGACAATGATAGGGTAGAGATTAGTAATTTACATAGACAAACGCTTTATAATATAAATGATATTGGCAAATTTAAAGTTGATAGAGCAAAAAAAAATATTCTCAAATTTAACAAAAAGATTAAAGTTAAATCTTTTAAAAAAAAAATATCACGTAAAAATATAAAATCTATTTTGAATGATTTCGATATAATTTGTGATGGCACTGATAATTATGAAACGCGATATTTAATCAATGATCAATGCAAAAAAAGTAAAAAGATATTGATTTCTGCTGCTATAAGTAAATTTGATGGACATTTATTTAAATTCAATTTTAAAAAAAAAGGATCTTGTTTTAGATGTTTTATGCCTGAAAAACCTCCGATAGAAAACAACTGTCAATCAGAAGGTATCTTTTCGCCGGTAGCCGGGATTTTGGGTTCTTTACAAGCAAATGAGGTCTTAAAAACTGTTCTTGGTTTCAAAAAAGACTTGAATAACCAAATGCTAGTTTTTAATTCAATTAAAACGAACTTTAGAAATGTGAAATTAGCTTACAACCCTAATTGTATAAATAAATGTTCAAAATAATCTTTTTTTTTTTTACGTTTATTTTTTTTAGTCAAAATATTCTGGCTGATGAAGAATATTTTTTAACTCTGAGAAATGATAAAGTTAATCTTAGACAAGGTCCCTCGTTTGATTATCCTATTAAATTATTTTATAAGAAAAAATTTTTACCTGTGTTAGTTCAAGAAAAGTTTGAAAATTTTAGAAAAATAAGAGACCATGAAAATAATACTGGCTGGGTACATATTTCACAATTGTCAAAAAAGAAAGCGGCAATTGTAGTAGATGACAATCAATTGATATTTAAAAGTCCTTCAATTTACTCTAAACCTTCTGTTATTTTAAAAAAGGGAAAACTTTGTAGAATAAAAAAATGCAAAGAAAACTGGTGTAAGGTATATGTAGAACATTATGAAGGTTGGATCAAAAAAGATAGTTTATGGGGATTGTTATAAAACTATTTCTTGTATTTAGCGGTCCAAATTTTATCTAAAACAAAATACCAGACTGAATTTGCCAAAGGTTCAACGATTGCATCAGTAAGCGCGATCATAAAAGAGACATCAGCTACAAGCATTAATACAGTTATAGCAATCGCGAAATGGCCTATTGTATAAATTATTGTTCTTAGTATAGAACCTTTATTATTTTCGTAAATACTTTTTGAGGCTGAAAAGATTCCCTGCGTAAACTCAGTCATTTAATTAAAAGGATTTTCTAAAACACACGCAACTAAATGTATCCTATTTTGTTCCCCTCCATTAAAAAAGTTATGATATTTTGTGTTATTAGTAATTGTAATCGTCCCATCTGCAGGCATGTGTTTGCTCACCTCTTCAATAACCATTCTACAACCTTTGTTGGTAATGATAGGTATATGCAGTCTCGGTTCAGGATCTCTATGCCAACTTAATGTAGATCTTGGCTCTTTAAGAAGTATTCTCACTCTTCCAATTTTAAAATGTTTTCTTAAAGTATTAAAAACTTCTTCAAAGTATGTACCCTTAAATTCTGGTAGAAGCTCCGTATATTTAGACTCATCAATTGGTTTGTCTCTCATTGCTTCTTTTCCGCTTTCATCTGGTATTGTCCAGTATGTACCTCTAACATTATGGCCTTCGATTGAAGATTTATCTCCTGGTACTTGATTTAGAGGTATGGCACCAAAACTTTTAATACCTAAAGAATTAAAATTTTTCTTTTCTAATATTTTTTCTAAATCAACTCTAAGCTTTTTTATGTCAAATTTGACATTAGGAACATTCCAGAAATCACTCATCACTTGTTTATTTGAAGTTTCCGCGTTTTCCATTTTTTTTACATTTTCCATTTTAATTCAATTTTTTTAGATCTGGTCTATCAGCGTTCATGATCTTTGTCCATACCGCAACAAAGTCTTTAACGAATTTTTCTTTGTTATCATCTTGGGCATATACTTCGGAATATGATCTTAGTATTGAATTAGAACCAAAAACTAAATCCGCTCTTGATGCGACGAACTTTACTTTATTTGTTTTGCGATCGATAATATCATATGAATTCTTTCCTGTCGGTTTCCACATAAACTTCATATCAACTAAATTGATAAAAAAATCGTTGGTAAGAGCGCCGACTTTATCTGTTAATATGCCTTTGTGTTTAGCTGACTGATGATTTGTTCCCAACACTCTCATTCCACCCACTAAGCAAGTCATCTCACGCGCAGTTAGACCCATTAAAGAAGCCCTCTCGAGCAAAAGCTCCTCCGGCATTACCGAGAAATCTGATTTTACATAATTTCTGAATCCATCATGTAATGGTTCTAACCACTTAAAATTTTTAATTTCTGTTTGCTCTTGAGATGAATCTCCTCTACCTGGATAAAATGGCACTTTAATTTTAAAACCTGCTTTCTTAATAGCCTTTTCCAATCCTACATTTCCTGCAAGAATAATTGTATCAGCAATGGAAGCTCCAACTTTTTTCGCTATACTCTCAAGAACTCTAAGTACCCTTGAAAGCCTTTTTGGTTCATTTGCTTCCCAATCTTTCATTGGTAATAATCTAATTCGAGCTCCGTTAGCTCCACCTCTTTTATCTGTTCTTCTGAATGTTCTTGCACTATCCCAAGCAGTTATAATCAAGTCGCTAGAACTTATCTTGCTAGCTATTATTAATTTTTTCAATTTTTCTAAATTGTACTTCTTTTTTAATGGTTTAACATTACCTTGCCAAATTAAGTTTTCTTTAGGAGCCCATGGGCCAATATAATTTTCATTACTACCCATTGTTCTATGTGTCAGTTTAAACCATGCTCTTGCGAAAGAGTCTTCAAAAAATTTAGGATCATTATAAAATCTTTCTGAAATTTTTCTGTATTCTGGATCCATTGCCATTGCCATATCTGCATCAGTAAACATTAGTCTTGCTTTTTTTGTAGGATCACCTAAGTCGACTGGTTTTTTTTCCTCTTCAAGATTAATAGGTTCCCACTGCCAAGCTCCTGCAGGACTTTTTTTACTTTCCCACTCGTAATTAAGTAAAAGATCTAAGTACTGATGATCCCATTTATCTGGGTTGGTTGTCCAAGCTCCTTCTAATCCAGAAGTTATTTGATTTACACCAGTTCCATTTTTTTGTGTCCAACCAAAACCTTGTTCATGAATATCAGCACCCGCAGGTTCGGGTCCTAAATTTGCCGGATTACCATTACCATGAGCTCTTCCTATAGAGTGACCTCCAACAGTAAGCGCAGCTGTTTCTATATCATTCATTCCCATTCTACCAAAAGTTTCTCGAACATCCATCGCAGTTCTTATTGGATCAGGTTTGCCTCCTACTCCTTCAGGATTAACATAAACAAGTTGAAAATGAGAGGCTGCAAGTGGTGCCTCTAACGAAGAACGATCCTGTGGATCACCATATCTGTTTACTGCTAATGGTACTGTTTCTTTGCCCCAGTAAACATCCTTTTCTGGCCCCCAAATGTCTTCTCTTCCAAATGAAAAACCAAAAGTTTTAAAACCAGCTTTTTCGTAAGCCATTGTGCCTGCCAAAACCATTAAGTCTGACCAACTTAATTTATTTCCATATTTTTTTTTAATTGGCCAAAGGAGACGTCTAGCTTTATCCAAGTTTGTATTATCTGGCCAAGAATCTTGAGGGGAAAACCTGTGAGAGCCAACGTTTGGTCTGCCATCAAATTCTCTGTATGTTCCAACTTGGTGCCAAGTTAACCTTACCATTAAACCAGTATAACTTCCTAAATCTGCTGGCCACCAATCTTGGCTATTTGTCATAAGTTTGAGTAAATCTTTTCTTAACTCTTTAAAATTAAGTTTTTTTACTTCTTTTCTGTAGTTAAATCCTGGAAGAGGATTAGTTTTTGTATCGTGTTGATGTAAAATATCCAAATTGATACTATTTGGCCAAAGTCTTGCAGTATTAGACTCTCCAGCTTTAGTAATACCTCCATGCATTACTGGGCAGTTTCCATTACTATTTTTTTTATAATCTACACTCATCTAAAATTCTAGTTTATAATAATTCTAAAGTGAAACATAAGCGACATACTGTCAATTTTTTAAATTTATAAAGACCTCTATGTTTTTAATTTTTTTTCCATTAGGTGCTTTTGGTATTTTTTGAATAACAACGTCTTTTGCGTCGATATCAATCAGTTCTGAGTTTTCGATGTCGTAAAAATGATGGTGATTTGAAACATTTGTATCAAAGTGAGTTTTGTTTCCTCTAACTTCGACCTCATTTAGATGACCAGCCGCTTTGAAAGCGTGAACAGTATTGTAAATTGTTGCCAATGCAAACTTGAAGTTTGTTTTTTTGGACAAAAGTTTATTTAAGCTTTCAACTGTAAAATGAAATGTTTTTTCTCTTTCAAATAAAAATTTGGCTATTTCAACTCTTTGTTTAGTCGGTCTTAGGCCTGAGGATCTTAATTTTTTAAAAATATTGATTTTTTTCACGTTTTTTCTAATAAATTAGTCTAGTTTATAATCATTCTAAACACAAATATATATGAAACTTTTGTTAAATCAAGTAAAACAGTTTTTAAATCATGCAAAAAAA
>MDTD01039757.1_pt1 | contig 14723 bp, 9 predicted proteins | sample 811221 | NCBI WGS metagenome assembly MDTD01 (sample SAMN05326646, study PRJNA326480) | marine metagenome | isolation source: seawater | place: Pacific Ocean: South West | collected 2011
GATTTATTGTTAGCAGTGCAAGTTCCTTCTGCACTTGGTTTTTCTTCAGCAATTCAAAATATTGGAGAAGTTGAAAATAAGGGTTTTGAATTCATTGTTTCTAGTAGAAACACAGTAGGGACTGTAAAGTGGAGAACTGATGTTAACTTTTCTACAATTCATAATGAGGTTAAAGCACTAGGTCCTGATGGAGAGCCTATATATAGTCGAGGAGGTGCAGGAATTCGTCATATAACTGAAATAGGAAGCCCAATTGGTAGTTATTTTGGATATAAAGTTGATAAAGTATACATGAATCAAGCTGAAATTGATGCAGATCCTGTTCCTGATAAAATTGCTACACCTCGTCCAGGATATTTCAAATGGCAAGATGTAAATGGTGATGGTCAAATTGACTCTGATGATAGAACAGTAACTGGAAATTATATCCCTGATTTTTATTATGGAATAAATAATGAAATTGAATATCAAAATTGGAATCTATCTTTTTTAATACAAGGAGTTGAGGGAAGTGAAATTCTTAATTTAGTAAAAAGACACATTGGTAATAATGCTGGAAACTTTCAACAATTTGCTTATGCCACTGATAGATGGCGCTCTGAGGCTGATCCTGGAAGTGGTGCACACCCAATTGCACTTCGTGCAGGTAGTCAAAACAATAGACAATCTGATTATCAAGTAGACGATGCATCATATATAAGGTTAAGGAACGTTACTTTAGCCTATAATTTTCCAAAAAGTCAATTAGGAAATACTATAGATCGTTTGAGACTTTATTTAACTGGTACTAATTTGTTAACCATAACAGATTACCCAGGATATAATCCTGAAGCTAATAATCAAGAAGACAACTTACTTGTTCAGGGGGAAGACTATGGAACATATCCATTGCAGAAAAAGCTGACTTTAGGTATTAATATTAACTTTTAAATTTGAAAAAGATGAAAATAAAAAATATACTTAGTATTATAATTTTAATAGGTTTTATGTCTTGTTCAAAAGAATTTACAGACTTATCACCTATATCGGAAAGAAACACAGGAAGTTTCTTTACAACTGCCAACGATATGGAGGTCGCAGTTACTGGGGTCTATAATAGTTTATTATCTCAAGGAGTTTATAATGAAGCAATTTGGATATTAAATGATTTAAGGTCTGACAACAGTTTTTGGACTGGAGGAGGACTTGCTGAAGCAATTATTCGGTATGATGATTTTGAAGAGACAACCACAGATTATGTTGGAAGGGATGCTTGGATAGCTCATTATGAAGGTATAGGTAGAGCCAATATAGTTTTAGATAAAATTGAAGATATTGAAATGGATACTTCACAAAAAAATCGACTTATTGGAGAAACTCTATTCTTAAGATCTCTTCTATATTATAACTTAGCAACAACTTTTGGGAATGTTCCATTGATACTTGAAGCAACTAAATCAGTTTCAGATGGAGATGATCATACTCAAGTTCCTGCAAATCAGGTTTATAATCAAATTGTAACAGATTTGACTAATGCAGAATCAAAATTACCATCAACTGCATCTAAGGGAGGTAGAGCAACAAGCGGTGCTGCTGCAGCTCTTCTTGGTAAAGTTTACTTAACCCTTGGAGATAAATCTAATGCAGCAAGTGCATTAAAAAGAGTTACTGGTTACAGCTTAGTTGATAATTACGCAGATCTTTGGGGTGTTGCAAATGAATTTAATAAAGAATCAATTTTTGAAGTTAGTTATGAAAGCGGATATGGTTCTTTAGGAAATTTGTTTACTAGTGCTTTAAATGCAGAATTAGCAATAACCGTGACATCAGGTTCAAGAAATTGGCCTGACCCAAGTCTTGTTGCTGCTTATGAAGAGGGTGACACAAGAAAGGATGCTACTATTAAAGGTGTTGGAGACCAATTTATAGATTTTGGTGGAGGAAATGGTTATTGTATAAAGTATGGTGCCACTAATCCGTCTACTGATAATGACGGTCCAAATAACTGGGTTGTTCTAAGATATGCAGACGTTTTACTTATGCTAGCTGAAGCTATTGGTGAGTCCGATGAATCTTATGGATATATTAATCAAGTAAGAGCTAGGGCTGGTCTTGGACCAATAAGTGCTTCAACTCCTGGAACATTTTCAGAAAAGCTTCTTCATGAGAGAAAGGTAGAATTAGCATTTGAAGGCCATAGATGGCCAGATTTAAAAAGGTTTGGAGTTGCAGCTTCTGTAATGTCATCAATTGGTGTTGATATTAAAGGAAGATTAAATCTTGCAATTCCTCAAAGGGAAATGGATATTAATAGTTCATTTACTCAAAATCCTGGATATTAATTAATAAAAATACATTTGTCAATAATTAAAGACTGAGTGATTTTAATCACTCAGTCTTTATATCTAAAAATAAAAATTTATGAAAAATATAATTTTCTTTATTTTGGCTTTTACATTAATTCAAGGTATTCAAAGTCAAGAAAAAAAACTAAATATTATTGCTATAGGAGCTCATCCTGATGATTGTGATTATAAATTTGGTGGAACAGCAGCATTATTTGCTAAAATGGGACACAATGTAAAATTTTTATCTCTTACCAACGGGGATGCAGGTCATCAATCTGAAGGTGGTGGTGCTTTAGGTAATAGACGAAGAGCAGAATCCAAAAATGCTGGAAATGCTTTAGGCATAGCTGAATATCAAACTCTTGATAATCATGATGGAGAGTTAATGCCTTCTCTACAAGTAAGACATCAGGTAATTAGAGCTATTAGAAAATGGAATGCCGATATTGTTTTAGGGCTAAGACCGAATGATTATCATCCAGATCATAGAAATGCAGGAAAAGTTGTTGTTGATGCTTCATATATGGTTATTGTTCCTAATGTTTGTCCTGACACCCCTCCATTATCAAAAAATCCACTTTTTCTTTATATGGAAGATCGTTTTGACAAACCCTATCCTCATCAACCTGACGTTGTGGTTGCAATTGATGAAGCAATTGAGTTAAAAATTGACGGCTTACATGCTCACACTTCCCAAATGTATGAGTGGCTTCCTTGGACAAGAGGAGGAGATGCTAATGTAGCAACAATTCCGACTTCGGATAAAAAACGAAGAGAATGGTTGTCTAAAAGAGTTAAAAAAAGGTCAAGTATTGGTGACTTGCTTGAACCAAATGATATGAACTCAAAAAAAAGAGCTTCTCTAATTAAATGGTATGGAAAGGATTATGCTAATAAAGTCAAGTATATAGAATCATTTGAAGTAGCTGAATATGGAATGCAACCAACTGATCAAGATTTAAGAAAATTTTTTCCTATGTTGAAAAAATAATTTAATTAAATCTTAAAAAAAAAATTTTGGTCATAAATATAGTTTCTATAATATTGTAGAAAGCACGTTTTATATGTATAAATTTTAAGATTTATGAAGAGATTTATTTTATTTCCTAATAAACCAAGTTTTTATTTTCTTTTATTTTTTAGTTTATCATTCACTTTAACTGCATCTAAATCTTTAAAGTTAAATATTAAAAATAGTGTTCAAGGAGCTCCAATAACTATGGGTGTACCTTTTTCCATAGGTGAATTAGCTTCATCAGACAATGTTAGATTAGTTGATAAAAAAGGAAATGAAATTCCATCACAAATCACAGAAGTATCAAGATGGCATCCTAAAAAGGAAAGTGTGAAATGGATATGGGTTTTTTTCTTTTCAACAGGGGATGATCAATATGAGTTACAATATGGATCTGATATATCGAGATCTACTATTTCAGGACCAAAGATCAAGATAAAAAACAATCAAAGAAAAGATCGAACAAGTCATGTTGATAATGGGATTTTAAAATTTAGTATTTCCAAATTAAACAATGGTTTTATTAATGATATATACTATGATATCGATGGGGATGGATATAATGAATCAGACATAATAGCAACCTCTCCAAAGGGCAGGGGATCTTTTCTTGATTTATTAGATGATAATGGTGTTGATCTTTCCACTGCAAGGATTAATAGAACGGTCAGGGAATTGGGCTCAGGTCCTTTACATTCAATAATCAGATTAGAGGGAGAATATTCATACTCAAGAGATGATAATCAAAAATCACCTTTTGTAATAAGAATCCATATATATGCTGGTAAACCATTTATAAAAGTACTTCATACAATTACTTATACTGGTGTGCCTGATATGCACGATTCAAGTAAGGATAATTATGGTAATATAGCAATTTCATTTTCAAAAGATGCCAAAGGTTCTTCAAGATTTGGTGCAGACATTAGCAAAGGAGTTGATAAGGGGTTTGTTATACCAAATGACAGAATTGAAAGTATGGGCCTTAATTTAGAATACAATTTAAGTGGAGAAATAACTTATACAACTGGTTATAAAATTGGAAAATGGTTTGAAGATGATGGTGTTACTGAGTTTTTTGTGAGCAAAGGAACCATAGAAAAAGCATCTGTTAGTCAATTTGGACCAAAAAGAAAGAATCGGCCAAACAGTTCTCTTGATAAAAGAATTGATGATTTTATAGCACAAATTAATATAGATGGAATATCAAAGGAAACATTTGAGCGTTCTGAAGGTTGGGCCGATTTGTCGGATAAAAAATGGGGTATAACCATAGGGATTAAAAACTTCATTGAGGAATTTCCAAACAGTATATCTTTTGATGCAAATAATAAAATAGCAACTGCTTTTACTTGGCCCTCTGATGCAGAGCCAATGTCATTTGAGAGAGATAATCTAAAACCAGACTCAGGAATGGTTGCTAATTTTGCTGAGGGAATAACAAAAACTAGTGAAATAATTTTTTCTTTTCACAAACCCAATAAGTCAAAAGAAGAGTTAAAAACTGTTGCTTCATATGTAATTGACCCTCCAACATCTTATGCAGATCCAATTGTTTATTCTCAAAGCAACGTTTATGGAAAGTTTTTACCAAGAATCAAAAAATTCTCTGATTACGAAAGAACTATAGATTATAAATTTGACTGGGCTATTTTTAATCAAAATTGGGAACCTTGGTATGGGATGTTTGACTATGGAGACCAAAAACAATTTTATCAAGATGGTAAATTTTATAATTGGATTAATAATGAACCTGCTGTTGATTTTATGTATTGGCTTCAATTTATGCGCACTGGAGAAAAGAAATATTTTAAGTCTGCTGAAGCTATGAGTAGACATACCATGGATGTAGATAATGTTCATTGGCCAGCTAAACCTAAATATTATGGAGATACAAATGATGCTATTGATTTTTGGAAAATGGATAAGAATGAATCTGAAGATATAGAACAAACTCCTTACCTAGGAATTGGTAGACGCCATGCAAGTGAACACTGGACAGCACTTTTAAGTGCTCATGTATGGGTTCCAGGATGGATAGCGTCATATTATTTAACGGGTTATCACAGAGGTTTAGATGTTGCGAGACTTACGGCAGATTCTTACCTAAACAGAATATGGGGAGAGCATGGTCTTACCGGTAGAAGATTATATCTATCGGTTTGGAATTTGGTAGAAATATGGGATGTTACAAATGATCCAAGATATTTTAGGGAACTTGAAGAAAGGGTAAATATGATGTTAAATCTTCAAAATGGGCCTGATCAATATGGCAATTTTACAATTGATAGATATGGTTATTCAAATCCTTATGTGTCTCATGGACTTTATAAATATCATCAGTTAACTAAAAATAAAGATGTTAAACTTGGACTAATTAAACATGCTAGGGCTGTCAGAGACAATCCTCCTTATAATCATGAGTATGAATCCTTACTTTCAACAATACATAGTTTAATAGTTGGTTATGAGCTTTCCAATGAGAAAAGTTTTTTAGATGAAGCAATATTAAGATCAAAACCACTTACATCTAAAAAAATAGAAAATAAAATTGGATCATACCAAACTCAGAGAGACTTAGCTGAAGCTCTTATAAAAACACCAAGGTTAAGTGAAAAACCATTTTTTCAAACATTTAATGGAGACCAAAATCTTAGAAGAATAAGAACCAGTAATTGGAATATTTTACACGGTTTACGTGTTTTTGCCTTTACTCACTTGTATAGCATACCATGGCTAGAATATTGGATGGAGCGTCAAGAAAAAGATAAATAATAATTATGAAATATCTTTTTCTACTTTTTTTATTTCTTTGTTCAGATTTAAAAAGTCAGGAAAATACTACTTTAAAGCAGGAAATTGATCAACATCAAAAAGGAATTGGTTTATGGTGGACAGGTCACAATGGTTGGATAATTAAGTCAAATGATTTAGTGATTAGTACAGATATTTTATTAAACTATGATAAACGAATTAATAAACCACCTATTACTGAAAAAGAGCTTGCTCAAATTTTAGATATATCGTTTGTTACTCATTATCATAAAGATCATTTTGCTAGAAGTGTTTCAAAAGTATTAATTGAAGAGTCAAACTGTATTTTTGTAATTCCTGAAAGTTGCTTGGAAGTAGCAAAAGAACTAGAAATTCCACCTGAGCGAATAAAAATTGCAATTCCAAGAAAAAAATTTACAATATCTGGGGTTAACGTAACCCCAATTCGCGCAATACATGGTAATGCTGATTTTGCTATTTATTATAAAGCTAATTTAGAGGATTGTGGATATGTAATTGAGGTAGATGGAAAGAGATTTTTACAACCTGGAGATTCATTTTTACTTGAAGATCATTTATTTCTTGAAGATATCGACGTTCTTTTTTTTTCACCTACAGAGCATAACATGCATATAAAAAATAGCCTTACTTTGATTAATAGGTTAGAACCTAAATATATATTACCTCAACACCATAGTACTGTAATTGTAAATTCAAATACTTTTTTTTGGGCTAAGGGTTATCATAAAGAAGTTAAAGAGAGGCTATCTAAAAAGTTAAAAGAGCGGTATTTTATTTTAAAAGAAGGGGATAAGCTCTTAATTCAATAAAAAAATGAATAATTTTATTAAAATTCTATCTTCATTTTTACTGATTTCAAATTTTTTAATTTCTCAAGAATTAATAATCGAAAATGAGAGAGATAAACCTGAAACGATATTATTTATAGGCAATAGCTATCTATATTATGGTGATAGTCTTCATAATCATTTTAAAAAAATGGTAGAGGAATATTTAACAAACTATGATGGTAGTAGTTCTGTAAAATCAGCAACAATTGGTGGAGCTAGACTAAAACATCATGATGTTGAGAGGTTGATCAAACCCAAAGCAATTAGCTCAATAGAGCATTTTGATTTAGTTATTCTTCAGCCTGGCAGTTCTGAAACCTTGACAAAAAAAAACAGAAAAGAATTTTCATATTATGCCAAAAAACATATAAATGCAATAAAAGGAAATAATTCTCAAGCTGCTTTGTATATGACACATGCATTTGTTAAACCTCATATAAAATTCATGGATAATCAAATTAAAGTTATTAAGGAAACTTACGCAAAAATTGGAAAAGAGAATAAAGCTTTAATTATTCCTGTTGGATTAGCTTTTGATTTAGCATATAAAAAAGAACCTAATATTCGATTACATAAAATTGACGGAACACATCCTAACCTAAAAGGTACATACCTTGCAGCATGTACAGTTTTTGCAAGTATATACGGTAAATCTCCTATTGGTATAAAATATGATTACGATGGAAAAATTAGCGAAAAGGATAAGTTTTTTCTTCAAAAGATTGCAGATGAAGCAACCTCAAGGTATTTTAATAAAGTTTTAAATTAAAGTAAATTAAAAACATAAGCTTGCAGCTCCTTTTACAGGAATATCAGGATCGTTAGATATATTTATTTTTAAATTAGAGATTGAGTTTTGATATGCATAATTTTTAAAACTTTTTTGAATTCCATTTTTAAAAAAACCATATGCTTTACTTATAGAGCCACCAAGTATAATTTGTTCGGGATCATATGCATACATTACTTGAGTTAATAGGTTCCCTAAGTGTTCTCCAAAAACATTAAAAATTTTAATTGCATTAGAGTCTCCATCTTTTGCACTATTATACAAATACTCTCCTTTTACATGATGTATTTTTTCAAAAAATTGTCCACTGCAATAGTATTCATAATTTTTATTTTTATAAGAGAGCATTCCAAATTCTCCTGCTCCGGAATTGAAACCGTTATAAAGTTTTTTGTCAATTATAATACCTCCGGCAATACCTGTTCCTATAGAAATGCCAACAAAAGAATTTAATTTTTTCCCCAGGCCATAGTTTAATTCACCAAGGGCGAAACAGTTGACATCATTATCAATAAATACTGGAACATTAAAATGAGATTCAAGAACATCTTTTAAATAAACTTTTTTCCATGATGGAATGTTTTGGACATCATATACAATTCCTAACTTTTGATCAACTAAACTAGGAACTCCTATTCCTATTCCTTTGACATTTTTATCTAATAATTTTGAAATTATTTCTTTTAAAATATCTATGATTTCTTTTTCAGTTCCATTTTTTGGAATAAGTGATTCGGCATAAGTTTTACAGGATTTACCAATTATTCTTGCAGCTCTTACTTTTGTGCCACCAAGATCTATTCCTATGTAGGACATAATAATTATTTTTTGTTTTGGATTCTTAGATTAATTTGAAAATGTTTTATTGTTAATTAGAGGTTTTGCCCAGAATCCAATCGAGAGTATAAATAGAAGAGTAATAATTAAGAATAATAGACCAGTCCTTAATCCAAAAACATCTCCAATTGCTCCAACAATAAATGGTATAAATGCACCACCAATAATTCCAGTGACTAAAATTCCAGAAAATGAGCCATGCGAATCAGAAAGAGAATTTAAAGCCAAAGAAATTATAATTGACCACATAGTAGCAATAAAAAAACCAATTACAGGAAAAGCAATTAAAGCTTGCTGGCTTGTGCCAAAAAGAGCTATAATAAGAGCTAAAATTGAAATAATTGAATTTATTATAAGAACTTTACGACTATCTATAAATTTTAACAAAACTAGCCCTAAAAGAGTTCCTAAGGTCATCATTCCCCAAAAATTTGAAACTGTTTTGGCTCCTTGAGTTTGGGGGTTTATATTATGATATGTTTCTAAAAATTGAGATATCCAATTTGCAACACCTACTTCGGTACCTACATAACAAAAAATAGCTATAAAGTACAATAAGACTATTGGTTTTTTTAAAAGTGTTAAATGAGTTTGAAGAGCACCAACTTTCTCATCTTCTTTTTTTTCAACTATTGGTAACTTGACTTGTGAAATGACAATTACCATTATAAATGAGATAATTGCAAAAATCCAATACAAAGAAATCCATTCCATTCCAGGAATATTTAAATTTTTTAAAAGATTAATAATTAAATTATTTGATTCAGCCTGATCACTCACATTTTTTATAATATAAGAATATACTAAGGGGCTTATAAAAGATGCTAGTCCAAAAAACATTTGACCTAAAACTGAATTAAATGCAAATTCTTTTTCTCCACCTATTGTCCTAAGTAAAGGATTTATGGCAACCTGGAGCATTGCCATTCCAGTGCCTATTAAAAACAAAGAAATTAGATAAAATAAATAAGTTCCTGTGTTAGAAAATAAAAAAGCGCCAATTGAAGATATCAGAAATGCCATTAACATTATTTTTTTCTCTCCATAATTTTCAATTAAAAATCCTGAGGGGACCGACATTAATCCATAAGCAACAAAAAAAGAAAATGGAAGAAAAGAAGCCATTTTAAGACTTAAATCAAAACTTTTTATGATATCAGGTACTAATGGCCCTATGATGTTAGTTAAAAATGAAATAACAAAAAAGATTAAAAGAATTAGACTAACTAGTAAAGGATTTTTTTTCATAATTTAAAAACAATAATTTACTGATTTTTATTGAATGTTTTTTTTAAAAAACAAGCTTTTTTTATAATCTTATTTATAATGTATAACTCTACAATATATTTATAAAAAATTATTTCATTCAAAAAAAATGAAACCCTAGTACTGACTAGGGTTTAAGGTTATAACAGTGGAGTCGGAGGGATTCGAACCCTCGTCCAAACAAGTTATAAAAATACTTTCTACAAGTTTAGTTTACGTTTAATTTTAGAGAAGTTACTGATCGAAAACTACCCATAACTTCCTTAGTATCTGTATTGAGAAATACAACCGATACTATTGTATTTCATTGTTGACATTTATGGTGCCTCTAAAATAATCGCCGTCAACAAGGGCTATTATGAGACATCCAGCTTCTTAGCCTAGCTAAGAAAAGCAAAAACCTACTATTATTCGGTCAATTATGCAGCCAGAGCGTATTTATTTTCGCCATTTAAAATTTGAAGCATAAGATTAACGAGCTATGTTTCAATTCTCGACTTGCTTATAAAATTATAATTCTTGCTGTCAAATCCAGTCGACCCCAATAATTCAATTAACTTTAATTATACAAAATTACAAATACTAAATCAAATTTTAGTTAAAAGAATTTATTGTAGAACGAATCATTGTTAATTTTTTAAGGAGATCTTCAATTAAATTAATATTTAACATATTTAAACCATCACTTTTTGCGTTTTTTGGATCTTGATGAGTCTCGATAAACAAACCATCAAAACCTACGGAAATACCGGCTTTAGCTAAAGTTTCAATTTTCATTGGATCTCCTCCAGTTATTCCGTCTTTTTGATTTGGTTTTTGAAGAGAATGGGTAATATCAAGAATTGTAGGAGCCATTTTTTTCATTTCATCAATACCCCTAAAATCAACAATTAAATCTTGATATCCGAATTGAGTTCCTCTTTCGGTTATCCAACAATTAGAATTACCACTTTCCCTAATTTTTTCAACAGCAAATTTCATGCTATTAGGACTCATAAACTGCCCTTTTTTTAAATTGACAGTCTTACCTGTTTCAGCTGCAGCAATTAATAAATCTGTTTGTCTGATTAGAAACGCTGGAATTTGAATAATATCTACATAAGATGAAGCTAATGCAGCATCTTTAGTCTCATGAATATCAGTCAGTGTAGGAATTTTAAAATCATTTCCAATTTTATTAAGTATACTCAATGCTTTTTTATCCCCAATACCAGTAAAGCTATCTATTTTACTTCTATTTGCTTTTTTGAAACTTCCTTTAAATACAAATGGAATTTTTAATTTATCAGTTATTTTGATTAATTTTTCAGCAATAGAAAGAGCCATTTTTTCATTTTCTATGACACAAGGTCCAGCAATTAATAAAAACTGTTTTGAATCTATATTTTTAATTTTTTTAATTGAATTAAAATTCATAGTATAATTTAGTTATCAGATTGTTTTTTCGCTATAACTTCAACTAACTTCTTGTTTTCACATCTATAAATTTTACCAGGGAATTTCATTATCATATTATAGTCATGAGTTGCCATTATTATGGATATTCCTTCGGAGTTCAACTTCTTAAAAAGTTGCATTATTTCATTACTAGTTTCTGGGTCAAGATTACCAGTTGGTTCATCTGCTATAATTAACTTAGGTTTATTTAAAAGAGCTCTAGCTATTGCTAATCTTTGTTGTTCTCCTCCTGATAACTCAAATGGAAATTTTTTTGGATTTTCAATTACATTTACTGAATTTAAAACTTCATTTATTCTTGAAGAAATCATTTCTTTATCTTTCCAACCAGTAGATTTTAAAACAAAAGATAAGTTTTCAAAAATATTTCTGTCGTCTAAAAGTTTAAAATCTTGAAAAACAACACCAACTTTTCTTCTTAAAAGAGGAATTTCTCTTTCTCTTATCTTGTTTAATGAAAACCCTAAAACACTTCCGAGACCTTCGCTTATATTTTTGTCAGCATGAATTACTTTTATTAAACTACTTTTACCAGCTCCGGTTTTTCCAATTAAAAATATAAAATCACCAGACATAACTTTTAAATCGATATTTGAAAAAACAACTTTATCATTGTTTTTAATTGAAACTTTATTAAAATAAACTATTGGTTCATTCATTTTATGACACTTTATAGTAAAAATAAAATATTACACTAATAACAATAACTTTTGTTAATAAATTATACTTTTTAAAATTATAATTCGTTGTTTTAGATAAGGGTAATCTATTAATTTTACTAGATGAAAAGAAGATTCTTTTTTACTTTTCTTTTAATGCTGATTTTTTTATTAAAATCTTCCTTTTCTCAAGTAAATCATTATGATAATTTATTGAATGAGACTAAAAGTTTTTTTTCTTTTGGATATTATTCATCTGCTCTTCAAACAGCTTTATTTTCTGATAATGTTTTTCATAATGGTTATGCTAAAGAATTAATAGACATCAATATCATTAAGAACTCTCTGAGATTGAATGAAACAGGGTCTGAAAAATTAATGTCAAATTTCAGTCTAAATTATCTTCATAAAGACATAGAAAAATCAATATATCTTGACTTGGCTAATTTTTATTTTGATAACGAAAAATATAGATATGCCTTAAAATGGTTTTCAAAAATAAAAGACAGTGATGTTCCAAAGAATGAAATAAATAGATATAGTTTTAATAAAGCTTACACTCTTTTTTCTGCTAAAAAATTTAAAAAGTCTAAATCATATTTTGAAAAGATTAGAAATATCAATAAATATGAATCAGATACACATTATTATTTAGGCCATATCTCATATCAACTTGAAGATTATGATTCTGCAGTTCAGTCATTTAAAAATGTTACAAAAAATGAACAGAAGAAAAATTTGGCGTATTTTCAAGTTGATATGAATTTTAAGCTTGGTAGATTTGAAAAGGCAATTGAACTAGGCTTAGAGGAACTAAAATCTATCAGAGAAGCTTTATTTATCTCGGAAATTTCAAAGATTGTCGGTGAAAGCTATTTTAATTTAAAGAAATATAAGAACGCCTTAAAATATCTTGAAAAATATAAAGGGAAAAAAGGTAAATGGAGTAATATAGATTATTATCAGTTGGGTTATACGTATTATAAAACAGGTGATTATGAAAATGCAATTAATCAGTTTAATAAAATAATTCAAATTAATAATGATCTAGCTCAAAACGCATATTATTATCTTGGAGATTCATACTTAAAAAATAATCAAAAATCAGCAGCCCTTTCTGCTTTTAGAAAAGCCTCTAAAATGAATTTTGATGAATCTATAGCTGAAGATGCTTTTTTAAATTATTCTAAATTAAGTTATGAAATAGGAAACCCTTTTGAGAAGGTTTCTAATGTTTTATTTAATTTTTTAAAAAAATATCCTAAAAACAATAGTTATAAAAACATTTATAATTTATTAATAGATTCTTATGCTAAACAAAAAGATTATGATTCAGCACTTTTTATTTTGAAAGAAAATAAGACATTTTCAAATAAAGAATTGATACAGAAAATTAGTTTTTTAAAAGCAGTAGAATTATTTAAACTTAGAAAATATGATGGCGCAAATCGATATTTTAAACAGTCTATAAAAACCGGAAATGATGAGTTTTATAATTTGAAATCAAAATATTGGTCAGGAAGATCTTTTTTTGCACTGAAAAAATTTGATGATGCATTGGATAGATATAAGGATTTTTTAAACAATGATTTAAGCAAAAAAACAGATGAGCACAATAGAATTTATTATGATATTGCTTATACATATTTTCAGTTAAAAGAGTACAAATATGCTTTGTCGAACTTTCAGAAAGCTTTAGATGATAAAAAAAGAGTTGATAAAAAAATATATAATGATATATATTTAAGAATTGCTGATTGTTATTTTGCTTTGAAAAATTATTGGCCTGCCATGGAAGGTTATAATAAGATAATCAATTTAGATTCAAACAAAACTCCTTACGCAATTTATCAGAAAGCTATTTCTTATGGTTTTGTTAATAGAAATGAAAATAAAATAATAGCCTTAAAATTGTTAATAAATAAATTTTACAAATCATTATATACAGATGATGCTTTATTTGAACTTGCAATGACCTTATCCTTTGAGAATAAATTTGAAGAATCAATAAGTTATTACGATAAAATCTTAAATGATTTCCAAAAAAGTCCATATTTTCTTAAATCTAAGCTTAATAAAGGTTTGATATTGTATAATCAAGGGTTTTATGAAAATTCAAGGTTAGTTTTAGAAGAGTTTGTTTTGGAAAATAAATCTTCAAATTTAATTCAAGAAGCACTTAATGTTTTAAAAGAAATATCAATAGATGAGGGATCATTTAGTGATTTTACCATCTGGCTTAAAAAAGAAAACCTAAATATTTATTCAGATTCTGAAATTGAAAAAAATTCATTTAAATCAGCGGAAAAAAAATTTTTAGACAAAAACTACAAACAGGCTATAAAATTATTGGAAACACATCTTAGTAAATACCCGGAGGGACTAAATAGTCTTGTTTCGTCCTATTATATAGCTGAGATATATTATAGTCAAAATTTATTTGAAGAATCGCAAAAATTTTATGAATCTATTATTTCTAAACCAACAAATGAGTATACTGAAAAATCTTTGGTTAGAATAATTGAAATTTTTAAGAAAAATAATGATTTAGAGTACAGTATTTCATACTTAGAAAAGTTATACGAGATTGCTGAGTTTCAGGAAAACATAAGATTTGCTTTATTGAATTTGATGCAAGCATATTTTGACAAAAAAGATGATTTAAAATCAATAGAATTTTCATCTAAAGTCCTTGAAATTGAAAATATTGATGATAAGTTAAAATGGGATGCTAATTTAATTAAA
>MDTD01096586.1_pt1 | contig 14720 bp, 14 predicted proteins | sample 811221 | NCBI WGS metagenome assembly MDTD01 (sample SAMN05326646, study PRJNA326480) | marine metagenome | isolation source: seawater | place: Pacific Ocean: South West | collected 2011
CTTGTAAGAGAAGAAGTTCAGCTAGAGGAACAAGCTGCAAAAAGTAAAATTATTAATATAGATTCAGAATCAAGAAACTATAAAGTTGGAATAATCGAGTTACCAGCATTTTACATAGACTTTAATGCCTGGAGAGAAAGAGACCCTAATTTTAGAAGTAGTTCAAGAGATGTTGAAGATATCCTTAAGTCATTTAACGAAGACAATATAGATGCGGTTTTAGTAGATCTTAGAGGCAACTCTGGTGGTTCTTTATATGAAGCAAATAAATTAACTGGCTTATTCGTGGCATCTGGAGCAACTGTTCAGGTGAAGGAAAGTTCTGGAAATATAAGACCTTGGGGTGATGGAAGAGCTAGGCAAATCTGGAAAAAACCTGTTGCAGTTTTAGTTGATAGATATTCAGCCTCTGCCTCAGAAATTTTTGCAGGAGCTATTCAAGATTATAAAAGAGGTATAGTAATTGGACACAGAACGTTTGGAAAAGGTACGGTTCAACGCCTTGATGATCTTAGTGCAGGTCAAATTAAAATTACTGAATCAAAATTTTATAGGGTCAGCGGCTCTAGTACTCAAGAAAAAGGCATTGAACCAGATATAGTATTGCCCTCTACATGGGACATTGAGGAAACTGGTGAAAGCTCGTTGGATGAGTCGCTCCCATGGGATACCATCAGACCTATTAGGCATAGAATTTATAATCTGAATGACTTTGCTATTCAACGCGCATCAGAAAATCATATTGATAGGTTATCTAGTGATCCCAACTTGCAATATATTCTTAAAATTCGTCAAAAATATGATCAACGTAAAAATAAGAAAGAGCTTTCGTTAAATATTGATGAAAGAAAGAATGATAAGTTAGATAGAAGATCTTGGATTCTAAATGCTGAAAATTCACGTCGAAGTCTTTTAAATATTGATACTTTTGATACCTATGATGATTTGGAGTCATTTAGAGAAGATATTGATTCTGACGAAATATCTTTAGAAAACGATTTTCTCTTGAATGAATCAAAAAATATCATGGTAGATTACTTAAAATTTAGCTCTCAATTAATTGCAATCAATCAAAATCAATGAAAATAATCTCTTTCAATATTAATAGTGTGAGAGCTAGACCTCATCAACTTGAATACATTCGTGATCATCTTGATCCTGATGTTATTGGACTTCAAGAAACAAAAGTTCATGATGATGAGTTTCCTGTTGAGTTAATAAATGAAATTGGCTATCACTGTGAATACTGGGGGCAAAAAGGTCATTATGGAGTGGCTTTATTAAGCAAGGGAAAACCAATTGAGATTTCTAAAGGTTTTTTAAAAGATACAGCTGAGGATCAAAAGAGATTTATTCAAGGAAAATATAAGTTTAAAAAAAATTATATTTACATATTAAATGGTTACTTCCCTCAAGGTGAAAATAGAAATCATGAATCTAAGTTTCCAAAAAAAATTAAATACTATAAAGATTTAAAAGATCATATTAAAAAGTTACAACGTAAATCCAATAATATAATTGTTATGGGTGACTTTAATGTAGCACCTGCTCATAATGATATTGGAATTGGTCAGGTAAATGCTAAAAGGTGGATTCGTGAGGGTAAATGTGCTTTTTTGCCTGAGGAAATTGAAATGTGGAATTCAATTAAAGATCTTGGCTTTGTTGATAGCTGGAGGATGCAAAATCAGGATGAAGGTTCCATTTTTTCATGGTTTGATTATAGATCTAGGATGTTTGATGATAATCCTAAAAGAGGTCTAAGAATTGATCACATTATGGTTTCTAATCAGTTATCTGATTCAATTAGATCAACTGGCATTGATTATGATACTCGTGCTATGGAAAAACCATCAGACCACTGTCCAGTATGGTTAGAATTGGGTTGAGCAAAGATAGATTTTGATTAATTATTTCTAAGACTTAAAAAAAAATCTTTCATTAGTGAGGATGTCTCTTTCCTTAAAATTCCATGACTAAATTCAACTTTGTGGTTAAGAAATTTTAAATTAAAGAAATTGTCATTTGATACGATAGATCCAGCTTTAGGTTCCAAAGCAGAGAAATATAATTTTTTTATTCTTGCATGCACAATTGCAGATGCACACATATAGCATGGTTCAAGTGTTGAGAACATTACACAATCATTCAATCTATAATTATTTATTTTTTGTGAAGCCATTTTGATTGCATTTATTTCTGCATGAGAAGAAACACAATTATCTTTTATAACAGTATTGAAGCCTTCACCTATAATTTCACCATTCAAAATAATTACTGCTCCAACGGGAATTTCGCCATATGAAGCAGATTTTTTTGCCAAAGTTAGGGCCTTTGACATATGTAAGACTAATTGTGACTCTTCCAATTCTTGCAAGTTTTTTATAAAAAAGTGTCAAACTAAATTAAAATTATAATATTAAGATGACACATATTTGTTTTGTTATAAATGATTATAACTTTCTATTGACGCATCGATTAGATTTACTTGAAAATCTAGCTAACTCTTTTAAGGTTAGTGTTATATGCAATATTAAAAATATCGATAAAGATAAAGTCATATTAGCAGAAAAAGCTAATATTAATATTATTCAAATTAATAAAAGAAATGGATTATTTGATTCATTTAGATACAAAAAAGATCTTCTAATAAAACTTAACTCCCAATTTAGTCATATTTTTTTTGTTACGCTTGAACAATCCTTTTTTGGAGCTCTTTTAGCAAAAAAAATCTTAAAACAAAAAAAATACTTTGTACTATCAGGTCTAGGACATAATTTTTTTAAAAAAAATATCAAAAACAGGTCAATAAAAATATTACAACGATTATTTTTTAGATTAGCATTTAAGAAAAATTTAGTTTCTGGAGTTATATTTCAAAACATCCACGATAGTTATGAATTTAAAAGTTTTCAAAATATTTTTTTGACTCCAGAATATATTATTAAAGGAAATGGTATTAATGTTGATAAATTTCCTTACATGGAAAGAAATTTTCAAGAATTTCATTTTTGTTACACAGGTAGGCTTGTAAAATCTAAAGGAATTAACAAGCTAATAGAAGCATATGATTATTTAAGTAAAAAGTATTTAAATATGAAATTTCATTTATCTATTTGCGGAATTTATGATGAATCAGATCACGACAGCATTGATATTAATACATTAAAAAAACTTGAAAACTCTGAGAGTATTTCTCTTTATAGAAACGTAGTTCATACTAAAGTTTTGCAAATTCTTAAACAAGCAAATATATTTATTCTACCCTCAGTTAGAGAAGGGATATCTAAATCTGCATTGGAAGCAGCATCAACTGGTATGCCGATTCTTGCAGCTGATAATCCAGGTACATGTGAAGTAGTCAAAAATAGGGTTAATGGTTTGATCTATTCCGATAAAAATAATTTAGGCCTTAATCTTGCACTAGAGGAAATTATTAGTTTAAGTGAAGGTGAGTTGATTAAATATGGTAGGTCTTCTAGGGAATTTATTGAATCAACGTTTAGCCTTAAACAAATTACAAGAGAATACCTTGATGTTATTCGTCAATAGTTAATGATGAGTAAGAAAAAAATTTTTTTTATTCTACCTGAAGTTAATATCGGGGGTGTAGAAGTGAACACTCTCAATTTTGCTAACTACTTAGTTAATCATAACTTTGAGGTAAGCATTATTTATCAAAGATTAACAAATTTTGAGTTTAGAAAAAAATTTAATTCAAATATAAAATTTATTAAGCTGAGTAATGTCAGCCTTAAAAGACAAATTTTTGAATATTTAAAATTAATCAGAATATCAAGCCCTGATGTGATAATAAATTCAATGCTATTTGTTCATATTGTGCTAATTGTTGCAAAGTATTTATCGAAATCTAAAACAAAAATTCTCTTTAAGATTGAGACGAACTTAAACAAAAGTATCGATGCAAGAAATATATTTGCTGAGAAACTAATATATTTCTTTTTTGGAAAAATATTTATTAGACTATCAGACTCTGTGGTTTGCTCTTCAGAAGAAATTCTTAAACATAGTAAAAGTTATTTCTCTAATAACGATTCAGGCAAATTATTTCTTAACTATAATCCGATTACCAAGTCCTCAAATAAACCTAACTTCTCAGTAAAGCCAAAGCATCCTTTTTTTAATGATGGCAATAATGTTCTAATTTCAATAGGTCGTTTAATCCCAGAAAAGGGATTTCGTGACCTAATTAATGTCTTCAACATGTTGATAAAAAAAAATAGTTCCAACAACCAAAAATTATTGATTATTGGAGAAGGAAAAGAATATTACGATTTGAGGGAGCATATTGATTCTCTTTCTCTGTCAAATTCAGTTGATATCTTGAAATTTAATGACGACTTTGAGCGATATTTATATTTTAGTAATATTTTTATTTGCAACTCAACCTATGAAGGTTTTAATAATAATATAGTGCACGCTTTAAATATGGGTATCTATGTAATATCTAAGGACTGTGATTTTGGGCCAAGAGAAATACTTCTTAATAAGGAATATGGAGCTCTTGCTAAAAATGACTCAGAATTATTGGAATGCTTAATTTATTTTAGCGATCAAAATAAGTCATTTAATGAAGTTGGTTTTAGAAGGTCTTTAGACTTTTCAATTGAAAGATCTTCAGAAAACTTAATAAAAATAATTAATCGTTAATAAAAATTTGATCTAATATCGCTTCATTTACTTTTCTAACATCAAATTTATCTAAAATTATCTCTCTTGATTTTTGACCCATAAGTAATTGTTTCTCTCTATCGATTAGATTCATCATTGCTTCTGCTGCCTCTTTACTTGACTTCGATGCTACCAAATATCCATTTTTTCCATTAATAACTGTTTCTTTGCATCCTGGTACATTGGTGGTTATTATTGGCCTTCCCATTGACATTGCCTCCAAAACACTTCTTGGAGTCCCTTCTCTATAAGAAAGCAAAACATATACGCTGGCTGATTTATAAGCTTCTGAAGGTTGATTGGTATAGCCAAGGTACTCAATACCATATTCTTCCTCCCATACCTCTTTAATCTCATTCTCAGATATTGAATCAGAATGCAGATCTGGATATCCATAAATTAAAAACCTTACGTCAGGAAATTTAGACTTTACTAACTTCGCTGCATTAGCAAATTCACGTAAACCTTTTGACTCAAGCAATCTTGTCATAGTCATAAAAACAGTTTTATTTGGTAATTCAGCTAAATCAAATTTATTAATATTTACTCCAGATCCATTAACTAGTTTTGCTTGATCTTTATTTACCAGACGTAATTCTTCAAAGATTGATTTATCATCAGAATTTTGAAAAAAAACTTTTTTGTTGAATTTAAAACTTAACTTAAATAGTAATCTAGATAAAAAACCAAAAAATTTATACCTTAGTTCACTCCTTTCAAAGAGATGACCTAATCCGGTTATAATAGAAAACACTTTTATGTCTTTTCCTGACAAAAAAACTGCTATGCTGCTAGCAATGATAGATTTATGCATATATGAAAGTACTATTTCTGGATTATGAGCTTTTATTAATTTTTTAATCTCAAATATCCCATTTAAAAGATTAAGCATATTGAATGTTTTTCTTTGAAGGCTAATTTTAATGTGTGTTATACCAAATTCATTTAGAATTTTTTCCGAATTATGATCACATTCCGGTGTTAAAGCATATATCTGATAGTCTCTTTTTAAAAACTCTTTAAGCAAATCTAATCTAAACCAAACTATAGTATTAGCATTGCCTGAGATGATAAAAATTTTTTTCATGAAAGTTTAATTATCTACTATTTCTAGAAAACAAATAAAAGATTGATCCAAAAATAAATCCAGGAGCCTTAACAATATCTCCTAGAAGACCAACTAATCCAACTTTAAAACAAAGGACTGGTGACAAATAATTATATTTAATGCCGTTTTTTAATGGAAAAATTAAACCTCTATAAATTATGAGACTAAGAATTGAAAACAAGATAAAGATTTTTGTTAAATGAGGTATGTAGTAGCGTGATGATTCGATCCATTCTGCTACAATTGCGTTCCACCTATATGTAACTAAAAATAAACTGAAGAAAACTAAACACTTGATAATTGTATTTGCAAATGGATAGTTTAGCTTTGAAAAGTAATCACTTCCTAGTCTTCGCAAAAAAAGAAGCTGAAGGAAGAAAATATTAATAATAATTAAGAAGATTTTTGTTACATGTGGGATATAAAAATAGCTTTCCCAGCCAACAAAATAGTTCCATCTACTAAACGTTAGAGCTAATAGAATTAAAAAAAATCCAAATACAATGTCTTTCGTATTTTTCTGAATTTTTAAAGGAACAGAGTGTAATTGATAAACAAACATTTTTTTTAAAAACTGTTTAATTGATAGTGAAAGTGAGTTGTATATTAAGTATTCTTTATTAGGAGTAAACGTTTTTAAACATTTTTTTACTCGACTTCTCCACTCTAAATCTACACCAGATCTATATCCCTCTAATATTTTGTTTGATAAATATTTTTCTTTATAGATAAGGGTTCCTGGATTTGACTCTCTTGGGGTAAATCCAAATGTTGAAAAGTGTATAAGTTTTTGAATATTAGTTTTATATTTATATTTAGTTACACCAAAAACCACGTCATTATTAGACTCAAGTAATTTCATATAATCATGCAGCCATTCTGGATGTGGCAGAGTTGACATATCTACAAATGCCAAAATATTGCCGTTTGCTTTCGTTACACCAAAATTAATTGCTTCAGAAGGGTAAGCTCTATGCTCTTTAAAATCATATTTAGTTTTTAAAAAACTAAATACCTTTGAAAATAAAAGTAAGTATCTATCAAATTTAAACCCCCTTCCAATCCTGTAATACTTTATTAAAACCTCTGTATTAAGATTCTTAATGTTATCCTGGATTGCGTTATTAGAACTTGAGTCAACAATTATGATCTCATTTGGAGAGAGCACTTGTTTATTAAGTTGATTAATTTGATTATTAAGATTATGAAAATCATCAAATGCAGGCAATATCACACTGATGCTATTCATATTGATAAATTTTTAAATGAAGTGGTGCCCAGAGCCGGACTTGAACCGGCACGAAGTTGCCTTCGAGGGATTTTAAATCCCTTGTGTCTACCAATTCCACCACCTGGGCATGGAACTCGATGCCATTATGAGTTCAAAACTGCGTTTTTCATCACATCAAGAATTTCATCAGATGAATTATCCATATCTAATGCCTTTGAAAATGCAATTACTGCCTGCATGATATTCATTTTAGATCCATCTTCATGCTTTATATCCAGCTCTTTACAAAATCTTAAAAGCTGATTTGGTGAATTAATATAATTAACATCATAAATAAATAAATTATTACTAGCATTGGTTTTAAGCAGATCTCTAGAAATAATACTCTCATTGTCGCTCCCGTCCTTACCAACACTTGTACAGTTAATAACCAACTCATAACTATTAAAATTAGAACTTAAATCTTTATAGCTTAATGTTTCAAAACCACGAATTGAATTTTTTGCAGGACTTCTTGAGTATATAGCTTTCTTAGAGTTATGATCTTTAAAATAATTGCCAATTGACAAACCAACTGATCCATCGCCCAAAATAGCCATAGACTGAACTTTCTCTAAATCAATGTTTGATTCAATTGAATTAACTGCAGCAAGAACATCAGTATTAAGACAGTTAAAATTACTATTCTCTGATTTTCTAAAAAAACAATTAGTAGGCATATCAAAGTTAGAATTCTGCAATTCATTAAAATAATCTGTTACATGTTGCTTTAATGGCGCGGCTACAGCTCCACCAATAAAATCTTTTTTAGGAAGAAACTCATTAAAAAAGGACTTAAGCTCATCATCAGAATTAACATCTATAGCAATCATCTCTCCATCAATTCCAAAATGAGAAAAGCAAGCATTCCACAAAACAGGGGACCTGGCACCCTTTGAAACACCATCACCAATAATAACTGCTTGTTTCATTTAGACTGACTTTCCAATAGCAATAGCAACCTTATTCATTTCTCGCATTAATCTTTTGAAAGAATTGAAGTTTATGGGTTGAAGAGGATCAACAGCTGCGTTATCAGGATCAGGATGGACCTCAAGCATAATTGAGTCTGCACCAGAAGCAATTGAAGCTAAACTCATTGGCGGAACCCAATTCCTCCAAAAAGTAGCATGTGATGGATCTGAGGCAATAGGAATTGATGTAATCTCTTTGATAGCTGGGATAACCTGTAAGTCAAGCAAGTATCTTGAAGATGACCTATGAGTATGAGGTACTGACATGCCTCTTTCACAAAGAATTATGTGCTTGCATCCACCAAGAATTGCATACTCAGCCGCACCCAACCAATCTCGTAGTGATGCACCATAATGACGTTTTAGCATAATAGGTTTTTTTGTCGACGCAACATCTTGAATTAGAGGGTAGTTTTGCATATTCCTAGATCCGATCTGCATTATATCTGCAACATCAACCATTAAATCCAGGTATTTTGATTCCATAATCTCAGTAATTACTGGAATATCTGCCTCTTTTTTAGCGGTGTTTAGCCAATTTAATCCATTAATACCGCTTTCATTATATTTTTTACTTCGATACGGAAAGCTAAGTGGTTTAAAAGCTCCGCCCCTAAGAAAGGATGCCCCACCCTTTTTAACAGCCTTGGCAGTTTTGACGATTAGATCTTCTGATTCAACCATATTTGGACCTGCCATTACAGGAATTTTTTTTCCTCCAAACTTAACTCCACATATATTTACTACATTAGGTTTGTAGTTATGAACTAGTGGAATCTTGGTTTTTAGATCTTCAGATGTTACATCTTTTCCAGGAAATTTATTGTCTACAGCCATGTTGATCTCTATGAATAATTTGTGATTATATATAACAAGATAGTTGATTAATAGAATATTTCAATTATGTTTTTTTCTTTAACTGTAAAAACTCTTTGACCACTTCATTATATCTTTTGAGGCTAATTCATAATTTGACTTATTTTTCAGGAAATTTACTGCAGAGTTGAATTCACTTTTATTTGAAATTAGTAATTCTTTAAAAGGATATTCATAATGAGTAATGAAAAAAGAAGGATTTCTTCTTTCAAGGCCAGCAACTAAAATAGTCGGTATTCCACATAAACCCATCTCAAATATAGTTGATGAATTGAAAGTAACATGACAAAAGATCTCTGATACTCCATTTAATGATTTAACCCTATTTTGGTATTGAATATTTCTTTTATATAACTCTCTTGGAGGTGTTCTAGGATGTGTTTTAGTAAGAAGCTGAAGTCCATTTTTTTCTAGTATTTCAGATGACACAAAAATATCATCTATTTTGCCGAGGTACTCTTTTATCTCAATGTCTGAGTTATCAACAGTAATTTGTTCTGATAATAGAATAATATTAGATTTAATTGATGGGTTGATTCTGTTTTTATTTTCGTAATTAATTAACCTGATCATATCCTTCTTTGGCAAATATATTGATGGGTTATCATTTATCATCTTTTTGAATCCATCTCCAAAAAGTATTAACCCGCAATTAGGATATTTATTCCAAGCGTCTCTCATCCACCACTCTCTGCCATTGAATATCATCCCATGTTGAACTTCAAAAAACTTTGAATCAGGATATTCTGATAAAAAAAATGTATTTGTATAGCCAGCCATATTTATAACTGTTTTAAAAGACAAGTTCCTAAAAATTATTTTTTTTATTAATCTAAAAATTTTTTCTTGAGAAATACCTAATTTCAGCAAAACAATATAAATCAAAGTTATGAAGTCAAATGGAATTGCAGACCGTGACCTAGGTATTTCTTTATAGCTGCCACCTAAATCAGCATCTTCAAAAACAAGAAATTTCTTACCATCTTTTTTTAAGTTTTTGATTAATTGAGATAGATAGGGGTTTGTGCCTTTATGTCTATTAAAATGAGATAGATATATAAAGACTGTATCAATTTCAGTTTTCTTAAAAGTTAATTTAAAAAAGAAGAAAGATGATTTTAAAAGTTCCCTGAAGTACAAATTGTTAATTTCCCAGTCTAAAAGAATTATTTTTATCTAGGAATTTTATAATTTTTGATTGTTCAACTGAAGAATACAAAGAATGAACAATCCTAAGAGACCTTAATGCATCAGATGCATTAAGCGGTAGTATGATTTTTAACTCTTTTTTCCATGTATCAATAATTTTATTAATTAGTATCTTATGACCATTACCAAAACCGCTAGTGACAGTTTCAGAGTTCTGTAAAAGCAGTTTCTTCGGTGACTGTTTACCATCAACTCTAAAAAAACTTAGCTCATTAATTGCAGTTCCACCCACTCCAATTTGTCCCTTAGTTCCTACAATTTCTATTGAAGCCTTCAGATCGTCTGGTCTTAAAGCAGTTGAAGCCTCAATTGTAAAAAAACCTGAGTCTTGGAATGTTCCTGCTGCAACAAATGTATCCTCCGCCTCTAAATCGTTTGAGATATTGCCTTCAAATCCAGCCATATGATTAGGATCGCCCAATAAATAGAAAAGAGCATCAATATGATGAATGCCTTGTTGATTTATAACACCGCCGTCATGCTTCCAAGTTCCATGCCATCCATCATTATAATACGCTTGTTCCCTACACCATTGAAGTTGTACAGAGCCAGATATAATTTTTCCTAACTGACTATTTTGTAAAACCATTTTGGCAAATTCTATAGGTCTGTTATATCTATTTTGAAAAACAGATCCATATTGAACATTTTTTTCTTTTGCCAATTGGATATTCTTTTCAACTTCATCAACCTTCAAACCAATGGGCTTTTCACACAAAACATTAACGCTATTATTTATAACTATCTTGGAATCTTTTGCATGAGATCCAGAAGGTGAAGTGATTATCGCTAAATCAGTATTTGATGCATCAATATCATTAATGTCTGTTGAAAACTTGATACCTTTTTCAGATTCCCATTTATTTGCTGCAGTCTCTTTAACATCAATAGCTAGACTAAAAGATACTAATTGAGAATATTCATCGGATTTAAGTAGGTTGTAATAAAAACTTCCAGCATTACCAAGACCCACAAAAGAAACTCTTAACTTAGTCATAATTTTCAATTGCCTTAATTAGTTTAAGCCTTTTGAAGGAATCTATTTCAAGAAATTCGAATGAATTATTCTTCTCTATGAGATGAATTTGCCCAGATAAATAGTTCATTTTCCTAAAATTTTCTGGTAAATCAGTATATCCAATGCCTATTGGGCAAATAAATGTGCCTGAATCTGTAGATTTCCTAGGCACCAAATCATCATTCATAATTTTTTCTGTTTTACCGACTGATATCATGGGTCTTTTCTCAAGATATCCAAATGCAGTGGGTAGCATGGCAGAATTATAGAAACCATCAATCAAATGGGTAAAATTGTCTTTGTCTCGAAAAGCATAGTCAACAGATGTAATAGTCACTGAGTCAGGTACAAAAAATTTTTTTTCAAAGTAAGACAGAGCATCCTTAATTGAATATTTAATAGAAGAATTTCTTCTTTTGGTTCTTGAATGAGTATGAAGACCATTCTTTTCAGCGTATAGCAAAGCTTTTTTATCTGTTCCAGAAAATAAAATATTTGAGAACTTTCTACTGTCTTTTATTTGCTCAATGCAATTTCCTAAAAGTGTAAATCTAAACTTATCATAATTTTGGGAGTCATAAATAATTACCAAATCATTTGTTTTATCTTTTACATGACTGAGATGATCAGATTTGAAATTATCATTTTCCATGATCTTGATAATTTTTTTTGCTCGCTCCTCATTGGCATCCTGATGAATACCATGATGGTGATAAACAACAGACTTTGGCTCATAAATAATTTTTAATCCTGCACTTATGACTTCCTGACCCCAAATTCTGTCTTCAATATTTGTAACTGATGGATTAAATGGATACTTTCTCCAAGTTTCTCTTAAAAAAGCTGAATTGGCATTATGAAAAAAAGTATCTTTTCTTTGAATTTTCTTATCCTCACCAAACACTATATAGAGATCCCTTTTGTTCATCGCCGATGAGGATGATAATGGTATTTGCTTACCATAAACTCCAGCTACTTTATTCTGACTAAGAGGTTTAATTAGTGATTGGAGCCAATTTCTATCTTTAGGAATGCAATGTGCAGATAAACAAACTATTATCTTCCCTGATGAAATTTCTATACCTTTATTGATGGCGTCACCAGGTAAGAACCTTTTTATTTTAACCAGCTTAATTGGCCAAAGTTTAGCTTTTTGAATAGTCTTATCAGTGGAATTATTATCAACTAATATGACTTCAAAATTTTGATATGTCTGTTTGTAAATCATCGATAAGCATAAGCCTATCCATTTTTCTTCATTTTTCGACCTTATTATTATTGATACTTTCATATTTGTTGAGGTATTGGAGGAAGATCATGAGGTCTTTCATTTGCAATCATGTCAAAAACAATATTTGCTAGATCTAAGTCAAACTTTGAATGAATATCTATGGCTGTTTCAAATCTGTTGTCTTCTATAATCAAAACATTATCTCCTATTCTTTTCATTTCTCTCCACAAATTTGACTTTGAGAGACACGTAAGGCCGGTATCTTCCCTAAATACTGGTTGACGAACCTGTCTGCTACTATAAACTTTCATCCAATCAGTTAATCGATAGTAGCTATTTTTTTTGTTTTCCCAAAAATTTTTGTGGGTCTTATTTCCTACAAAAACACTTTCTAATTTTGGATCTGAGTTCATATAATTAAGAGCTTGACTTATCCATCCTGGCTTGCGAAACAAATCAGTACAAGTTAAAAAACAGCAGAGCTCATATTTTTTGTTATAAATTTCTTCAGTCTGTTGAAGAGAGAACTTCAAAGTTTCTTCAGTGGTAGTTAAGTCTCCTGACACTTCTTGGGTTCTAAGAAATGGAACTTTGGCTCCATATTTTATTGCAACCTCAGCTATATCGCTTGAATCGGTAGAAACAATGATATCCGTGTCAACTTCAGATTGCTTTGCATACTCGATAGGCCATGCGATTAAAGGATGATGTTTGAATAATGAGATATTTTTATTTGGCAGGCCCTTTGATCCCCCTCTCGCTGGAATTATTGTTAGAATTTTTTGGTTTGTTTGATTCATTGTTTACAAATTAGGATCTGTGCTTAATAGGATTACTCAGGCTTGCTAGAAAATAATAATGATTTAATTTTTGCTTTTAGATTTGATGGTAATAATGACTTCATTCTATTAAACATGCTCCTAATATAAACAGATACGTTAGATTCAAAATATTTTTTTGCTTCGATCTCAAGCTTATTTAATTCTGGTATTATATTTTTGGACTCAGAAAAGTCTCTTTTTGTAAGCAATAAGTGAATATGATCTTGCATGAAAGCTTTTTCAGATATCTGAACATTCCAATTTTCATCATAGGGATATCTTGAAATCATTATTTCCTCGCCAACTGTCTTTTTAATGTACCTATTAACATTTAGAAAGTACCCACTTTTACTTATATTTCCATGAATGAGATCAAAATAATTACTTATAGTTTTACTCTCCATCTCCATCATTGATCTTGTATTAATAAATAAATCTATTTCTAAATCTTCTGCAAATTTAATATTTGGGGGGATAATTATAAAATCATAATCGGCTATATCCTCTCCTTGCAGAGTTGGCTTGTTTAGATCTGAAAATAATAGGATTCTCTTGTTTGTATTCTTAAAATGCTGATCTAGATAATATGCTGAAATTAAATTAGCTTCAGGAAGGTCAATGAGTATATATTTACAGCTATGCTTGCTTGAAAGCATTCTACAGAGAGCACCATATCCACCCCCAATTTCACAAAGAATAGGATGATGGAAATTTCTAAAGAAGTATTTATCTAATTTAAATGCATAATCAACTAAAAAGAGCTCGTGGTAATCAATGAATCTATCAAATATGTTAATGCCATGATCAGACTCGCCTATATTTTTTTCTTGCAAGTAGTTTAAGATCTCATACGCATTGTATTGCTCAGCTATTTTAAAGAAAACTTCTGGGATAAACTTTTTTTCAACAGCATCATCTAGACCTTTAGATAAGATTTTATTTGATCTGAAGCTTTGAAGTATCGAAGCATTTTCTTCTACAGATTTAAAAAAAGAATCTCTCTTGGGTTCGTTTAATTTTTTCCAATGCTTACTCTCGGAAGCTTGTATATATTCTTTAGATAGTAAATATGATTCTATTAACTTTTGTTCATTAATCTTAAATAAATTCATTATAGGTAATATTATTTAATCCAATTAACATCAAATTATAGACTAGATCTCAATTGAATTAGGATGAATTTTAAAGATCATAATTCAAATCTTTACAAAATTTATTAATTAACATCAATGCAGCAATTGTATGTGGGTCAAATTTTGAAGTTTTACTCTTTCTTTTGCCTAAATGAAGAATTTCATTAGAAGGCTTTTCCTTGAATATGTCGAAGTCCTTGCTCTCTCGAAAAATAATGGTTGAGCACATAAGATTCATTTTAAAAAACCTATATATATGAAAGCATCTAAAACGGTTATCAATCTATTTCCACTCGATAGCAGCATGCTCTAGAGAGTACTTTGTTGCAACACTTAGAAAGTAATTTGTACTTACTTTGTATTTGTCGTAATAAAAACATTATAAAAG
>MDTD01002266.1_pt1 | contig 14717 bp, 12 predicted proteins | sample 811221 | NCBI WGS metagenome assembly MDTD01 (sample SAMN05326646, study PRJNA326480) | marine metagenome | isolation source: seawater | place: Pacific Ocean: South West | collected 2011
CAAATCCAAACCCAGTGCCTCCAATTCTAGCTCCTGATTTAATGACACAGTTTTCTTCAATTAAGCAATTTGATAAAGAAATATTATCTTTAATTTTAGTGTTCTCTCCTATAAATACATTTGATCCAATAGAAACGTTACAACCAATCTTGACTCCTTTTAAAATTTCTACATTGTTAGATATAGATGTAAAATTGTCTATAAATACACTTTTATCTATTTTACTATGGTTGACGATATGATTATATTTAATATCTGCCATATTAATATTTTTCTTATCATTTTCTGCATTAAACAGCTGTGATAAAAGTGCAAAAACTTTATATGGGTCTTCTACAATAATAGGAATACAATTATTGGACAAATCTTCAACGAATTCATTTTTAATAAGACAAGCTTTAGCCTTTGTAATTTTTAAATCATTTACATACTTAGTATTATTAAAGAATGTAATATGATTTTGACTTGCTTCTTTTAAAGAATTAATACCAAAAATTTCAGAATCTGGGTCAAGTTCAGATTCTACTTTTATTGATTGTATATTTAAAAAATTTACAATTTTTTTATATTTAATTTTCAAATTTATCAAAACTTAGATTTAATTTAATATCTTTAAGTCCCTGTTCAATTTCTTTAGTAACATTTATTGAGTCAGCAGCTAATACATAATTAGTTGCATCAAATACTATACTTATATTATTTTGTTTCGCATAGTTTTCAAGTAAAATTATAATTTCAGACAAAATAAAATTCCTAATTGAAAAAATTTGATTTTGATTATGTATATTGAATTTTTCAATTTTTTTCTGATAATTGTCAACCTTTATATTATAATTTTCAATTTTTAATGACAATTCATTATCATTCAGAATAATTTTATCGTTTTCTATTTGATTTAATTGTTTTAACAAATCTTCTTCTTGTAATTTAAATTCATTTTCAAATATTTTTTTATAATCATTAAATTTTTTTAATATGTTTTTATACTCAGTATTATTATCAATAATTTCATCAATGTTGACTACCGCAATGTTGTTTGCTAATAAGATTTTATTTGAAAATATTATAAAAAATAAAAAAAAAGTTTTTCTTATCAATTTAAATTACCAACAGAAAATAAAAACATTCTTTTTATGTCATAACTTTTATCCATTAGAGGAAAACCCCAAGTGAATCCTATAGGACCAATAGGAGAATAATATTTTATGCCAAATCCGTAAGAGGAGCGTAAATCTGAGTCACTGTTAGTTGGAGTTGTTTTATTATCCCAAACTATTCCATAATCATTAAATAAATTTAAATAAACTGGAAAATCAGAATTATCAAATAACTGTCTTTGATAATCAAATTTTGTAACAATTAAATTATTTCCTCCTACATAAGAAGATTGAGAGTTTCTCGGACCGGCCCCATAAACATCAAATCCTCTTAGCCACCTGCCACCTAATGAGAATTTATCATCAGTCAAAATATCATTATTTGACAAAGATGTAATATTACCTAAGCGTGTTTGATTAGAATATATATTTTTTTTATTTTTTTTGTATTGTTTTAAAGTTACTATATTTTTGATATAACCATTATTCGAACTAGTTGGGCTTTCTATTGAATTGAAAAAATTTATATGATTACCATCAGTCGGATTATATGCTGAATTTAAGTTGTTATAATTTATTACATTATTAAATCTTAAACTTACATTCATACCCTCAGACTCTAAAATCTGTGATGCAGCTGTTGATCTTTTTGTAATTATATAGTCCTTAAGAGCATAATCAAATGATATTCTATGCCTTAATTTTTCTGCTAAATCGTAAGTAATTCCAGAACCAATTTTAAATGTATTTAATTTATAAGAACTTGAATTAGTAAAGTCATCTTCAGTATATTTAGACAATAAAGATAAGTCTACATTATCCTCATATGCAATTCTATCTTCGGTCTCAAGTGTAAATTCTTTGCTATTTTCTGAAGTGTTAATAAGTGTTTTAATACTTCTACCAGTACCACCAAAATTACTTTCATTTAATCCCGCTATCACTGAAAAACCATCTAGTGTACCGACTGCAACTCCCGCACTAAATGTTCCTGTTTGTTTTTCTTCAACAACAATATCCAAATCAACTGTTTTATTTTCATTATTAATTTCATTTATTTTTACGGATTTAAAAAGATTAAGTGATTTTAATTTATTTTCTATATCTTTTATATTTGAAGAAGAAATATGATCACCCTCCGAAAGTCCAATTTCTCTCCTAATAACATAATCAAATGTTCTATAATTTCCTTTAACATTTATTTGATTTGTATACTTGGGCTCAACAGGATATAGATCAAAAAGTATATTTACTTTATTTGCAGTTATTTTTTCCAGTACTTTAATTTCAAAAAAATAAACACCATTTTTATTTAAACTTGTGACTAAGTCCTTTTTAATTTTTTGAACCTGAATAGGGGAAAATTTATTGTCTTTTGAAACAAAAACATCAAGTCCTGATTTAATATCAGATTTTAGAGTTTCATTTAATATCTCGCTAGAATCTATGATTTCTATTGAAGAATATTTATAAATTTTCCCTTCATTAATATCAAAATAAATATTTACTTTATTTGTTTTAAGATATTCAATTTTATATTCTATTGAAATATCTCTATAACCTTCATTTAAATAATAATTAGATAATTTTCTAATATCATTTTTAAGAACATATAATTTAAAATTATTGTTTGCAAATATATTTCTTAAAGTTTTTGTTTTAGATTTAATAAGACTTTTTAATACATTATCATTTACTGTATTGCCGTTAAAAAAAATTCTATTAATTTTAGTAATTTCTCCCTCATCTATATTAAATACTATATCTGCAGTATTTGTTGTTTGATTTAAGAATGTTTCATAAGTTAGATTTAAATTATTATATCCAAAAGATTGGTATATTTTATCTATCTCATCAATATATTTTTGAATTGAATTAGGGTTTAAATTATTTAAGTTTAAGCTATTTGATAACTCGTATAAATCTTCATCTTTTAACCTGTCATTATTTTTAAAAGTAATTTTATCAATATTTGGAAATTCAATAATATTTACTACATAACTATTATTGATAATTTTAACTGTTACTTTTTGAAATAAATTAGAATTGCCAACTGATTTTAATAAATAGTTTAAATATTCATCTGAAATATCAGTGGGTTTTTCTCCTATTATAGAAAGTATTGCTTCATCATCCGTGAACTCATTTCCATTAATAATAATAGGTATTTCTTGAGCGTTTAAAATTTTTAAATTGAAAATACAGAAAAAAATAATAATTAATTTATAAATTAGAATTTGAAATATAAAGTTGAAATTGCTCATGAAATTTTAATATATCTTTAATATTGTTTGTTGAATAATTCAAATTTAAAGATACAATTTTCCTTATTATTTTGTATATATCTGTATATTTTATTTTATTACTTTTAAATAAATTTACTGCATATTCATTAGCAATATTAAATTTGATAATATTAATTGGATTACTTTTGTCTAAATTTTTAAAATAACTATATACTGGAAACTGATTTGATTTAACATCTTGAAAAATTAGTTCATCTTTAAATTTATAGTTAAAATCTAATTTATAATTTGTTTTAAGTTTATTTTTAATTGATAAAAAATTTAGTAGGGGTATTGCCATATCATTTTTAAATAAGACCATATTACTAACATAGTTCTTTTTTAATATTATTGAATGAACAATTGATTGTGGGTGAATAAGAATATCTATATTTTTATAAGGGATATCAAACAGATAATGTGCTTCAACAATTTCCAAGCATTTATTTACTAATGTTGCTGAATCAATACTATTTTTATAACCCATATTCCATTTAGGATGCTTAATAGCTTCTTCGAATTTAATATTTTTTAATGATAGAAATTTTTTTCCAAGAAATGGACCACCTGAAGCTGTTAAAAATATTTTATCATAATCGATAATAGTTAGTTTATTGCCAAGAAAATTAAATAATGAAAAGTGTTCTGAATCTATTGGAAAAATATTTGTTCTATTAAAAAATCTTAGTTTTTTGAAAAGATGTCCAGCAGAAACAATTGCTTCTTTACTAACTATTCCTAAATTATTTGTATTTTTTACAATATCCTCTAAATAATTCAGAGAGTTATAACCTGATATTGCAAGTAATGACATTTCAGATTTTGTTTTATTTAAAAATAAAGATAAATCTCCTTTTGGAATTAATGTAGTTTTTTTTCCAGATATTTTTTTTCTGAGTAAATGTGAAGTTTTTTCATCCTCAATATAAACAAATTTAGGTTCAAATTTACTAATTTGCCTTATAATTAAATTTAAGTTTTTGTTAGCAACTAATAAATTAATTTTAATTTTAGGAAAATAGCTTTGGATTAATTTCAAAGTTTTACATCCAATTATTCCAGTTGATCCAAATATATTAATTTTCATAGAATTAAATTATTGAAAAGTGCGAAAAAAATAATTGAAAAAATAAAACTATCAAATCTATCAAACAGTCCGCCATGTCCAGGAAGAATATTGCTAGAATTTTTTAAATTATTTATCCTTTTAAAATATGATTCAATTAAATCACCAACAAAACATGAAATAATTAACAAGTTTATAAATAAAAATATTAAATAATTTAAATCATAATCAAAATATAAAATATAGAAAAATGATAAAATATAAGTTGATAATATCCCCCCTATTAGACCCTCTAATGTTTTGTTTGGACTAAGATACTTTAAAATTTTTAATCTACCTAAATAGCTTCCAAATAGATAAGAAAATGTATCAAAGGAAATTATTATTAATATTAGTAAATTAAAATTTTTAAAAACATTATTATTATTTAAAATACTAAAATTAAAAAAAATAAGTGATATTACTAAATATGAGATAATTATTATTATTTTTTTTTTAAAATTAAGTACAACTTCAATCAAAATTATTAAATATAAAAATATTACTAAATAATAAATTAAAAATTGAAAATAAAAGTTAAGTAAAACATAAGATATTAATACTAATGATGAGACTAGAAACCTATCAAAAAAATTTTTATAATCCATACTTTCTATTTATTTTTTTATATTCTTTAATAATAGATAAATATTCTTTTTTACTAAAATCAGGCCATAAAGTATTAATAAAAAATAATTCTGTATATGTTAAATTAAACATTATAAAATTACTTAATCTTCTATATCCGCCAGTACGAATTAATAAATCTGGATCAGGGATATTTTTTAAATAAAATAATTCTTTAATATTTACATCATTATTAAGATTAATTTTTGTATTATTTTTATATTTTTCGAAAGCAAGTCTGAGTTCATCTTTAAATCCATAATTAAAAGCAAGAAATAAGTTTAATTTATTATTATTTTCAGTCAAATTTTCACATTCATCAAATATTTTTATAATTTTTCTTGGTAAATTTTGTCTTTTACCAATTATTTTTATTTTGACCTTTTTTTCTTTAATTATCTTATCTAATAAATTTTGAAAATATTTACTAATTATATCATAAATTAAACTTACAGAATTTCGTTTATAATTTTCAGAAGATAAGGTGAATAAAGTTAAGTATTTTAAATTTAAATCTAATGAATAAGTAATCGTTTCATCTATTTTTTTTAAACCCTCTTCATATCCATTATAAATATTAATTTTTTTTTTATCAGACCATCTCTGATTGCCGTCAAGAATTATTGCTATATGTTTTAGATTATTTTTTTTAAACAAATTAAACTTTCAGAATATCGTTTATTTTATTTTCAGTTAATAAATCAATTTTTTTAATAAATTCATCAGTTTTTGTTTGAGCTTGATCTAGAAATTTTTTGACATCATCATCAGAAAGATTATTTTCTTTTTTATCTTTTTTCTTATTATCATTAAATTCTCTTCTTATGTTTCTTATCACAACTTTAGCTTTTTCTGCATACTGCGAGGCTACTTTTGATAATTCATTTCTTCTTTCTTCACTTAGTTTTGGTATAGGTAATCTAATTAAGTTTCCATCTATTTGTGGATTTAAACCAAGATTTGAATCCAAAATAGATTTTTCTACAACTCCAACAAGGGATGTATCCCAAATTTGAATTGATAAAGTGCTCGAATCTAAAATTGAAATATTACCTAGTTGATTTAAAGGTGTCTTAGATCCATAAGCATCTGCAGAAATATTTTCAAGCATTGCAGGATTAGCTCTTGATGTTCTAAGGCCATTAAATTCTCTTTCGAGATGATCTAGAGCTTGTTCCATTTTATTTGTCAGGTCTGTAATTTCCATTAATTGACTTTACTATATTCTCCTTTACCTTTTAAAGCATTAATTAAAGAATTTTTTTTAAAAATATTTGTTATCAAAATTGGTATTTTTGACTCTTTTGCTAAACTTATTGCAGTTAAATCCATAACTTTCAAATTTTTAGTTATCACATCATTATATGATATATTTTTTATTAATTTTGCTTTTGGATACTTAATTGGGTCTTTATTATACAAACCATCTACTTTTGTTGCTTTTAATATTAAGGAACAATTTAGTTCTGATGCTCGAAGAGAAGCAGCAGTATCTGTTGAAAAAAAAGGGTTTCCTGTACCGGCAGCAAAAATTACAATTCTATTTTTTTCTAAGTGTCTTACTGCTTTTCGCCTTATGTATGGTTCAGCAACTTGAGACATGGAAATTGCTGATTGGACCCTGGTTGGAACATTTAATTTTTCAAGCGAACTTTGTAGTGATAATGCATTCATAACTGTAGCAAGCATACCCATATAATCAGAAGTAGATCTATCAATACCTTCAGAAGCACCTTTGATACCTCTAAAAATGTTACCTCCTCCAATTATTAAACATATTTGATAATTATTTTTAAGAACATTTTTAATTTCTTTTGATATATTATTAATAGTTTTTACATCTATTCCAAATTTTAAGTCACCCATTAAAGCTTCTCCAGAAATTTTAATAAGTATTCTTTTTTTCATCTATAGGCTTAATGTTTTAAATGATAAAATATTTAAATTATTATTTTTCAAATATTCTTTTACTGTAATATTTGGATCTAAAACAAAATTCTGATTTAACAGTGTAACTTCATTATAAAATTTACGCATTTTGCCATCTAAGATTTTATCAACCATATTTTGTGGTTTACCTGATGATAATATTAGATCTTTTTGAATTTCTTTTTCTTTATTTATCAAGTCATCATTTAAATCATCTATATTTAGGCTAAGCGGTTTCATTGCTGCAATATGCATACAGATATTTTTAGATACAGATGATATTTCATCTTTATTATTATCAATAGATTTATACTTTATGGCAGAAATTATTTTACCAATATTGTTTCTATAGCTATTATGTACATAGAAATTGGATAGACTATCTTCGTTGCTTAGATAAATTATATCACTTAAGATTAAATTTTCTCCAATTTTTGCAATCATTTCAGTAAAATAATCATTAATTGTTTTGTTGTTAAATGATTCATTTAAAAACTGTTTTTTATCTGAACCAGAATCTGATGATTTAAGAGCAAATGATCCTATTTGATCCACAAAGTCTAAAAATGTTTCACTTTTTGCTGCAAAGTCAGTTTCTGTATTTATTTTTAAAAGAACAGTAAATGCTTCATTAGAATAGGCAGCAACAACACCTTCGTTAGCTTCCCTAGAAGATTTTTTTGAAGCTTTTGCTAAACCCTTTTTTCTCAAATAATCTATAGCCAAACTTATGTCATTTTTATTTTCACTTAATGCTTTTTTACAATCTAAAAAACCAGCTCCAGTTTTGTCTCTGAGTTCTTTAACTAAATTTAAATTATCGTTCATATCTATTTGCTTTTTTCTTTCTCAACACTATCATCTTTTTTATCAATATATTGCATTGCATCTTCAATTGTTTCTTGAAAATATTTTTTATAAATGCTTATTGATCTGATCGCATCATCATTTCCTGGTATAACATAATCAATTAATTCAGGATCAGCATTTGAATCAACAATACCAATTATTGGTATATTTAATTTTTTTGCTTCTAAAACAGCCAGCTTATCTTTTATAACATCAAAAATTACTATTAAATCAGGTTTACCATTAAGTTTTCTAATACCACCTATATTAAGTTCAAGTTTTTCTTTTTCACGAGATATATCTAATAATTCTTTTTTAGATAAATTCTTAACCGCCCCTTGATCGTTTGATAAAGAATCAAGATCATCTAGTCTTTTAATTGAATTAGATATTGTTTGCCAATTTGTCAAAGTGCCACCGAGCCACCTCTTGTTAACATAAAAGTTATTGTTTATTGAAGCGAGATCCTTAACAACTTCTGAACATTGTTTCTTTGTCCCGACAAAAAGTATTTTTCCAGAATTTTTTGTTGTTTCAGATAATTTCTTTAAAGCAATTTCGATAGCCTCAAGTGTAATTCTCAAATCAAATATATGTATGTTATTCCTAACACCGAAAATGTACTCTTTCATTTTAGGGTTCCATCTTCGAACATTATGTCCAAAGTGAACCCCTGATTCTAGAAGATCTTCAATTTTAATTTCAGGTAAATTCATTTTTCCTCCGGTTCAACCTCCACAGAAATAAAAACACCGGTTTTTTCTGTGTGCTAAATTTACGTGCTTCTATAATAAATCAAATAATAATCAAGATAATTCTAGAGAATAATCTAAAATTTTTGAATTTTGAAAACTTTCTAGATTTTTAAAAGAGGAGATAGAATAATCGTCACATTTTATATTAACCAATTTATTATTAACATGTAAAAAAATATCAATTGATTGTCTTTGATTTTTTTCCTTTTTAATAATTTTGTTTTTAAATTCTAACAAATTTTTAGGTGAGCAATATATAGTAATTTTTTTTTGAATATTTTCAAATGTATCATTAAATTTTTTTATATCTTTAATAATTAATCTTATTTCTCCGTTTGTATTAGCAATATCAACATCAAATATTAATAAATTTCCCTCCTTCAAAAGATTTCTAAATCTATATAAATTTTCGCTAAATATGCTCAACTCAAATTGAATATCGTTTTGGGAAACTGTTAAAAATGCATATTTTTTTCCTCCCTTATTTGATCTTTCCTTGATATCAAGTATTGCACCACATATCTTTGCTTTAATTTGTTCATTTTTTATAATATCTTTATAATTCTGAATATTATATTGGTGGAAAAAAGCTTTTGGATATTCATTCAATGGATGATCAGATAAATAGAAACCTATAACCTCTAATTCATAATCAAGTTTTTTTGTATTCTCCCATTGAGGATATTTATGGTTAAATAAATTTTTATCATTGAAACTTATCTCTTGTTCTTCAAATAATAAGCTTTGATCTTCAAATTTTTCAGCTCCATACAATTCAACAAATCTTGGGACATTATAAAACAATTTTGATCTATTTTTTTCTAAGCTATCAAAAGCTCCTGCTTGAACTAATTTTTCTAATTGTCTTTTATTAATTACATCTTTTCCTACTCTATTCATAAAATCAATAATATTTTTAAATTTTCCATTTTTTTCTCGTTCATTAACCATGCCAGTAATTGATTTCAATCCAACACCCTTTATTGCGCTTAAACCAAATCTAATTGATTTGACGTTATTATTCATTTCGATTGAAAATAATGGAAATGAATAATTTATATCAGGCTTAAGAAGTGGTATGTTTAGTCTTTCAATCTCTTTTTTTAGTAAAATTATTTTATCTGTTCTATCTATTGAGTAATTTAAGGTCGCAGTTATAAACTCATGGGAAAAGTTAGCTTTTAAATATGCAGTTTGATATGAAATTAATGCATAGGCAGCTGCGTGACTTTTATTGAAACCATAACCAGCAAATTTATCAACTAAGTCAAATATTTTAGCTGCCTCACTTTTATTAATATTATTTTGTATAGCTCCTTCAATAAATCTCGACTTCTGCATATCCATTTCTTTTTGTATTTTTTTTCCCATTGCTCTTCTTAGTAAATCAGCTTCTCCAAGTGAATAATTAGATAAAACTTGTGCAATCTGCATAACTTGTTCTTGATAAACTATTATTCCATATGTTTCTTTTAAAACATTTTCTATCATTGGATGAATATATTCAATTTTTTCTCTACCATGTTTTCTATTACAAAAAGATGGAATATTATCCATTGGACCAGGTCTAAATAATGCAACAACAGCAATGATCTCCTCAAATTTATCAGGTTGTAATTGGCGTAGAACACTACCCATACCATTACTTTCTAACTGAAATATACCAACAGTGTCACCTCTACTTAATTGATCAAAAGTTTTTTTATCATTAAGTTGTAAACTATTTATTTCAAAATTTTTATTCTCTTCTTTTATTAGTTTTACGCAATCATCAATAATTGATAAAGTTGTTAAACCCAAAAAATCAAATTTAATTAATCCTGCTTTTTCAACATACTTCATGGAGAATTGAGTTGCATTGGTGTTTGTATTTTGATCTTTGTATAGAGGGACAACTTTAGAAATTTTTTCATGACCTATAACTACACCTGCTGCATGAGTAGATGCGTGTCTATGAGTGCCTTCTATTTTTAAACTAACATCTATTATATTAGCAATTCTTTCATCATTTTTAATGGTTTCCTGAAGACTACGTTCAGATTTTATAGATTCGCTCAATGTTAATGGATTTGATGGGTTAAAAGGAATGAGTTTTGAAAATGAATCTACATCTCCATAAGGCACTTCCAACACTCTACCAATATCCTTTACAACTGCTCTAGATGCAAGAGTACCAAAAGTTATAATATGAGCTACACATTCCCTTCCATATTTATCATTAACATACTCTATAACCTCATCACGTCTGGTTTGACAAAAATCTATATCAAAATCTGGCATTGATACTCTTTCAGGATTCAAGAACCTCTCAAATAATAAATTATATTCCAAAGGATCAATATCAGTAATACCTAAAGACCAAGCAACTAAACTTCCAGCTCCAGATCCCCTGCCAGGCCCTACTGGGATGTTATTTTTTTTTGCCCAATTTACAAAATCAGCTACAATTAAAAAATATCCAGCAAAGCCCATTCTAATAATTATTTCATTTTCATAATTTAGTCTTTCTATATATTTTTTTGAATTAGATAAATTAAACATACTAATTTTTTCATTAATGCCCAATTTGGAATACTTAATTAAGTAATCTTCTGCGGATAAATTTGATTTATTCTTAAATTCTGGCAACTGTGGCTTAGTCTCTTCAGGAAAATAGTTACAAGATAAAGCTACATTGAGATTATTTTCAAAAATTTCTGGTATATCTCTAAAAATTAATTTCATTTCTTCAGAATTTTTAAAATATATATTTTCGTTTGAAGTGTCTCTTTGAGAATTATTAATAGTAGATTTTTGTGCGATACATAGAAGTGCATCATGGGCAGAAAAGTCAGCCTTATTAGCGTACTTTATATTATTTGATCCAATTAGTGGGATATCATATATTTTTGCATAATTAATAAATTGCTTTTCAAAACTATCAATTTCAGTATCGTCAATTCTTTGTATTTCAAAAAGAAAATTATCTTTAAAAATATTTCTTAATTCCTCTATTAATTTTATAATTTCGTTTTTTTTATTTTCTTTATTTAAAATTAATAATGGATTATATTCTCCACCGATGTAGCAATACAATCCCTCAGCACTTTCACTAATTTGATTAATGTTTATTCCAACATCTTTTGAATTATTTAAATGAGATATTGAACTTAAATTTAATATATTTTTATATCCAGCAATATTCTTTGCAAGAAAAGTAATTTGCGATATTTTATTTCTATTTTGAACATCAAGAAAATTTATAGAGGTTCCAATTATTGGTTGAATATTATTTATTACACATTCCTGTGAAAATTCAAAAACACCAAACATATTATTATTATCAGTTATTGCAATTGCAGGCATATTATTTTTTTTAGCCATAGAGACTAAATTTTTAACTTTAAGAGTACTTTCAGAAAGTGAGTATGATGATAATGACCTTAAGTGAATAAAAGGATTATCCATTTTCTAAGATAAGATTTTTATTTCTAAAGTTATAAACTTCATCTGCAAATAAAGAAAATTTTTTATTATGAGTAACATATACTAAAGTTTTTTTGTTTTTAGAAATATAATTTATAAAAAAACTAAAAATACTGTTAGCAGTATTTTCATCTAAATTACCAGTCATTTCATCTGCTAGAATAATATCTGGATTATTAATTAACGATCTAGCAATTGCAACTCTCTGCTGTTCACCGCCTGAGAGTTTTAATGGTTTAAAATTAATTCTATTCTCCAAACCAAATTCAGATAATATTTTTTTAGATATTTCAAAAGCTTTATTATCTTTTTTATTTATTAACACTGGGAGCATAACATTTTCAATTACAGACAATTCTGGAATTAAATGAAAAAATTGATGTATAAATCCTATTGATAATCCTCTAATTTTATTTGTTTGCTTTGCAGTAAAGGAAAGAATATTAATTCCATTAAATAAATATTTTCCTTCAAAATCTTTATCAAGTAATCCAAGTATGTTCAAAAGAGTTGTTTTCCCAGAACCTGATGGTCCTAGTATAGCAATTTTTGATTTTGGTTTTAATTTAAAATCTAGATTATTTATAATATTTAAATCTTCATCATCATTTAGTGAATATTTTTTATTAAGACCTGATATTTCTATTATATAACTATTTTTATTCACTTCTAATACTTTGAATTGGATTAACTCTTGCAGATCTAAGAGCAGGAAATATAGTTGATAAAATTGAAATTAATATGGCAGTTATTTGCACTATAATTACTTCGCTTATACTAATTTTAGAAGGGAGTGAAGATAAGTAGTATACTTCTTCTGAAAATAACTTTGTATTAAGAGTAAATTCTAAAAATTTTTGTATTGATTGAATATTAGCACTAAATATTATACCTACAAGCGACCCAATTAATGTTCCAATAACTCCAATAAAAATACCAATGGAAAAAAATATTTTTACTATACTTTTGTCACTCATTCCTAATGTCTTTAATATGCCTATATCTTTATTTTTTTCTTTAACAAAAATAATCAATCCGGATATTATATTTAATGATGCTACCAAAATTATTAAAGATAAAATTATAAACATAACATTTTTTTCAATTTTCAAAGCATTAATTAAAGTTTGATTTATATCTTTCCATGAAACTGAATATAAATTTAAATTTAAATTTTTAATATTGAAATTAACTTGAGTCTGAAATTCTTCTATTTTATCAGGGTTTTTTACAAAGAATTCTATTTTATTATAATTATTCTCTTTAAATAGAATCAAATTTCTTGCGAGTTGTGAAGATAAAAAAATTAGATTAGAGTCATATTCATATAATCCAAAATCAAAAACTCCATTAATTACTAATGTCTTAAATCTTGGTATGTTGCCTAATATTGTTTTATCTGTTTTAGGTATTGCAATTTTAATTTTATCACCAACAGAAACACCTAGTATATTTGCTAATGCATCTCCTAAAATCACTCCATTATTACTTTTTATAACTGCAGAACCATTTATTAATGAATTTGATAAATAATGATCTTTATCATATACATCATAGCCTTTAATCAAAACTCCTTTTGATTGCTTATCTTTGATAATCAGGCCACTAGTTTCTAATGATTTATAATATTTGATAAAAGAAGTTTTATCTAATTCATCAAGTAACTTATCAATATTTTTTGAAATAATTTTTTCATTAAATGAAAATAGGTTCAGATGTGAATTTAATCCAATTATTCTATTTGTAAGATCTATCCTAAAACCATTCATTACTGACATAACAATTATAATTGCGGCTACACCCAAACTAATTCCTATTATTGAAAACCATGTAAAGATGGAAACGTAACCATCAGATTTTTTAGAAAATAAGAACCTAAAAATCAGTAATTGTTCTGATTTGGAAATCATTTATTTTTTTAATTTATTGTTAATATAATTTATTACTTGATTAGATAAAATTTTTTCACTTGTATTGTTTTGACGATTTTTGATTTCTACTAAATTATCTTTTAAGTCTCTTTTACCAATAATAATTTGGTAAGGTGTGCCAATTAATTCATTATCAGACAATTTTTTTCCTATACTACAAATTCTATCATCTAAAATAACCTCAATATTGTTATTCATAAAATATTCGTAATATTCGTATGATTTTGTGTCACAATCTTGATCATCTGGCATTAAATTAATTATAGATACCTTAAATGGAGCAACCTCTAGCGGCCATTTAATTCCTTTGTCATCATGATAAGCTTCTATAATTGCGCCTACAAGCCTCGAAACTCCAATACCATACGATCCCATATGAACTGGACTATTTTTTCCACTTTGATCCTGTACAAAAGCATTTAATTTCTCTGAATATTTTGTACCAAAGTAAAATATATGACCTACTTCGATGCCCTTAGAAATTTTTAAATCCTCTTTTAAAATAGGGCAATTTTTTTCATCATGTTGATCATCAACGGCAGCATAATAAGACTGTAATTCATTTGGATTAATAGTTTCAGGATTTAATGTTTCCAATTTTTTATCATAATAAAGTGTGCTTTCACCAGTCTTAGCTAATATTTGAAATTCGTGACTTAAGTTACCTCCAATAG
>MDTD01043922.1_pt1 | contig 14716 bp, 13 predicted proteins | sample 811221 | NCBI WGS metagenome assembly MDTD01 (sample SAMN05326646, study PRJNA326480) | marine metagenome | isolation source: seawater | place: Pacific Ocean: South West | collected 2011
CTTGGCCTCCGCGTATACGACAATGCGAAACGCCATCCCCATCAGCGGCCGGGAGAATTCGTGCCGCTCCGCCTGGCCAAGCGCCTGGCCAAGTGCACCGAGCATGAAACCAAAAAACAGCGCGCATCGAATCGACTTCATCGACTGACCTCCCTCCACCGGCGCTTTGCTTCATCGAGATCGTCCGGTGTGTTGATGTTAAACAATTGAGGCTCAAATTCGGGCGGCGGTTCCCATGCCCTCGCAGCCAAGCGCTTGGCCAAGCGCTGTAGCGACAACGCGTCTTTGGCAATCTGCCGCTCCACAATTTTCAAATCATCACGGCGTAGCAAAAACGGAAAGCCCACGCCCCTGACGTGCTGCGTGAACAGCGGCCCCGGGGCGGACACGGCTGCACCAAAAAAACGGGTTAACAATTCGCCGGTCAAAAACGGCATATCACAACTGACGAACAACACACGCGAATGATTCGCTTGTTGCAGTGCGGTCGCGATACCCCCTAGCGGCCCCAGCCCCGGCTGCCGGTCGGTAGCGACCACCCGCGGCTTCCACCCGGCCCCGATCGAGGCGGCCTTGGCGTGTGCCAGCAGGGTGCGACCGCCCAGCCGGATGGATTGTTTATCCCGGCCCATACGCCGGCTTTTGCCGCCGGCAAGAATCACTGCATCGCAACCGCCACACCCGGCCACTGCGTCCACCTCGATCTCCACCCTCAGCCGGGGATCGATCAATTGCGAGACCCCTACCATCGTCGCTGTGGGCCGAATCTCACCAAAAATCTCGCCGTGGACTTCCCCGATTGCATCGGCGTCCGAGGCGATGTCCGTGACGAACATTCGCGTTCGCACCACATCCTCGAGACTGCCCCCCGTCTGGGTTAGCGCGGAGGTTATGATCTCAAAAATCCGTCGTGTTTGGGCCGCCGCATCATTGGGCGCGACGACTCGCCCCCTACGATCGATCGCCGTTGTGCCGGAAACAAAGATGTGTTCACCGGTGCGGACGGCGCGGCTGTAACCAACCTCCGATTCCCATTTCGCCCCGGATGAAATCAATCGTCGACTCATGGTTTAAGTTCCGCTTTCACGCGAAAGAATCGATCGTTTCCCGACTGCGGTTCCGTCACCCACTCGCTCTCGTACTGGCCCGGCTCTACGAGTGCCCGGTCAGTCCATTTGCCATCGACAGTAGTGGCTGACTGGACGTGAAAGCGGAAGCCGTGCCACGCAGGCCAACTGAACCGCAACCGCCCGTCAACCAACGATCGCAATCGAACGTCGAATTCCCGATCAAACAAGGCCGGGTTCGTGTGCATCGCCTGCTCGCGCGAATTGGGCCAGCCGTCCCGGTCTGGATCTCCAAGCCGATCTTCATCGAGCGAACCGAAGCTGGCCTGTTCCCACTCGTCGTCGAGGCCGTCGTTGTCGGCGTCGGTCAATACCGTGCCGCGAACGGTCAAATCGATTGAACTAAGCACGCCCGTGAATGACTCGGCCATGTCCGTGACAGCCACCGTCCAATCGCCCTTGGCCGGTTCGTAGAAAAACTGGTTGGACCAAAACACCCAGTCCGACCGCCACTCACTGCCGTCTGGCACGTTGGCCTGCAACACGCTGCGGGTGCCGGAGGGCGACGTGACCGTCAACCGGATGTCACCACGAATGGGGTGTTTCATGTCCACCCGGACACCGACCTGCTCGCATAGCAGCGTGTCCGGCACATTGATCACTGCACCCGTCTGCTCCAGAGCCAATTTGACCTTCACCCGTTCCTCGGCGGTGCTGGCCATGATCGTCCGGATTTTGTCGCCGTCGTCTTGCGAAATGAAAACCGCCGGGATGGAAACGAAATTCATGTCGCCGAGGATGAATCGCTCGTCGCCGCCGGTGTGGTTGTAAATCACCGCGAACACCGCCCCGGCATCGGCCGCGTGCTGCACTTTCTCGGAGAAAAACGCGCCCCCGCGCTGGATGAACGCCCCCGCGCCACTCAGGTCCGTCTCGATCGGTTTCAGGGCCTTGCCGACATCGATCAGAGGCAGGGCCTCGATAGGATCGTCCGGCACCAATCCGTTGCCCGGGCTGGCCCGAAACGTGTTCACCGCGCCCCCGAGAATCGTCTGCACAAGCAGGCCATCGTCCGGCACGTTGTTGAGTGAATCCTGTTTATACGTTTTCTCGACCAGCGGCCCGGCGTTGGCCCAGCGCTTGGCCAAGCGGACGGCCTCCCCGGCATCCGGAGTGCCGAAACCAGTGTTAATGCTGAAACGGTAACCGGCCGCATTCGCGCTGAGGAAGGGGTCGTCAATGTCGTACTGGCGCGAGGCATGAATCAGCACCTGCTGCACATCACGATAGGTCAGGTTCGGGTTCGCCTCGAGTAACAACGCCACGATGCCGGCGATCTGCGGCACCGAGTACGAGTTGCCGCCGCGATCGATCGCGTGGTAACTGCCCACCTCCCGGTCATTGACATCCGATTTGCGATTCCAGCCCAGCGCCCCCGTTCGGTCCGTGGAATACACGGGGTAATCCCCGCCGATTTCACCGATCAATCCGGTGCAAAGGATGCAGGCCCCGGCATTGCTGAACCCAGCCACGCGGCCATCGACCCCGATGGCGCCCACCGTCACCACGCGGGGATCGTTCGAGTAGCCGTCGTCCGACGCACTCCAGTCGCTGCTGCGATTGTTGCCGGTCACACGCACCATGATCACCCCCTTGCCGCCGCGGCCATTCTCGATCGCCTCGCGGATGGCCACTGCCTCGATCTCCGGAACCTCCAGTTGCGTGATTGAGCTTGAACCCCAACTGTGGTTTTGAACGTGAATCGCATCGACCCGGTGCTTGAACATGTTTGCCACCTCGAGTTCCGAACCAAAACTGTCGCCGGCATCCCACACGATTTCGCTGGCAAACCGCGCATCCGGCGATATCCCGGCCAGGCCCTTGCCGTTGTTAAATCTGGCCACGGCCAACCCGGCGACCACCGTGCCGTGGGCCTGTCTCGTGTTGAGCGGGTCGCCCTTAGCCTGATTGGTGGTGAAATTATAGTGCAAGGCCTCCGCACCCTGCCCCACAAACTCTGTATGTGCCAAGTCCACCCCGTCATCGGCGAAACCAATCACCACGCCCTTGCCGGTGGCCAGCGCCCACGCTTCACGGATGTTAAACTCCGGCCCGAGGATGGCGCCTGTTTCCGTGTCCCGATTCTCAAGCGTCCACTGCAGCGGGAAAAGCGGGTCGTTTGGGCGCTTGGCCAAGCGGGCCATTTTCTGCATCGGCCTGCGGCGAACCGGATGACTCACCTCCACCCCGTCGCGTTGGCCAAGCGCTTCGGCGGCAACCAGAGCATCGGGCACAGACCGCGCCTGAAGGACAAATAATCGGGGTGCGAACTCCTGAACCAATTCCAAGTTCAGCCCGGAGGTTGCCCGACCAAGCGCATGCCCCTTGGCCAAGCGTAGGATAATCTGTGAACCAAATCGAACGCGCGCCCCTGGTCGATCCCGTTCGCGAGCCGGTTGCCAACGAGGCTCATTCTCCCGCTTGGCCAAGGGCTCCAACTCATACACAACCGGCCCCGGCGTTTTGAAGGTGAACTGCGTTCGCGGAACGCCCTCCACTGCCCCGGCCTCGGCGAGGGAGGAAAGAACCAGAAGCAGGCTACTAACGATGACGCGCAAATGCCCGTGCATGCGTTCACCCTAGCAAAGCCACCGGCACAAGCCCACACCAAGCTTGGTTTGCCCCAATTGAACAGGCACACTCGGCGCGTGACGACAGGAGCGGAACTGCTACAGGCATTGCGGGACTTTGAGACGGCCGTGGCTGCGGTGAACGAGGAACCGAAGCCGGATCTGATGGCGCACTTCAGCCGCATTGACGAGTTGACCGTCCAACTGCCCAGCGACACCGACGGCGAGTTGCTTCATTACCTCCACAAAAAAAGCTACGAAAAAGCCCGGCTCTTTCTCGAGGGCCGCCACGCTGAGATTCAAAAAGGCGGTTGTCTCCGATAGCGGTTCGCCATGCTCGACGACACCATCGCCGCCATCGCCACTCCGCTCGGTCAGGGCGGGCTCGCGATCATCCGCATCTCAGGCGAGAACGCCGTGACAGTTGGCGATGCTGTGTTCCGGCCACCGAACGGAGCGGACGATCTCTTAGCCAAGGCGAACTCTCACACGATCCATTACGGCCACATCGTGCGTGGATCGCAGCGGATCGACGAGGTCATGGTCTCGGTCATGCGTGCCCCGGCGACGTTTACCCGCGAGGACATCGTCGAGATCAACTGTCACGGCGGGATGCAATCCACCCGTGCGGTGCTCGACACCGTGCTCGGCGCCGGCGCGAGGCTGGCCCTGCCGGGTGAGTTTACCAAACGCGCGTTCCTTCACGGGCGAATTGATCTCACGCAGGCCGAGGCAGTCGCTGATTTGATCCACGCCCGGACCGACCTTGCCCTGAATGCCGCCAACGAGCAGCTCGCCGGGAAATTGTCGCAGCGGATCAACCAACTGCGCGACGACACCATGCACGTGCTGGCGCATGTCGAGGCGCACATCGATTTCCCCGACGAGGACATTGAACCGGACACGATGGACGGCCTACTAAAACGACTCGAATCTTCGGAGACGTTCATCGATCTATTACTCGCCACAGCGAACGAGGGGCAACTTGTCCGGAAAGGGATTCGTGTTGCGATTGTCGGGCGGCCGAACGCCGGCAAGTCGAGTTTGTTGAACCAACTGCTCGGGCACGACCGCGCCATCGTGTCAGACATCGCCGGCACGACCCGTGACACCATCTCGGAGGAGGCGCAGATTCGCGGCATCCCGGTCGTGTTTGTTGACACGGCCGGGCTGCAGGAAACCGAGGACGTGGTCGAGCAGGAGGGAGTGCGTCGAAGCCGGGCGTCGCTTGGCCAAGCGGACCTCGTGCTGCACGTGCTCGACGCCTCCGAGCCGCCCTGCCCGGATACAGAAGCCCGTCTGGCCGAGTTGGCCGAACGCAACTGCATCGTTGTCCTGAACAAAAGCGACCTTCCGGCGCGGCTTGGCCAAGCGGACACGCACGGAGACCAAGCCGTGCCCGTTAGCTGCCTGAACGGCGATGGGATCGAGACGTTAAAGGATGCCATTCGCGCCTCGGTCTGGGACGGGGAAATCACCTCGGAGATGCTTGAGGTGATGGTAAACTCCCGGCATCAGGAGGCTCTCAACCGTGCCAAGACCGCGCTTCAGACGGCGCTTGGCCAACTGCGAGAGGGGGCGGTACTCGACCTCGTGGCGGTGGACCTGAGGATTGCTACCAACGCCATCGGCGAGATCGTCGGCAAGACCACCACAGAGGATTTGCTCGACTCGATCTTCAGCACGTTTTGCATTGGCAAATAGTGGTGGGCCAAATTCCTTGAAGCGCTCCCTGTTGGCGCGTAATTTCCCCAAGCATTCTCGGGCCGTTCATCCGGCTCGTGTACGAGTATGAAATTCTTCAGCGCATTCATCACCTTGTTTTTGCCGTGGCTGGTTTTGTCCGGCAAGTACGATGCCTCGTACATCGGCATGGGTGTGCTCTGCTCGGCGATGGTGGCGTGGTGGTGCAAGGATTTGCTGTTTCCCGGCGAGAACATTTCGATCGGCACCTGTGTGCGTCAGGGCATCCGCTTTATCCCCTATGCGTGCTGGCTTTTTTGGCAGATTGTTCTCTCCAACATACACGTCCTCAAGGTCGCCCTTTCGCCGCGAATGCATGATTTGATTTCGCCAAAGATGGTACGGTTTAACACTGACGTGACGGAAGAGATTTCCAAGTTCGTACTCGCCAACTCCATCACACTGACCCCGGGTACAGTCACCGTACGGGTGGAGGGGCGCCGGTTCCTCGTTCATGCCCTGACGGAAAAGGCGGCCTCAGGCCTTCCTGGCGAATCCGACGAGATGGAACGCCGCATCATGAACGTCTTCGAGAAGAAAAGTTGAATTCGTTCATCACCATAGCAGGCGTTGTCCTGATCGGCCTGATGTTGCTCGTGCTTGTGCGGGTCATCAAGGGGCCGACGGTCATCGATCGACTGGTCGCGGTGAACGTGATCGGCACCAAGTCGATCGTGCTGCTGCTGTTTTCCGGCATCATCTTTGGCCAACTGGACATGTTTGTTGACATCGCACTGGGCTACGGTCTGCTCAACTTTATCGTCTCCATCGCCGCCTCCCGTTACTACCAGCACCGCCGTTCGCTCGAACAGAAAGGGCAGCCGTCCTGATGGAATACGTTGCGTATATTCTCATCGTGGTGGGGCTGCTTTTCTTCCTTGGCACCTCGATCGGGTTGTTGCGGTTCCCGGATTTTTACACGCGCATGCATGCTGCAGGAAAGGGCGACACCCTCTCGACGGTGCTGATTCTGGCCGGCTGTATTTTTGCCGTGGCCAGTGAGGGGAACATGAGTTGGCTGCTTGGCCTGAAGATTCTGCTGATTATCAACTTTGTATTCATCGGCAGTCCAACTGCCACCCACGCCATGATGGACGTCGGGGAGCGCGCCGGGGCCAAGCCGTGGAAAAAGAAAGGAGACCGCCAGTAATGCCGGAGTTGCCTATCTGGCAGTTTGACACGCTGTTTCTGATCGCGGTGGTTCTTTTCGGGATCACTGCGCTGGCGATGCAAAACCTGATGAGCGCGGCGATTGTGTTCGGCGCGTACAGCTTTTTGATGTGTCTCATCTGGACCGGTATGGGGGCGGTGGACGTGGCATTCACCGAGGCTGCGGTCGGGGCCGGGGTGAGCACGGTCTTCATCGTCGCCACAATTTATAATACCGGCGTCTCTGCCAAGCCAAAGCATTCACGGGTTGGGTTCAAGCTGTTTGCCGGGGTGATCGCGGTGGCCACCGGTGCACTTCTGCTCAGCGCCCTGCCTGATTTTCCGGCATGGGGCGATCCCCAATCGCCAGTCAACGCCACCGTCGCGCCGTATTATATCGAAAACACGATCGAGGATGCCCGCGTCCCGAACATCGTGACCACAGTGCTGGCCGACTATCGGGGCTTTGACACATTACTGGAAACGGCGGTGGTCTTCATTGCCTGTATCGCGATCTACTCAATTCTTCGCGTCGACAGCGCAAAAGCAACTGTCGACGATCCGGATATCATCGCCTCTCCCCCGGCCTACGACCCGAGCGACAGCCTGATTATCCGTCAGGCTAGCCGCATCATGGTTCCGTTTATGCAAATCTTCGCCCTGTACGTGATCGCGCACGGCCACTACAGCCCGGGGGGCGGGTTTCAGGGTGGCGTGATTCTCGGTGCGAGTGTCATCCTGCTTTGCATTTCGTTTGACCTGAAGTTTGTCCTCCGGCAGTGGACGGAAAAGAAGATCATGCTCCTGACCGCCCTCGGTGTGCTGATCTATGCTGCGGTCGGTGTCGCCTGCATGTTCATGGGCGGGGACTACCTGAACTACAATGCGCTAGACCCCGTGTTGCCCGGGGACATGGCTTACGCGAGGTATTACGGGATTTTGCTGGTCGAGATCGGCGTCGGCGTCACGGTCATGTTCAGCATGATCGGCATCTACATGATTCTGGCCTCGAACGGCCGATTTAAACGAGGGTTGTAGCCATGGAAGAAATCGTTCCCAAGTTCAACTACATCGTCGTCGTGATTCTGATGATGACCGGCCTGTGGTCGATGCTGGCCCAGAGCAACCTCATCAAGAAATGCATCGGGATGGCCATCTTCCAAACCGGGATCATTCTGTTTTTCATTTCCATCGGAGCAAAGGATAACGCCTCCATCCCGATCGTCGCAAAGGAACCGGTAAACCAAGCGCTTGGCCAAGCGCACGCGCCGGAGGGATCACAGCCACAGGCCAAGCCCGAGTTGGCCGCCGCGAAGGCCAAGGACTATCCCAATCCGCCCGACGTCAACAAGTTAACCAACCCATTGACCCAGATCCTCATGCTCACCGCGATCGTGGTGGGCGTGGCCACGCTGGGCGTCGGTCTGGCCCTGGCCCAGAAAGTTTATCAACAACACAACTCATTCGATGAGGATGAGATTTTGGAAAACCAGACCAAGTGACCGAGCACCTGCCCATTCTGATCGTGTTGGCACCCCTGCTCGGGGCGGTGTTCGCTGCGTTGGCGAGTTGGTTTTGGCCAAAGCTATCATTCCCGGTCGTCCTGCTTGGCTTGGCAGTCTCGTGTGTCTCATCGATCCTGCTAATTTTTCAAGTCCCGGAATCCGGCGTCATTCACTATCAACTCGGAGGCTGGGGGAAACAGGAAAAATATGCCGGCATGGTCGTCGGTATTCAGATCAGTGTCGACTTCCTGAACGGTCTCATCCTTGCCGCCGTCACGACCATTGCCCTGCTCACGGCCATCTATTCTCATCCAACCGTCGAGCGGGAGCTTAAGGGTCAACAACGCTACTATTTCTCGCTGTTTTCCCTGTTGGTGGCCGGCCTGCTCGGCATCACGATCACGGGCGATATTTTCAACCTGTACGTGTTTATGGAGATCGCCGCGCTATCCAGTTACGCGTTGATCGCCTACGGCAAAAAACGGGCCACAATGGCGTCGTTCAACTATCTCATCATGGGCACGATGGGTGCCTGCTTGTACCTGCTTGGAGTAGGTTTTGTATTCGTCAAAGCCGGCACACTCAACATCGAGAACCTCTCAGAAATCATTCCCAACTCGCTGTTCTCATCTCAGGCCGTGTTCGTCGGGTTCGTGCTGATCATGGTCGGGGCATGGGCCAAGATGGCGTTCTTCCCGATGCACGGCTGGCTGCCAAACGCCTACACCTACGCACCGACCGCGAGCGGCGCCCTGCTGGCGCCCTTGGCCACAAAAGTCTCCGTGTACGCCATGCTGCGAATCATGATCACGGTGTACTCGGTGCACTACATCATCCAGTCACCAAACATCCAGACCACCGCCTTGTTGCTTTCGACCATTGCCATTTTGGTTGGGTCATTCTTTTCCCTCACGCAGACGAACCTCCGGAAGATCGCCTGTTACTTTATCGTCTCGGAGATCGGCTACATGGTGGGCGGCGCTTGGCTGGCCAACGAGCCCGGCCTTAAGGGAGCGATCTACCACGTGGTTGCGGATGCTGCGATGACCTCGGCGATTTTTATGGTCATCGGCTGTATCATTTACCGGCTTGGCCAAGCGGACCTCAAAAAGCTCGACGGCCTGTTTTACAAGATGCCGGTGACGTTCATCGCGCTGGTCATCACCATGGCGGCGCTGATCGGGGTGCCGCCAACCTGCGGTTTTTTCAGTAAATTTTATTTGATCGAAGGTGCGGCCCAAGCGGGCACTTGGCACTTCGTCATCGCCCTGCTGATCTCGAGTCTGGTCAAGGCCATCATCCTCTTTCGCATCATTGAGATCGGCTACAATCAAGTGCCCAACCCGGCCAAGGAGGGCAACAAAGCCATCCCACGAGAGGAGGCACCGCTCACGATGCTAATCCCGACGGCGGTCGTTGCGCTTGGCCTGATCGCGCTTGGCTTGGCCACGGACACGTTGATCACCGACTTCATCGCGAACGTCGTCCCGGAAATTCCCGCCTCATAAAACATGGAACCAATCACATCAACCATCCCCCTGTGGATCGTCCTCATCTCCCTGATGGCGGCGGTCGGGATTACGGTTTGTGGACGAATTCCAAACCTTCGGGAATCGATCATCTTTCTCGCGGCGGGCTTGAAACTGACGCTGCTTTTATCGCTGACTCCGAATGTCCTGGCTGGTGAAATCTATGAATTCAACGTCATCAACTTACTCCGGGATGTTGGGCTGTCATTCAGGGTTGATGCCGCCGGACTTCTGTTCGCATTGGTGTCGGTGACGTTATGGATTCCGGTGACAATCTATTCGATCGGCCTGCTCCGCACCAATGACGACCGGGCGCAAACCCGGTTTTATGCCTGCTTCGCCATCGCGATTTCCTCGGCGGTCGGTGTCGCCTTCTCAGCCAATCTGCTGACGTTGTTTATTTTTTATGAAATCCTGTCACTCTCGACCTATCCACTCGTCACCCACAATCAGGATGACGAAGCCATCAAGGGCGGCCGAAAGTATCTCATCTACCTTCTCACCACTTCGGTCGGCTTGGCTCTGCCGGCGATGATCATCGTTTACCAGCAGACCGGCTCGCTGGACTTTACCGGAGGCGGTGTTGCCTTCTCGGATACCACCAGCACGCTGATGCTTTCCGTCTTGCTGGTGATGTTTCTCTACGGTTTTGCCAAGGCCGGCCTGATGCCGTTTCACGCTTGGCTCCCGGGCGCAATGGTGGCCCCGGCCCCGGTCAGCGCGCTGCTGCACGCGGTTGCCGTGGTCAAGGTGGGAGTCTTCACGATCTTCCGCGTGATGACCGGGATCTTTGGCATCGAGCGCTTGGCCAACGCTCCCTCGCTCACAACCATCATCTGCATCCTTGCAGGCATCACGTTGATCGTCGCCTCGCTCATCGCGTTGACGCAGGACAATCTCAAGGCGCGCCTGGCCTACTCCACCGTCGGCCAACTCTCCTACATCATCCTCGGGGTCGGCTTGGCCACCAAGAGCGGCGTCGCTGGGGCGATGCTACATATCCCCATGCATGCGGTGGGCAAAATCACCTTGTTCCTTTGTGCCGGGGCGATCTACGAAGCGTGCGGAGCTAAATACATCAGCCAGATGCACGGGATTGGGCGAAAAATACCGCTCACGATGACCGCGTTTTTTGTCGGATCACTCTGTGTCATTGGCCTGCCGCCGACCGGCGGTTTCATCAGCAAGTGGCACCTACTCAACGGCACATTGGATTCCAGCCAGCAATGGGCGTTCGCCATCTTTTTGGTCAGTTCACTCCTGAACGCAGCCTACTTTCTCCCGATCGTTTACAAGGCCTTTTTTGCCCCGCCATCAGACGAAGTGAAATTCGCGAAAGCCGCTGAGCCATCGATGTTGATGGTCGTCCCGATGTTGATCACCGCAACAGGATGCTTGCTGGTCTTCTTCTTCTCCAACACCCTGTACCAGTTCGCAGAGCAGTTTTTGAACGTGTACGCAAAAAGCAACTAACTCATGGCCACTCAGAAAAAAGCGACACGCAATGGAACCGGCACAAAAAAATCGGTAACAAAAACATCGTCCGATCAGGTGGAAACCCTGCCTCTCAGCCCACGGTTTTGGAAAGTAATCCTGACAGCCTGTGCCGTGACAGTGTTGCTTGAACTACTCATGCTTTTCGGGGCGCTGGGAGGGGCGCATCGGCACGATCATTTTGAGAGCGAGAAAGGGAATTCCGTGTTGGCAGCGTTCAGCAATTGGTTTGGTTTTTACGGTTTATACGGACTAATGGCCTGCGTGGGCTCCGTTTTATTGGCAAAAGGATTGAGCGTTTTCCTGAAGGCAAAAGAGGATTATTATGATGGGACTCCTTAACACCATCCCTCCAGCACTGCTGCTCATCGTTGGAGCGTTCGCCCTGCTGGTGTTGCCGGCGACTGACCGTAAAGTCGGTGCCATCGCGCTGGCAGCCATAGGCTTTTTTGCGATCCGGGATTTAAGCGAAGACGCTGAGTTGGAATTGGATTTTTTGGGACACACACTCCAACTGTTTCGTGTCGATTCCACCAGCAAGGCCTTCGGTTACATCTTCACACTTAGTGCGTTTGGAGCATTCATTTTTTCTTGGAGTGAACGATGCCGCCTACAAAACACTGCTGCCTTGGTTTATATCGGTAGTGCCCTCGGGGTCGTTTTCGCCGGTGACATGATCAGTTGGTATCTTTTTTGGGAAATGATGGCCATCTCCTCCACCTTTCTCGTGCTCGCCCGCAACACCGAGACATCACGGCTGGCCGCACAACGATACATTCTCGTTCACTTGGCCGGCGGCTTGGTTTTGTTGGCGGGTATCCTACTGGCTATCCACGAAACCAACTCAGTCGCGTTTACTCAGGAGGTCATTCAACAAAACACCACCGCCAAATGGCTCATCCTGATCGGCATCCTGATCAACGCGGCCGCGGTCCCCTTCTCCAGTTGGCTGCCAGATGCCTACCCCGAGTCAACCGTCTTTGGAGGCATCGTTCTCAGCGCCTACACCACAAAGACAGCAGTCTACACTCTGGTTCGCGGATTCCCGGGCGAGGAAATCCTGATTCCCATCGGCTGCGTCATGGCCATTTATGGCATCATTTACGCGCTGCTCGAAAACGATGTGCGGCGCATATTGGCCTACAGCATTGTTAACCAGATCGGTTTCATGGTTTGCGGTGTGGGTGTCGGCACGAAACTGGCCATCGCCGGTGTGGTGGCCCATGCGTTTTGCCACATCATCTACAAAGCCCTGCTTTGGATGTCGATCGGGGCTGTGCTCCATCGCACCGGTAAAAGCAAATGCACCGAGTTGGGAGGGTTATACAAATCCATGCCCATCACCATGATGATGGCGATCATCGGCGCACTTTCCATTTCCGCAGTCCCGTTGACTTGTGGGTTTGTTAGCAAAACCCTCATCACAGCTGCCACAGAACAACAGCATTACCTCTGGGCTTGGTATGCACTCGAGGTGGCTTCAGCCGGGGTGTTCGTCTATGCCTGCATTCCATTCTACACATTTTTCAACGTCGACCGGGGGCTCCGGCCCAAGGAGGCCCCACGCGCGATGATCGCAGGCATGGCCCTGATGGCTTTTCTCTGTATCTACCTCGGGCTCAACCCCGGGCATTTGTACAAAAACCTCCCCCACGGCGATGTCTTGGCTGAGAAAGCCTCGTTTTATTACACCTACATAAAGAGCTTCGATAAAGTCGTCACCGTGCTCCAGATGTTGCTGTTTTCCGCGCTCATGTTTTTCATTCTCCTGCCCATCCTAAAGCGTACGCCAACCCTCTCCATCGATTTCGACTGGTTTTATCGTAAGGGCGCCAAGCTGTTTTACGATGCGATGGACAAGGCATTTAACAGCCTCAACAAGGCGGCGGAGCGCTTGGTCATCAAGACTTTCCTACCTGCCCTCGCACAATTCGTGATTGTTGCTCCTGCAACGTTGACAGTGATGCTGCTGCGTCCCGTCTGGAGAGAATCGCTGGACGCTGACGAGAAGAGCATCCAGAAACGGGAACAGGAACTGATCGCCAGATTCTCATCCGGCACATTCCCCGTGGCGTACTCTGCCATTTTTGTCCTGATCTTCATCGGACTCCTCGTCCTGATAGGCCGAGTGACCGGCTAAACCAAGCGCTTGGCCAAGCGCGCGCGGCTTTGGCTCTTGCTTTTTCATCTGTGTGCGTTGAGAGTCCCGGACGTAGATCCTCAATCATTCTCCAATGAAAACCTCACATACACCTAATCCGCTTGGCTGTTTTTTTCTCGGCCTGTCACTCCTCCTTGGACTCTCCCCGACCACCGCCCGGGCGGACATCACCGGTCAATGGAACTTCACCGACGGCCTTTCCGCCGAGATTGGGCAGGATCTCGAATGGAATTTTGACCAAGGCGAGGCCAAGTTCGGGAAAGGCAGCGAGTTTCGCCTGAAACCGCTCGATGGCAAGGACCCAATGGTGATGAGCTTTCCAAACAGCGACCCCGACTCAGATTTTACCGGACTGGACGTGTACCACGGCGGCGAGCCCAACGGCGGTTCCGACTGGCTGCTGAACCAGTACACCGTCATTGCCGACCTGTATTACTCCGTGCGCTCCTACAACAAGCCAAGGGCGTTGGTGGCCCTGAACGATTTCGAAGGGGCGCAATTCCTGATCGGCACCTCAAACGGGATCGGCAGCCGCACATTCTCCGGCAAACTCCGGCCCAACCGCTGGTATCGCGTGGCGTTAACCGTCGATCACGTATCCGGTGAAGCCAACTACTACGTCAACGGCGAACATGTTGGCACCGAGCAGATCGGCAAGGCGCAGGACGACACTGGCAAGTACGCCATGGAGGATGTCTTTTACCTGCTCAAGCACAACTCGGACACATTCGGGGGATTCATCAGCAGCCTGCAGTTTCGTGACGAGGCCGCCCCGGCCGCCGTCATCGCAGAGCTTGGCCAAGCCGATGCCGACGGCATTCCATCCGAGCCACCGGCCAAGCCATACTTGGTCTCTGTCTCCCCCAAGCCGACACCCTTCCGACGGCCCGTCCCGACCGACATCCTCCCGAACACCCCGATCCGATGCAGTCTCAAGGACGGCCAGGCCAAGCTCAAGGAATCAACAGCCAAGCTCTGGCTGAACAACAAAGAACTGACGGTCTTGGCCAAGCGCGAAGATGATCTCGTCACGCTCACGGCACAACCCGAGTCGCTGCTGGAGCCGCTGGGCAACTACGAGGTGGTTGTGAAATTCGATGACAGCAACGGGGAAAGCCACACCAAGAAATGGCGCTTCACGGTGACCGATTTTCAGAAACTACCCGCAGCAGTCGCCCTGCCGATCGATGCCGGGACCGAGCCCGGATTTCTCGTCCGCTCCGCCCAGGCACCGGCCGAGGCCGCGATCCAGCACGACTTCAAGCGAGCCGTTTACCAACTCGAAGGCATCCTGAAGGACACGGAGGGTAACGCCGTGAAAAACACCGCATTTCCCAGTGAAGATGACAGCGGATTCGACCTATTCGATGTCATCGACTTTCAAAAGGAAGGCTCCCCATTTGGCCATTTTGAGTTGGATGACTTTTTCCCCGGCATC
>MDTD01093721.1_pt1 | contig 14713 bp, 12 predicted proteins | sample 811221 | NCBI WGS metagenome assembly MDTD01 (sample SAMN05326646, study PRJNA326480) | marine metagenome | isolation source: seawater | place: Pacific Ocean: South West | collected 2011
TCTGTTGGTTGTGATTCTTGCCGGAATCAATCAACAGGATACGCCATCCTTCTATCTCCCCGTACACCAGAAATGACCATAACTCGTGTCTTAGTCGGTGAATGTGGAACTCGGTGAAAAAACGTGTGATGCCGCTAACGATAAGGGCTCACCAGGAAAGGCTCAAATTAATTGACCCAAACCGTTTAATAGGGCCTTGCTATATAACCCGACGTTCTTGCCGGCGCAGCCGCAACCGCAGCTGTTTCTCCGACTCCACCAGCACGAACAGCAGCACACCGGCAACCAGGGGCCAGAGGTGCGCCTCCAGCGGCACCGCCTCGGTGCCGAAGACCGACTGCAACGACGGCAGGTAGGTCAGCGCCAGCTGCCCGGCGACCACGAGCGCCACCGCCGCCCAGACCACCGGCGTACCCCGCAGGGATGACCACCGGAGCGCAACACTGTTCAGGTTGCGGATGAACAGCAAATGAAAGATTTCCATGGTCACCAGGGTGTTCATGGCCAGGGTCCGGGCCAGTTCCAGAGAGTGCCCCTGCGCCATCGCGTAGCGGTAAACCCCAAACACGCCCACCAGGAACAGCCCGGTCACCAGCACGATGTGCCACGCCAGGGCGCCCGTCAGCAGTGGCTGAGACCTGGGCCTGGGCGGACGGGCCATGGCCATCGGGTCGGTCGGCTCAAAGGCCAGGGCAATGCCCAGGGTGACCGCCGTCGCCATGTTCACCCAGAGAATCTGGATCGGCGTCACCGGCAGCACCATACCCACCAGCAGGGCCAGAATGATGATCGCCGCTTCTCCGGTGCTGGTGGGCAGGGTCCAGCTGATCACCTTACGGATGTTGTCGTCGATGGTGCGGCCTTCCCGGACCGCCGCCACGATGGAGGCAAAGTTGTCGTCTGCCAGTACCAGCTCCGCCGCCTCCCGGGCCGCCTCGCTGCCGTTGCGACCCATGGCGATGCCGGCATCCGCCCGTTTCAGCGCCGGCGCATCGTTGACGCCGTCGCCGGTCATCGCCACGATCAGGCCCCGGGCCTGCAGCGCGGTCACCAGACGCAGCTTGTGCTCCGGGCTGGTCCGGGCGAAGACATCGGTCTCGAGCGCCGACTGCTGCAGCGCGGCGTCGTCCAGCCGGTCCAGATCGGCGCCGGTCAGGACCCGGCCGGTATCGGCCAGGCCGATCCGGCGACCGATGGCGAGTGCGGTGGCGGCATGATCTCCGGTGATCATCTTCACCTGGATGCCCGCCGCCCGGCATTCCGCCACGGCGTCAACGGCTTCCGGCCGGGGCGGGTCCATCAGGCCGACCATGCCCAGAAACATCAGCCCGTCATCGAGATCCGAGCGTTCCAGCACCACCTGCTCCGGCGCCACCGGTTTCATGGCAAACGCCAGAACCCGCTGCCCTTCGCCGGCGATCGCCTCGGCCCGCCGCCGCCAGGCCTCCCGATCCAGGGGCTCGGCCGCCCCCTCGCCGGTGAACGACTGCCGGCACAAGGCCAGCATCGCCTCCGGCGCGCCCTTGACCAGAATCGCGGCATGCCCCTCATGGTCGTGGTTGAGGGTTGCCATGAACCGGTGCCGGGTATCGAATGGAATCACGTCCGAACGCCGCCACGTGGCACGCAGATCCCCGGGCGGCAGCGCCGCCCGGCCGGCCAGGGCCAGCAGGGCCCCCTCCATGGGATCCCCCTCGGTACGCCAGAGACCGTCCGCGTACTGGAGTTCCGCGTCGTTGCACAACGCCGCCACCCGGGCCAGCCACTGAAGTCCCGGGATCGCGTCGGCCGACACCGGCGCGCCGTCCCGGCTCAGGGCCCCCTCCGGTGCATACCCCTCACCCGTCACCACCAGCTGCTGATCGGGCAGGGCCACGGTGACCACGCTCATTTCATTGCGGGTCAGGGTGCCGGTCTTGTCCGAACAGATCACCGACACCGCGCCGAGGGTCTCGATCGCCGGCAACCGGCGGACAATGGCGTTGCGCCGGGCCATGGCCTGGACCCCGACCGCCAGGGTGATGGTCAGCACCGCCGGCAGCCCCTCCGGGATCGCCGCCACCGACAGCCCCACCACGGCCATAAACAGGTCGTCGAACGGCATCTTCGCGACGCCGTAGCCATAGGCCAGCAAGCTCGCCGCCACCCCCAGAATGACTGCGGTCAGCCAGCGGGCGAACACGGTGGTTTGCGCCACCAGCGGCGTGGTTAGCGGCTCCACCTCCGCCAGCAGGCCGCTGATGCGGCCAATTTCCGTGCGGGTACCGGTGGCCACCACCAGCCCCATCCCCTGGCCGTGGCTGACCGAGGTGCCGCTGAAGGCCAGGCAACGGCGATCGCCCAGGGCGGCATCGGCCGGCACCGGTTCGGTCTGCTTCTCCACCGGTACCGACTCTCCGGTGAGGATGGCCTCCTGGATACGCAGATCATGGGCTTTGAGCAGGCGCAGATCGGCGGGCACCTTGTCACCGGCCTCCAGCAACACGATGTCACCCGGCACCAGCTGCTCCACCGGCAACGTCTGGCGGTGGCCGTCCCGCAACACCGCCGCCCGCTGTGCCAGCAGCCCGGAGATCGCCGCCATGGCCTGCTCCGCCCGACCCTCCTGGAGATAGCCGATCAGCGCGTTGACCAGCACCACCGCCAGGATCACACCGGTGTCCACCGCATGGCCGAGGGCCCCGGTGATCACCGCCGCGCCCAGCAGGACATAGATCAGGACATTCTGAAACTGAGCCAGGAAACGCCGAATGCGACCGGGTTTCGGCGCCGTCGGCAAGCGGTTGGGCCCCTGCTGCCGCAGCCTGCGGTCGGCTTCGGCCTGGCTCAGGCCGGCCGGCGAACTGGCCAGCAGCGACAGTGCCTCCGGCTCGGGAAGTGTGTGCCAGTGGGCACCGGGGGGAAGATTCATGGCAGGTTCCCTGACGGCTGGAGTGCGTGGACACTAGGACAAATAGCGCATTGGGGCCAACGGACGACTCCACTATTATAGCCGGGTTTGTTCCGTTCACTTGCCCGCCAGACCTGGCATCGGGAAAGGTAGCCTATGTTTCTTGAACGTTTTCATTCTGTCCGGGATGGACGCATCCACATTTCCGCGGTCCAGGCCAGTCAGTTCGCCAGGGAAATCGCCGGCGACTTCAACCCGATACATGACCCGGACGCGCGCCGATTCTGCGTGCCCGGAGACCTGCTGTTCGCCCTCGTGCTGTCTCGCTTTGGTTTGTCCGGCAACATGACCTTTAAGTTCCGCAACCTGCTCGGCGACGGCGTGCCGGTCACCTTCCGGGAGAACGGCGACGGCAGCATCGAGGTGTGTGACGACGCCGGCAAAGTCTACCTGGACGTCACCCGCAACGGCGCCTGCAGCCGGGACCCGGAGGTTCTCGAAGCGGTGACCCGCTGCTATGTGGCGGCCTCGGGCAAGAACTTTCCCCACACCCTCAAGCCCCTGATGGAACGCCACGGCGTGATGTTCAACCCAGAACGGCCGATGGTGATGTATGAAAGCATGAGCGTGAACCTGGACGACCTCGACGCCCGAAACCCCGAACTGACGCTGCACCAGGCCACCCTGGAAGCCGTCGGCAAGCGTGGTCACGTGACCCTGGAGTACCATCTGCACGCCGACGGGCGGCCGGTCGGCACCATGGCCAAGCAGCTGGTGCTCGGCGGCCTGCGGCCCTACAGCCCAGAGGCAATGGCCGGCGTGATCGAGGAGTTCTACCGGCTCAAGGCTCGTGGCATCCGCTAAACCGTCGCGGGTACCCCGTGGAATTCACATGGCGCGCGGGCCCCAAACGCAACGAACCCCGGAAAACCGGGGTTCGTCAGCCGTCTAAAACCCCGGCCGAACCGGGGTTTTCCGTGGTTCGAGGAAGGCTTAGATCTTGCCAACCAGATCCAGGGACGGAGCCAGGGTCGCGTCACCCTCTTTCCACTTGGCCGGGCATACTTCACCCGGATGGTTGCGGACGTACTGAGCAGCCTTGACCTTACGCAGCAGGTCGTCGGCGTCGCGGCCGATGCCTTCGGCAGTGATCTCAACGGCCTGGATGATGCCGTCCGGGTCGATCAGGAAGGTGGCGCGGTCGGCCAGGCCCTGACCTTCACGCATGACACCGAAGTTGTTGGTGATGGTGCCGGTCTGGTCGCCCACCATGTAGTACTTGATCTTGCCGATGGTCTCGGACGTGTCGTGCCATGCTTTGTGGGTGAAGTGCGTGTCGGTGGACACGGAGAACACTTCAACGCCCAGCTTCTGCAGCTCTTCGTACTTGTCGGCCAGGTCGCCCAGCTCGGTCGGGCACACAAAGGTGAAGTCCGCCGGGTAGAAGAAGAAGACCGCCCACTTGCCTTTCACGTCGGCTTCGGTGATCTCAACGAACTCGCCCTCTTTGAAGGCGGTCGCTTTGAACGGCTTGATCTCGCTGTTGATGATACCCATGTCGAAAACTCCTGTTTCCAGTTGGTGTATTTGGGTGAAGACAATACGGGGACAACGATACGGATTTTTCCAGGTTCGTTAAAATTGATAATTTCCAAATTGCAGATAGGCAGTGTCTATCCGCCCACCCGGCCAACGAACCCGCCACCGCCGGGGTCGCCCCCCTGAATAAACCGCATGGGCTGATATGGGGACGTTCCAGACAACTTCAACCAAGCGTGCCAGGGGCAGGTTACGGGTTTTTTACGCCCCGGCGCTCATACCTGCTACATTGAAACATACCGATTCGCCTGCAGCTCCGGGAACCGTTCACGATGTCGATTCCAGCCTTGATTGCCTGCCGCGTCCGCCGGGTCCTCGCCCCCGGTCTCCTGGCTGTCTGCCTGGTTCTTCCCCTCGCGGGGCTGGCCAGCCCCTGGCCTTGCGAACGGCTGCTGATCGCGGGCAACTCCGAGTATCCCCCCTTTCTCTGGCAGCCGAACGACGACTCCAACGAGCTCAAGGGGGCTCTGCCGCAGCTGCTGACAGAAATTTTCGACGGGCTCGAGGTGACAGCCAACGTCCGCCACATCGGCTCTTGGGCCCGGGTCCAGAAGCTGGCCCGCAACGGCGACATCGATCTGGTGGCCGGCGCCTTCATGACCGAGGAACGCGCCGGCTATCTGGACTACGTGCGCCCGGCGATCACCCGGATCCCGACGGTGGTCTGGTTCCCCCGAGGGCGGGAATTCCCCTTCCGCCGCTGGTCGGACCTGGAAGGAAAGGTCGGCTCCACCCTGATCGGCAACAGCTTCGGCCAGGCGTTCGATGACTACGCCGCCAATCACCTGCGCCTGGAAACGGTCCGTTCCATTGAACAATCATTCCGGATGGCCATGGCCGGACGGGTCGACTATGTACTCTACGAAGCCCTCCAGGGGCGGGTGAAACTCGGCCGCAACGACTGGCAGGACCAGTTCACCGCCTCGGATCAGGTCGTCAGCGTGGAAAACCTGTACTTTGCCTTTCCCAAGCAGTCCCGCTGCAACACCCAGGCCCTGCGCGAGGCCTTCGCCAACGCGCTGCGGCTGGCGCAGAATCAGGGCAGGATCGACGCCCTGATCGAGGAAAACATCAGCCGTTACACCCACCACTGAGGAGCCAAGACATGCCGACCATTGGCTGGATCATCCTGCTGCTGGCGCTGGGGCTGATCGTCGGCAACCTGTTGTTGTTGCGCGACTCCGCCCGCACCCGCCTGCCCCCGGAGACGCTGGAAAAGATCCGGCGGCGCCAGGCGGAAATGGAAGCCCGGGACGCGGAGGAAGACGACTGAGCCGGCCCCGGTGGCCGCTCAGCAACCGGTGACTTCCTGAATCCGCGCCAGCCTCTGTTGCTCCTGCTCCGTGATCCGCTGCATATCGCCACGGTATGTGCGGGCGTCGGCCAGGGCTTGGCGCGAGGCATCGTCGTAGACCAGCGTCCCGGCCGTCGCCAGGCTGCCGTCGGCGCATCCGAAGTCACGGGCATCCGAGCAGGCGTAAACCTTGGCGATGGCCGCCTCGAAGTCCTGCCGGTCCAGCTGGTCCAGTTGATCCAGCATGTCCAGCTGTTCCAGCATCCGGGCCATGTCGCCCGCCTCTCCCGATGACTCGGCCTGTGCCGCCGGCACGCCCGCCAACAGGGTCAACAACAGGGTCGCCACCAGACTCATGCATAGGTGTCGTGCGTTCATTACATCGCCCTCAATTGCGCCAGATTCTCGTGGGTCTGCTCCAGTTCCCGGTCAATGATCCGCAACCGTTGCACCGCATGGTGGTCAGCCGGCAGCCAGTCCGTCAGCAACTGTCTCGCCCGGTGCAGGTTGCGCCCGTCGGCACAGGTGGCCGAAGGCACCGGGTAGCGGTCAAGGAAGTCCGGCCCCGGGATACCCGCGGATACCGGCAATCGCTGCCGGAACCGGGCCAGGGGACGAAGGTAGCACTGTGCCAGCAGCTGGCGGTCGTCGTGGTCCGGAAGGGACGACACGTAGCGTTCCAGGCGTGCCACCATACCCTCTTCGGCGACCAGCGCCAGCACCGAGTGTCGCTGGGCATCGGCCAGTGACATCAGCGCCTTCTCCTCCAGCAGAACCTGGGCCTCCCAAGCATGCCGGTCCCGGGCATAGGTGGTCAGCAAACGATCCGATGTGAGCAGCTGCAGCCGGCGCTCGCGGGCCGGGGTGGCCAGGTACGCCTGAAGGGAATCCGGACCGGACCACCCCGGCGCCTGCCGGACGGTCTCGAACGCCTGCTGGTAGTAAGGCCGGGCGCTGCGGAAAAAGTACCCCCGGCGCTCCGCCTCGGTCAGCGAGTTCAAGACGTCGTACTGCACCAGATCGCTGTCACGCAAAGCGGAGAAGAAGGCGTCCGGCCGCAGATACCCAGCCGCCAGCGCCTCCGGTTCCGCCGCCCCGGCCAGTGCGGCGGCCAGCGTGTCCTGCAGCAGAGTGGCGCAGTTGTTGGTGAAGAAGCGGTAGTCGCCCCGGAAGCTCCAGTGGATCTCGGACAGTTCGCGGACGATCTGCTCGGTTTGTTCGGAGGTCAGCCGCAGCGGCACGGAATAGATATCCCGGTCCGCCAGCAGCGTGTTGGCACGGTACGCCTCCATGAACGAGAAGCCGCTCAAGTGGGCGTCGTACCCCCCGAGCACGCCCTTCACCAGGCTCAGGTGAAACTCGTTGACCCGAGCCACGTAGCCGAGCACCACATGCTGAAGCAGGTTCTCGTCGCACGCCTGATCGCTGGCTCCCACGTCGGGACAGACCACCAGTCGGAGAGATACGTGGCCAAAGCGCGAGGCCACCCCGTCGCCGGCGGTGGCGAACATGATGTGAATGCGCCGCACCCGTGATGGCGCCACCCGCACCAGATAGCCGCCCCGGTCACGGTCCAGCAGGAAGAACGGCACCGTGGCGGGGCAGGCACGGTAGTCCAGTGTCTGGCCGAACCGGTGGGCAAAATAGTAGGCGAAGGCGGGACGACGGCAGGCGTAGGCCGGGTCCGCTCGGTAGGCGGCCAGCTCAGCGGCAAACCCCGGGCCGGACTCCGGATCCGTCCCGACCAAACGGGCGAGCTCGCGAAACCGCGAGTCCGGCGCCGGCGGCGACACCGGGCCGAGGCCGGCGCAACCGGTCAAGGCCGCCAGCACCAGCAGGCAGCACGCACGCAACCAGAACATCGGCGACCCCGTCAGTGTCCGTCCGCCACCCTCGCCACCAGGGCTTGCGGATTGGCCCAGCGGGTGGCATGCGCCTGCTGCCGCAGGGCTTCAATGTCACTGTCGACCATCATGTTCTGGGTGGTGGTGAGGGGCGAGGACAGCACCTCGGCGAAAAACGTCGGCGCGACAAGGGTGGGCGCCACCATGATCACCGTGAAACTGGGCTCACCGTCGTCCCCGTAGATCGCCATCAACGCCGACTTGGTCATGTCGAGGTATTCCATCCGGCTCGCTTCCAACCGGTTGATTTCCTGCTGTCGCCGGTACTGCTCACGCCAGTGGCTCGCCTGGTCCGGGTCCTGCTCGACGCCGTCGCCCTTGTCGTAGCGCTCGGCCATGCGCTGCATCGCCGCCACCTGGCCCTGGCGCGCCAGGGCCAGATCCTGCTCCAGTGCCTCGCGGGCCGCGGCCTCTGCAGCCAGGCGCGCCCGTTCCTGGCGTTCCTGCTCCGCCTTCTCCGCGGCGATCCGGGCCTGCTCACGGCGCAGGGCCTCCTGCTCACGGCCGTATGCGGTCAGGGTCCGGGCTGGCAACGACACCCGTACCCGTTGCGGCTCACCGGCACGGAGCTCAAGGGTCTGGGCAAACACCCGTTCGTACTCCCGGTCCAGCGGTTTGACCACCGTCACCTCATGCTCGCCGGCCTGGGTCAGGATGGGGCGTTTGGCAAAGGGCTCGCAGTCGAACTGGTACTCGCCGTCGAGGTAGACGGCAGCCCCATCGGTCTCGTCCAGGCAGTCGATTCGAACCAAAGAGTCGGCGGCGTAGGCGGCCGGGGTGACCACCGCCAACAGCAGGGAGGCAAAAAACTTCATATCGGGTTCCCGAGAGTCCAGGTGAGGAAGAGCGCCCGCCCGCCGACACCATGACCGCCGAGAAGACCCTGTGTTCATGACATCTTCGTAAGTTGGGCAGAGAATGACCATGTTCCGTTGAAAACACCCGCGTCCTCCCCCACTACCAGAGAGAGACTCCATGCACGAGGAACGCCATGACCGGACACCAAGGGACACCGTCGACCTGGCAACGCTCCGCTTGGCGCAACCGCATCCAGAGCATCCTGCTGATCCTGTTTTTGCTGGGGCTGGTGGCGCTGTTGGGGGAGTTGCTGTTTGGTGAAAGCGGCCGCTGGCTGGCCCTGGCCGCCGGCCTGATCGCGGTGCTGAGCGCCCCGGCAGCCGGGGGACGGCTGACCCTGGCCGCCTACCGGGCACGCGTCCTGCCGCCGCAGCAGGCCCCGGACCTGTGGGCCCTGTTGCAGCGGTTGGCGGAACGGGCGGAACTGCCCCGCACCCCCCGCCTGTACGTGGTACCCAGCCTCACCATCAACGCGTTCGCGGTGGGCAGCCGTAACGAGCCGTCGGTGGCGGTCACCGAAGGTCTGCTGCGCAGCCTGACGCCCCGGGAGATCACCGGGGTACTGGCCCACGAAATATCCCACATCGCCCACGGCGACCTGTTCGTGATGACCCTGGCCGATGCCGCCAGCCGCCTCACCAGCCTGCTGTCGCTGGCGGGCCTGCTGTTGCTGATTCTGGCGCTGCCCCTGATGCTGCTGATGCCGGTGGATATCCCCTGGATCGCTCTGATTCTATTGGCGGTGGCTCCGCAGCTGGCGTTGCTGGCGCAACTGGGCCTATCCCGGGTCCGGGAGTTCGACGCCGATCTGGCCGCCGCCCGGCTGACCGGCGACCCCGAAGGACTGGCCTCGGCCCTGGCCAAAATCGAGCGGGCCAACCTGTCCTGGCGCGGCTGGCTGCTGCCCGGCTGGGGTAACCCCGAACCCTCCTGGCTGCGCACCCACCCGGCCACCAGCGAACGCATCCGACGCCTGCTGGCCCTCACCCCCGCGGCCCGAGACTGGCCGCACCACCCCCGCACCTGGCCGCGCACACCGGAACACCTCCAGCCCCCCCGTTGGCGGCCGGGCGGCATTTGGCGCTAGCCCCCCCACCCATCGGGATTGTCTATTTTGTATACACCAGCTAAATTGCAAGGAAACAGGGAGCGAGGTAAGGCAAGGGAATGGCGGGCACTGACGAGCAGTTTTCGTTCATCGACGACGAACAGGATACGGCCCCACCCGACGCGACCGGGGAGCGGGGCCAGAGGGCGCCCCCCTGGAAAGTGCTGAGTGTCGAGGACGACCGGGGGTACCAGGCGTCCCTGACCTACGGCCTGCGCGGGCTCACGGTGCTGGGCCGGCCGGTGGAGCTGCTCAGCGCCAACTCCGCCACGGAGGCGGCGGTGCTGCTCGCCAACCAGACCGACATCGGCCTGATCCTGCTGGATGTGGTGATGGAGGAGGAGGACGCCGGGCTGCGCCTGGTGGAGACCATCCGCAACACCCTGGGCAACCAGACCGTGCGCATCGTGCTGCTGACCGGCCAGCCCGGCGTCGCGCCCCGGGCCCGGGTGATTCAGGAATACGACATCAACGAGTACTGGAACAAGTCCGAACTCCAGGACCGGCTGCCCTCCATCGTCACCACCAACCTGCGCACCTGGCAGACCATGGCGGAGCTGGAACAGGCCCACATGGGCCTGCAGATGGTGGTGGAAGCCAGCCAGCATCTTGCCGACCGATACGATCTGCAGCATTTCTCGGACACGGTGCTGCAACAGATTGCCCAGGTCATCGGGCTTGGCGAAACCGGCGGCGAGGGCATTCTGTGCCTGGAGCACAACCCCCGGCAAGCCGGCGGCGTGAGGGTCCTGAGCAGTTTCGGAGCCTTCCGGCACAGCCACCGGCAGTCGCCGGACGAACTCAGCGGCACCCTGGCGACGTTCGCGCCGGCCATCGACGAGGCCCTGCGCTCACGCCGGCACCAGTTCCAGGACAACTACGTGGTGCTGTATTTCCCGCAGAATGCCCTGCTCCATGAACCGGGAGACGAGATCGTCCATACCGTGCTCCTGAAAACCCCGGGGCCCTTGAGCGAAAGCACCATCCGCCTGCTGTCCGTGTTCAGCGAAAACATCAAAACGGGCTTTACCAATCTGATGCTGGTTGACCGGCTCCGCGCCCTGTCCTACTTCGACGCCTCCCTGGACATCTACAATCGCAACTGGCTGATTCGGGAACTTCGCCGGCTGTCCCGCCGCCAGTGGCAGGCTGGCACGCTTCTGCTGTTCTCGCTCAACGACTACGTCGAACGCACGCTGACCTTTGGCCATGCCGCGGTGGAGCAGTTCATGACCAAGCTGTACCGGCACCTGAACACCCGATTGCCCCCGGGAACGCCGTTCGTGCGCATTGGCCTGGACACTCTGGGGGTCCTCAGCCCCAGCGACCGGTTGCCCGACGACGGTGCGCTGCGCGGGCTATCGCTGGTGGACATTCCGTTGGAGGGTGCCACCCGCAAGGTCCGCCTGACCCTGGCCCGGCTCAACCTGGCGGACGTGGAACGGGAATGCCCGGCCGAGGAGGTGCTGCACCTGGCGCAGACGGTGCTGTACACCGCCAAGCGGGAAAAGCAGCCCCTCGGCGTCTACCGTCCGGAGGTGCTGACCCGCATCCAGAATGATTTCGACCTGCTGCAACAGCTCATCCAGGCCTTGGAGGAAGACCGGCTGACGATCTTCCTGCAGCCCAAGATACGCCTGAACAACCGCCAGGTCGTCGGCTTCGAAGCCCTGGTGCGCTGGCCCCAAGAGGACGGCAGTTTCATTGCCCCGGGCGCCTTCCTGCCCCTGGCCGAGACTTCCGGCCTGCTGAATGCTCTGGATCTGCAGATCCTGCGCAAGACGGTGGCCGCCACGCAGTACCTGTCCAGTCTGGGTCATGCGCTGCCGATCTCCTTCAACGCCACCTGGAGCGACCTGTGCAACCCGGACTACGTCGGCAAGCTGCTGTCGATTCTGGACTCCGGGCAGGTCGATCCGGCCCGGCTGGAAATCGAGATCACCGAGACCCAGGCCATGCAGGGCTACCATGAGGTGGCCCCTCTGCTGGCTACCCTGCGCGAGCGCGGCATGGCCGTCAGCATCGATGACTTCGGCACCGGGCATTCGTCCCTCGCCTACCTGGCCACCCTGCCCGCCGATACCATCAAGATCGACCGCTCCTTTGTGCAGGAACTTGGCTCGGGCAGCATCGGCGAACATGTCACCGAAATCGTGATCGCCCTCGGCCGGCGCTTTGGCTACACGGTGGTGGCCGAAGGCATCGAGACCGAAGCGCAGCGGGCACACCTGGTCAACATGGGGTGTGCCATCGGCCAGGGCTTCCTGTTCGCCAGGCCCATGTCCGTTGACGATGTCGTCGACTGGCTGGCCCAGACATGAGCGTCGTCCGGGACGGCCTCAGAAAACGCGTCCTGTTCCACCTGCCGGTGCTGGCCGCGGTCCTGGTGCTGCCGCTGCTGGTGGCGGCGATCGTTTACCACGACCGCATGTCCGGCACCCTGGACAGCCTGAGACAGCAGCACGACCGTAAGCTTGGCCTGGCGTTGTCGATAGTGCACAGCCGGCTCGGCGACATGCGCCACACCCTGCGCCTGCTGGCCCACGACCGGCAGCTGGCCGAGGCGCTGTCGCAGGAACCGATCGACCGGGCCCGGGCAGAAGCGGTCATGGTCTCGTTTAACAACGCCGTGGAAGACCTGATCCAGCTTCGCTGGCTGGACCCGACCGGCCAGGAACAAGTCCGCGTGGATGTGGCCAACCGGGTTGCCTATCCGGTCCCCGAGCACCAGTTGCAGGACAAGAGCCAGCGCGACTACTTCCAAGCCGGCATCCAGACCCCACCGGACCGCATCTATTTCTCGCCCATCGATCTCAATGAAGAATGGGGCCGGGTGGTGGTTCCTCTCCAACCGACGGTCCGTGTCTCCCTGCAAACCGGCCAGGACGGCCGGATGCCGCCCGGACTGCTGATCCTGAACTACAACCTGGCGTCGATGCTGGCCGCCCTGCGGCAGCTGAACGACGACCAGGTGCAGCTGAGGCTCGCCAACCCCGACGGCTATTGGATGCTGCACCCCGATCCGGCGCAGGAATGGGGGCAGCAGCTGAATCACCCGGAAGCGACCCTGGCGCGCACCCGTCCGGCGCTCTGGCAGGCACTGCAAACCCATGAGGTGCTCACGGACCTGTTCGACACCGGCGTGGTCAGCGCCCAATCCCTGCGGCTGCGGCCGGAAACCGGACAGGTGGACGCCTACCTGCTGGCCCATACCCCGCGGTCCCTGATTCAGGGTTACCGGTCCAGGGCGCTGATGCAGGCGTCGCTGGTGGCGGCGATCCTGCTGGCGGTGGGGGGTGTGGTGTTGTGGCGGGAATACCGGCAGCAGCGGACCATGCTCCAACTGAACCGGCAACTGGCACAGGACAAGGTCGCTCTGGAACAGGCTGGCCAGCGCCAACAGGAACTGCTCGGCCAGCAGCAGCTGTTGCAGCAGGATCTGGTGCAGGCCTCCAAGCTTTCGTCCCTGGGCATGATGGTGGCCGGCGTCGCCCATGAGCTGAACACGCCGATTGGCGGCGCCATGCTGGCCGCCGCCCGCCAGCAACAGAACCTGGACAGCTTGCGCCAAGGCTTCGAGCAAGGCCTGTCACGCGCGGACTTCAAGGCCTACCTTGAGGACACCGAACAGGGAATCGAGCTGATCCGGCAGAACCTGACCCGGTGCGCCGAGCTGGTGCACAGTTTCAAACGCCTGGCCGTTGACCGGGGCAACGAGGACATCGTCGAGTTTTCGCCGCGGCAGGTCGCCGAGGACCTCATCCATTCCCTGAAGCCGCAACTGAAGCAGCATTCGGTGACCATCGACAACCGGATCGACCCCACCCTGACCCTGCAGGGCTACCCCGGGGTGCTCTCCCAGGTGTTACAGAATCTCCTGGTCAATGCTCTGGAGCACGGGTTCCAGGCGGCCGAGCCGGGCACCATTACCCTGACAGCGCGGCCGGAGGGACGGCGGTTGCTGATCACCGTGGAAGACAACGGCCGCGGCATCGATCCGGGCATCCGGCCCCGGTTGTTCGACCCGTTCGTGACCAGTCGCCGGGGCCAGGGCAACACCGGGCTGGGCCTGCACTTCGTGCACCAGTGGGTCACTCAGGTGCTGCAGGGCAGCCTTGACGTGCAATCCCCCTGCGACCACGACCGGGGCACCCGGTTCACCCTGCGCCTGCCGGTCGCGCTCGACAAGGTCGACGTCTAGCCGTCGCCGCTTACAGGAAACTCAGGCCCAGACTGATCACCACACCGGTGACGATCAGCAGAACCAGGCAGTAACCCATAATATCCTTTGCCTTGAGCCCGGCAATAGCCAGCACCGGCAATGCCCAGAACGGCTGCAGCAGGTTGGTCCAGGCATCCCCCCAGGCCACCGCCATCGCCACCCGCGGCAGATCCGCCCCCAGCGCCTCAGCCGCCGGCAGCATGACCGGAGCCTGCACCGCCCACTGGCCGCCGCCGGACGGCACAAAGATGTTGACCACCCCGGCGCTGATAAAGCTCCAGAAGGGCAGACTCTGTGCCGAGGCAATGGAGACAAACCCCTGTGATATTGTTTCGGCCAGACCGGAATGGGTCATGATGGCCATGATACCGGCATAGAACGGGAACTGGATAACGATTCCTGCCCCGCCCTTGACCGCCTCATTCAGGCTGACCAGCAGCCGGTGCGGGGTCTGGTGCAGGACAATGGCCAGGAACAGGAACATGAAGTTGACAATGTTCAGGTTCAGCCCGCCCCCCTGCACAAAGTAATAGATGGCATAAGCCACCCCGGAAAAGCCCACCAGCCAGGCCAGAATACGACTGTTCTCAAGACGGTCGGCGGGGCGGGAGATCACCACTTCCTCCACCTCCGGATCCCGGATCCTGGCCGGATCCGCAATGATGCTTTCATCCTGTGACGGCAGCATCAGCCGGTTGATCAGAGGCACCACAACAAACAGGGCCACCACAATGGCGAGAGAGTTATGGTCATTTCTGGTGTACGGGGAGATAGAAGGATGGCGTATCCTGTTGATTGATTCCGGCAAGAATCACAACCAACAGAGAATGATACGCCA
>MDTD01007814.1_pt1 | contig 14711 bp, 9 predicted proteins | sample 811221 | NCBI WGS metagenome assembly MDTD01 (sample SAMN05326646, study PRJNA326480) | marine metagenome | isolation source: seawater | place: Pacific Ocean: South West | collected 2011
GGAAGTGAAGTTGGATGGAGCCTTGGGGATCTCGGCAGTGACTCCGGGTGGGAGATTCTTTACGAAAAACTCAAGATCGCCGGTGAAGTTTTTCTTGGTCAGGGTCAAGGAAGTGGCAACCCGGTTCCCCCGAGGGATGGGAAGCATTTGACGCGATTGGGAATCACGGTTTCCATACATTGGAATGGATGCTGAAAATTCCGGCTCCAAACGGATGGTCTCGATTCGATAAACGTGTTTGGGACTTCCCTTTCCCAAATGGTCGGAGATCCGGATGACGTATTCCGCATCTTTGTTGAAGGTTTGGGTGATCAGGCTGTCAGGACCGTTGTTGGCGTCGTCGTTTCCCCGAATGCGGGTGTTCCCCTCGACTTGGTAGAGGCTGATCACGGGATCCAAAGGCGAGGCGACCGAACGGGCATGAGCCTTGATGTAAAAACGATCTCCCTTCTTGGCTTTGAAACGGAAGTTGTCGACGTCCCCATCCTTTTCGATGACCCCATCAAAGGCCAGAGGAAGATAGGCGTTGGCATTGGTTGCTTCCCTGATGGAAGGATTGGGTTCCTGTTCGCTAATCGAAGGGAATGAATTAATCAGGATACGATTGGGACTTGGGCTGGTGGATCCGTTCTCATCGGCATGAAATGCCAAGGATGTGGATCCGTCATCGGGTAAGGTGAGGGTTTTCTTAAACTTGCCTTTGGGGTCCCCAATAAACTCAAAGCTCAGACTTTTTCCTGCTTGTCCGCCCGCCGGGAATACAACGAGGGGCCGAGGGAAGGACCCAATGTGAAGTCTGTAGTGAAAGTTGTTTCCCCCGCGGTAGGAGGACTCCCGAACTTCAATGCGGTAAATGCCGTCCTCTGGGGCAAGAACGGAAGTGGTGGAGTCCTGGAGCAGAAGTTCCGAGTCATCCGAAGAGGCCAGTTCGAAGCGCTTTTCGTCAAGAATGGCAACGTAAGGGTCGAACATCGCGCCGGACAGACGGATGGCTTCGATTTCAGCGGAAATTCTTTGACCTTTGGTGGCGTTGATTTCGAAAAAATCCACGTCTTCGTTCGTAACCGTTCCATTCACGGTTATTTCGTTGGGGACGAGTTGAGCCTCTTCGAAGGAGGAGTTGGGTTCCTTTTCCTGAAGGTTGGGAAAGGGACCGACCCAAAAGGTCCAAAGTTTGCTCATCCCATTTTTGGTTCGTAACCTGAATTCGTGCTGCCCCAAGGGAGCTTCGTTTGAAATCCTAAAGGTGGCTTTGATCTGCTTGCTGTCCTTCGGTTCCAATTTGATCGCGGTTATCCCATTGGTGTAAAAGAAGATTCCCTCAGGATCCAGCAAGCGGTTTCCCTTGATGACGACGGTTTGCTCGCTTCCTTTCTGACCTCCTCGTGGGAGAACCGAAGTAACCGACGGCTCGGCGCTCCATGCCAAGGAACATAGGGAGAGAAGCAGCGTATGGAGAAAGAACTTCACGGGTTTGAAGGTCAGAACGAACTTGCAATCGTGCACGATCACTTCTTCGCCGATCGGATCAAACGCAAAGTTCTTTGATGACCTTACCCCCATCCACGATTTCCATGGGTCGGTCTCCGGGGGCCATGAGTTCCTTGTCGGCTACGATACCGATGCGGTCATAAACGGTGGTGGCCAAATCTTCGACGGAGAGCGGGTTGTCTTCGGGAGCGGTGGCGAAGGCATCGGATGATCCGTAGACTTGTCCACGGGTGATTCCGCCACCTGCCAGAGCTACGCTGAATACCCGAGGGTAATGATCGCGTCCGCTGTTTTTGTTGATTTTCGGGGTTCGTCCGAATTCGGATGACAACATCACCAAGGTGCTGTCCAGCATGCCTCGTTCGTCCAAATCCGAAATCAGGCTGGCGAAAGCCTTGTCAAGTTCGGGTCCGTGCTTGTTGAAGCCTGACTCGATGTTTTGGTGCATATCCCAAGAACCGTATGTGAGGGAAACGAAACGGACTCCGGACTCTACCAGCCTTCGAGCAAGAAGCATTCGTTGCCCCGCTTGATTCTTTCCGTATCTCTCAACGGTTTTTTCGGATTCCTTGGACATGTCGAAAGCCTCTCTCGCTTCCTGAGAACTGATCAGCGAATAGGCTTCGTTGTAAAACTTGTCCATGGCTCCAAGGGCGTCGGACCGTTCGATGGAACGAAAATGATCATCCACGGTGTCGAGCAAACTTCGGCGTTTGGCAAAACGATCTTGCGAGACTTCCTTGGGAAGCGTCAGGTCTCGGACTTTAAAGTTGTCCGAGGCCGGGTCCGAGCCAACGCCGAACGGGCCGTAGGAGGAGCTGAGATAGCCGCTGCCGGCGAATTCGTTGGGTACTTTCGGAATGCAAACGTAAGGCGGAATGTTCTTTCTGCTTCCAAGTTCATGCGAAACCACGGAGCCGAAACTTGGAAATTTTATTGCCGGACTGGGTTTGTATCCGGTGAACATGTTGTGGGTGCCGCGTTCGTGCGCGGCCTCGCCGTGGGTCATCGAACGACATACGGTGATCTTGTCGGCAATTTTAGCGCACTCCTTGAAGTTTTCGCTGAAATGAACGCCAGGAATCTTTGTGGGTATGCTGCGAAAAGGTCCGCGGTATTCGAGTGGGGCGTAAGGTTTGGGATCCCAGGATTCCTGATGGGCCATACCTCCGGGCAAATATATGTGAATCACGCTCTTGGCCGGACCTTCCTTAGTTTCGTAAAACTTTTGGGCTCCATGCGCCTTGATCTTGAGAAAGTCGGCAAGCGTAAGGCCAAGACCCCCGACAAGACCGACGTGTAAAAATTCCCTTCGGGAAAAGTGAGAAGGCAGTTCAAAGCAGTTTGGTGTTTTCATAAGCAAAAGCGTATTTTCTTATCTTATTTTCAAATAAATATCCATTCAAGCTGTTTTTATCCCTTTTTTTAATAAAAAAATTCGGTAAAAAATAATTGCAATGCAAGACAAAAAAATAAAAATAATATAATTAATAAAAAAGTTGCAATGCAATTCAATTCGAATACACATTAGAGCGTGGCCAAAGGAAAAACAGTGACCATACGTGTGTCCGAGGAGACTTTCGATGAAGTCAAGGAGATGTGCGCGGAATTGGGTGAAGCCTTCAATTTCAACCAATTCGTCAATCAGAGCCTCAATGCGATTCTTGAAGTCATCAGTCACAAGGGCGCGGATATTCCCGTTCCCCGTTTTGCGATGATGATCCGTCTGATGAAGGAATATGAACAAGAACACTTCCGCTCCTCCCAAAAGGAAGAATGAAAAAGCAGGGCGACAGTAAGACTCTTTCCTCTCTTTGGGACGTGCTCAAGCGATTGCTGGTCCCTTCCTTTTTCTTCTTTTTCTTCCTCGCCTTTCTCATTTCGCATGATGATCTGATCCTAACCTTTACCGGAAACGTCTCGGACGTAGTTATGGTTTCGGTTCGTTATGGTTCGCAGATCGGTTTGTGGTTGTCGGCGACTTTTCTGGTTCAACGCATAATTACCGTCTTCGTGTGGGACGGTTTGATTGCGGGCATTTCGGGCCGTCCGGTCCCACGGTTGCCAAAAGACGTCACGGGAATGATCCTTTTCGGTTTGGCTGTGATGGGGGTTTTGGCAACGGTTTTCGACAAGTCCGTAACTGGGATTTGGGCAACCTCGGGCATTTTGGGGATTGTCGTTGGCATTGCTCTTCGAAACGTGATCTTGGACGTTTTCATCGGCTTATCCATGCATTTGGAGCAATCGTTCCGAATTGGAGATTGGGTGATGATTCACCAAAACCGCCGTGAAAATCATATCGTGGGTCAGGTGATTGAGATCAATTGGCGAACCACTCGTCTGAAGACTACGGAGAAGAACATGATCGTCGTACCGAACAGCAAAATGGGAGAAGCGATACTGACTAATTACATGCGCCCCAAACCTCATTTCAGGATCGATCTTGAATTCGTTCTCGATTACAGCGTCCGTCCGCATCGGGCGATTCGGGTACTTACGGGAGCCGTCAAGTCTTTGGTGGATGACGCCCGCATATTGAGCGACCCGGCTCCGGAAGTCCGTTTGGATCAAGCCTTGGCCAATGGGCAGAGATATGAGGTGAGATTTTTCATTTTGCCTAAGGGGATTTCTCCAAAGGAGTCTCGGCATCTGGTCAATCGGAGGGTCATCGAACATCTTTCCGAATCCGGATTAACGCCCTCGATGGACAAGGAAAGAATCTTTCTTGAAAAAGGCTCATCCTTGCCGCTTCTCGGTTTTCCCAATGATGAAAACCTGGTCCTGGCCATTGAGCGAAGCGCTTTGTGCAAATCATTGACTGCGAGCGAGTACGACGACCTCAAAACCTCTTTTTATCGCAAGGATCTGAAAGCGGGGGAAACCCTTTATCGTCAGGGAAACCGAGGTTCCACCATGTTTCTTCTGGTCGAGGGTTTGCTCAGTTCGCTATGCACAATCAAAGGATTCGAGGGAGAGGCGAAAGTCGAGCACGTCGAGCCGGGGCGACATTTCGGTGAGGAATGCGTGCTTGGCAGAAACAGTCGTTCGTCCACCATGACGGCAATCACGGATTGCGTGCTTCTATGCATAGAAGATGAAGCGATACGCCGGATTTCCCAATCGAATGGGCAATTCTTAAGGAGCTTGAACACTGAAATGGGTTTGAGCCAAGACAAAATCATAAAAAGCAAATGGAACATCAGAAAGGAAAAGGACGAATCGGCCAAAGAGACCCGGAAAAAAAGAAAGAGTGGGGTCTTTCAAACTTTTTTCACGGATTTGTTTCCCCAATCCGCTCCCGAGGAACCGAAATCATAAAGACTATGAAAACGTTTACAATCATACTCACTGGCTTCTTTCTATGGACTTCGATTCCGGTTCTTTCCGAAGAGAATGATTCGGCGGATCCGGATTCGCTTCCCATCGACATGAGGATGGTTTCCGAACGACTCCGCTTGAGTTACGTGGATCAGGATCGATGCATCAAGCTTCTTAACTTGTACGGTGTGCGGGTGGGAGACTCAGACCAGCCGGTGGACCCCGAACTTTTGCCGGTCGTGGTGCGTACCCCCGTGACCACGTTTCATGAGGTGATTCCGGATCATGAGAAGGTCTTTCCCCACACGGAAACGGATCCGATCAACGAATTGCTGCTCTTCTTTGACCCACAAAAACCCGAGACCGCCGGCTCCATTCGCCGAATCATCACCGAGCAAATTGACTTGCCTGCCCGTAAGATCATGATCGAGGCAATGGTTTTGGAGATTTCCTCGCAGGCCTTGGATCAATTGGGAGTGGAATGGGATTTCAATTCCGGCAAGGAAGGGGTTTCCCAGGGAAATTTCATCAACCGTAAGCTTGACGGATCAAATGACAGTCTGGTGGTCGGTAAAATCGTATCTCCTGCGGTTGAAACTCCTCAATTCGATGCAACGATTACCAACGTATTTCGAGAATTCAACCTTCGTCTCCAAGCGTTGGTGGAGGAAGGTTCCGCTCAAATACTTTCGCGGCCGAGCGTTCTTACCCTGGATAACCGAATGGCTTACATCAACGTTTCCGAAAAGATTCCCATCGCCAACACCAAGTTCGTCAAGGATTACGTAAGCGCGGTTGATTTTCGGGACGTCACCGCAGGTATCAAACTCGCCGTACGCCCACGGATCAGCAGCGACGGATCAGAGGTTTCCCTGCAAATCAATGCGGCGGTCTCGGCGAGGGTTCCGGGAAAGGATCAAAACGTCATGGGTAAGGATGACGTCATCCTTGCGACAGCCCCAACTCTTTCCATTCGAGAAGTCAAAACCTACGCCCGAATTGCCAATGACACTCCCTTCATCGTTGGGGGTTTGATTGCCAAGGACTCCGAGGAAACCCTGAGGAAGGTACCTGTGCTCGGAGAATTGCCTTGGTTGGGAGGACTGTTCCGCTCAAAGGACGAAACGGGATTGAAGCGGGAAGTGATCATCGTGATCACTCCATCGGTTCTTCCCGACGAATCTCCGGTTCATGCAAGCATGCCCAAGGATGATGATCTTTTTGACAAATTCGGCAACCGCCTCTTTAGGGATGCTTACCGGATCCGGGCCGAGGACACCTTTGACCTAAGATACCTCACCGAAAACAAAGGCTTGCGCCAACTGCAGGAGGTGGTTGACCGGATCGTGAACGATCATCCTCAGTTGACCAAACAATACCCCTATCAGCGTTTCGCCGATCAGGCGGTTCCGGGGGAGGACGCTTTGGTTCGCAGGCAAATCTACGAGGTGTTGAAAAGACAGAAGGCGGCGGAGGTGTTGGATGTTGAAAAATTGATTTTCTTCGAAAGGGAAGAGGCGAGCGGTTCGGGCTTTCGAGTGCGTTTTTTGTCCGATTACCTCAAGGAATTCGCACCTTTTGTCTTTGAGGAAGGCGAAACCGGGAAAGCGGTTGGTCTTTGTTTTCGGATGCGTCGTGATTCCATGGCTATCGATCAGTTGTTGGAGGAACCGGTTCCTGAGATTAAGGTGGTCGATTGCCCGGATGCGCAAACCTGGCGGTCTCTTTTGCTTGAATCAAACAAACGGTCTCCGGGGAGTGTCTCGAAACGGGTGATTTTTCTTCGCAACCAATCGGATCTGAACCGCCTTAAGAATGCCATTCTAATGAAGAAAATCATTTCGCTCAACGCATCCGATTACATCCTGAAGTTAAAGAATTTCACCCGTGGGCGCCTTCTGCGAATGCCCACCGTGAGGGAAGAGGACGTCGAACTGATTGATGCGGACGTGGCCACCTGCTATTTCCAATCGGAATTGTACTATTCGGTTTTGGAGCAATCCTTGGCCTATGATTATGCCGCGCTTAGAAAAGTTTTGCAGGGATCGGAATACGGAAAAGGCTTGAGAATTACCCATTAGGGATTTCCCACGGGCTCTTTTCGGGCTGCCAAAAGGTAATCGTGAAATCCGCTCGCAAAGACCGATTGCGGATCCGTCGAACCTTTGGCTGCAAGGAAGGAGTCCAACTCCGGATAAGCCCGATTCAGTTGCGAGGACGAAGCGTGGTTGCGATAGGGAAGGTAAAAGGTGCCCCCATGATCGAGGGCGCATTCGATCAGATCTCGGTTTAGGTCACCGAATTTTTTCTCCGCATTCACGGTTTTGTCCAAGGTAAACAGCATGACCAACCCAAAAACTTTCTCTTTTGCATAGGGTAAGGCGCTATCGGTGTCGCGTGCAATTTCACGAACGGTGACGTTGAGAAGCTCATCGGACCGATTGCGGAGCAAATGGGCCGCTATGGGCACGAAATCGGAAAACTTTTCCTGTGGGATGAAGATTTCCAGAAGCAGGTCGATCTTGTCAGGGTCGTTGTTTGCGAAAATTCGAACGGGTTCGAAGAGAAGGTTGGCCCGGGGGTGAGTTCCACCGGCCTCTCCGCCGGCAACGCCTTCCAAGAGATTTCTGAAGTTCTTACCTCTTTCGCTACCCAAGGATGCCCTGAAAATCGCTCGTGAGAGCGAGGTTGCGAAACCTGTTTTGACTCCCACCGAACTTCGTGAAGTTTCATCGTTGGAGACGTAGGATACGAGAAGAATTGTTTCGAAAAAGGAATTCGGTGCGACGGAGAGGCGTCCAAAGGCAAGGCGTACGGGTTCTTTTTTCATTTTGACCCATAGGTTCAGGAATTCGGAAGGCGTTGTGATTTCGTGGGAGGATCGTAGAATTTCATTGCGAACCGGACGTATCCAGGCTTCCAGGATGATCCCCATCATGCCGTATCCGCCAATGGCATGCCTGAAAAGATCCTGGTTTTCGGTTCTGGAGCAGGTCTTCAGTACCCCGTCCGCGGTTAGGATGCGGATTTTCTCGACGGTTGAGGATACGGGCGGTCGCCCCGGTTGCCATCCATGGGCATTGACGCTCAAGGTGCCTCCGATGGAGAAATCGGCATTGCTTTGCATGACCTCCGGAGCAAGTCCCTGAGGAGCGAGGAATTCGATAACCTGACTCCATCTTGCCCCCGCTTGCACGCGGAGCAGACCATCTTCCATTCTCATTGCCCGTAATTCCCGGAGATTAACGTGGATGGCGTTTTCCTTAAGGCTCTGCTTCCCCATGGAATGACGGGCTCCGAAAGGAATGATTTTCTTTCCCTCCCTTTGGACTTGGGCCAAAGCTTGTCTGAGCAAGGAAACGCTTTGATTGAAATCGGCGGGCAATTCGAGGATGCCGGAGTGTCTGGTCGGATTCATGCCACTTGCGTCATCAATGAAATTTGTCTCTTCGACTCTGGGTTTATCATCCGGAATGGGATCGCTGATGAGAAAAAAGGCGACTCTCGCGCAAGGATAGGCAATCCAAAGGAAAGCGAGCGCAAGAAGCCAAAGAATCCATTTTGGGAGTTTCGAGGATTTCATGGGGTGGGGCAGCGGGAAGAATCGTTTGTAGGACAGCGTAGGGGATTGGTGCGTTTTCCCGTTGCTTACCCGAGGAAGGTTTTGAAGGATAAGTCTATGAACTCGAACCATTCCTTAGCAATTTTAATCCTAACCCTTTATCAGGCGCATTTTCTTTTCGGACAATCCTTGAAACCTTTGAAGGTCTTTGTTTTGGCCGGGCAATCGAATATGGAGGGGAAGGGGGCGGTGGATCCTTTGCTCAATCACCAAATCAAAGCACCGGAGACTCGAAAGCTATTCGCTCATCTGCATAGCGATGGAAAGTATATTGAACGCGGAGACGTGTGGATTGATTACCTTGGCCGCAGGGGGAACCTGACCGTTGGGTATGGTTCACCGGGGAAGATCGGACCCGAGCTTGAGTTCGGCCATACCATGGGTGACCGATTTTCGGAGCAGGTGCTTATTATCAAAACCGCATGGGGTGGAAAAAGCTTGGGTCGCGACTTCCGACCGCCCAGTTCGGGTCTTCCCAAGGAGGAAAAGATCATGGAATTCGTGGAGGGCATGGCCAAGCGGGAATTCAATAATCTGCTCAAGAGAGAATGGAACTTGAGAAAAAAGAAAGATCCTGGAATTTCCAAGGAACAGGTGGAGAAATCAATGCCGGAATCCGTTGAATCGATTTTTCTTGAGAATAAGAAAAAATTTCGGCAGGAGGTCGTGACCAGTCACGGCCATTACTACAGACTGATGATGGAGGAAATCGGCAAATCCCTGCAGGGACTGAAAGTTCGGTTTCCCACCTATCAGGGGAGAGGTTATGAGCTTTCCGGATTCGTTTGGTTTCAGGGTTGGAATGACATGTACAATGGCTTCCAGGACGAATATGCGGAAAACATGAAAAATTTCATCAAGGACGTTCGGAAGGATCTCGGTGAACCGGATTTGCCTTTCGTGATTGGAATTATGGGACAGAATGGATTCAAGGAAGCCAAGGGCAACATGGCGATCGTCAAAGCCGCTCAATCTTCCATGAATGAGGTTCCCGAATTTGCCGGTACCGTGAGAGCCATTCCCACCGACGTCCATTGGGACAGGAAAGCGGATGAAGCTTATCCCTCCTGGCGGAAGAACTTCGAAGAGTGGAAGAAAATCGGGTCCGATCACCCGTATCACTATCTGGGAAGCACCCTTTTCTTCTCAAGGGTCGGACGGGCCTTTGGGCAAACTCTTCTGGACCTTATGAAAGAACCAACCTCGAAAGATGATGAATAAACTTTTTCTTTTCCCATCCCTTGTCCTTGGGCTTGCCTTGTTTGGGGGCGTCGGCAAACCAAACATCCTTTGGATCGTAGGAGAAAACCTTAAGCTCGATCTTGGTTGCTATGGCGCGAAGAACGTCAGGACGCCAAATTTGGACCGCTTGGCCGCCGAGGGAGAGCGATACACAAAGGTGTTTTCAACTTCTCCGGTTTGCGCCCCCAGTCGAAGCGCCTTCTTTGTGGGCATGTATCAAACCACCACCGATACGCACAACATGCGTTCTCATCGGGAAGACGATTATCGATTGCCCGAAGGGGTGCGACCGATCACTCACCGCCTCCGGGACGTCGGATATTACACGGCCAACCTCAAGACCATGGACGGGGAGGAGATCGGTTCCGGCAAGCTTGATCTTAACTTCGTCAACGAAGGCAAACTCTATGATGGGGGGAAATGGGAGGAGCTCAAGGGAAACCAACCTTTCTTCGCTCAGATGAACACCCTCGAGTGCGAGTACGATATTTATGACCGCAACACCTGGAGGCAACCCCGTGTCGAATGGAAAGGAGAAAGGCAGCATGAGCAAATTGCCACTCCCGAAAAGGTCAATCCACCTCCCTATTATCCCGATCATCCGGTGGTTCGCGCGGAATGGGCCCGATACCTCAATTCCGTTTCGGGGATGGACAAAACCATCGGTAAAGTCCTCCGAAGGTTGGAGCGGGACGGCCTTGCGGAAAACACCATTGTAATGTTTTTCGGAGACAACGGTCGAATCGAACCGCGAGGCATCCATTGGTGCTACGATACCGGCTTGCACGTCCCCATGATCATCCGTTGGCCCGAGGGTTTCCCGGCTCCCGCCAACTATCTTCCGGGAACGGTAAAGGATGAGGTGGTCAGTTTGATCGACCTAACTTCGACGACTCTGGGTTTCGCCGGGATTGCCAAACCTCTCGGTATGCAAGGTCGGGTCTTTTTAGGCAACCGAGTGGGGCCCGAAAGAACCTATGCGTTCTCCGCTCGTGATCGAGTGGACGAAACCGTCAACCGGGTTCGCAGCGTTCGGGGAAAGAGATACCACTATATCCGCAACTTTTATCCTGACCGTCACTTTACCTCTCTGAACCGATACAAGGAAAAGTGCTTTCCCATCAAGCCTTTGATGAGGAAATTGATGGCGGAAGGAAAACTGCAGGGTCCGCCGGCTGATTTGATGTCTCCGACCGTGGCTCCGGAGCAATTGTTCGACACGATGCTGGATCCCCATGAAATCAATAATTTGGCCGGATCTTCCAAACCGGAGCACCGGGAGGCTCTGCTTCGGATGAGAACCGCTTTGGAAACTTGGATCGTTGAAACGCAAGACCGTGGAGAGTTCCCGGAATCACCCGAGATCGTGGCTCCCTTCGATAAGGAAATGCACGATTGGTTCGGAACCCCCGAGTGGTATGGGAAAAAATAAGAAGTCTCAGCCCGTTTCCGGCATGAAGGTTGGAAATACAACCCCCTTGGGTGGTTGATATCTGCCCAGGCATTGGGCAAAATGAACTTCGCAGTTTTTCGCTCCCCAAGAGTATGCGGTTCGAACCGCATGGCTTGCGGTCACCGGAAGCAGAAAGACCGGGCAAAGTCCGCGGAATCCGTCCAGTTGCTTTGCCAGCAGGGCAACTGCGATTTCTTCGGTCTGAGCGACTCCAGGTCCGATCATGCGGCTTCCCGGATGATTCACCGATGAGAGAAATCCAAGAAGTCGCGAATCTTCGTCACGGTAAGTTAGAGTCCTCCAAATCCCAAGTTCGTTGGCGATGAAATAAGCGTAGTCCTTTGACCGCTCGATTCCCGACAGTTCTCTTTCCAGTTCCACCATTTCGGCAAGGTCCTTCATGCTGGCTTCCTCGATGAAAGGCTGGTCGGATGGCGCAAAGTCCGGACCATTCTCGGGAATTTCAATATATAAATCCTGAAAGGATAGGAAAGGGACGAAGCCCTTGCGGGTATAAAGAGAGAAGGAGTCGAGGTTTTGAGCGCTTGAAACCAAACGGACCGGAAGTTCTCTGACCTTGGCGAACTCGATGATCCGGGAAAGGAGTGCGCCGGCGAGGCCCTGACCGAAAAAGTCCGGGTGTACGTTCATAATGCCGAGAGAAAGGTGAGTGGGGCGGGGATGGTAAAAGCAGGATGCGGCAATCCTATGGTCGGACGAACTTTCAGCCACCAGACAATGGCTCGGATCGAGGGCTTCATAGACTTCGCAAAACAGCATGGCATCGGAAGGCGGACCGTTGAAAATCGGTTTTTTGCCGTTGGCGACGTACCAGGCGTTGGTTGAATCGTGGATCAGTTCCGCGACGTCTTCCCATTCATCCCTCCTCATAGGGCGGATATCGAAAACGGATCTTTGGTCGGTCATCGGGAAATCAGTCCTTATCCTTGAATTGGTCCAAAAAGGCTTGGCAGGAAAAACCCACGAACATGGCCATATCCTGGTCTCCGGGAAGGACAATGACGGGAGATAGCTCGGGTGGTCGTATCCGATGGGCCCGCTTCAGGCAGGCCCTCATGGCTGGAATGGCACCTTTCGCCTTGGTCCCGAGCAACTCCAGGGTGCGGGCCGCATGCGTGACCACGATAAGATTCTCGTGCTTCAACTCATTTATGAGGATCGGAAGAGCGATATCCGTGAAACCATGATTGGCGAGGGCATTGGCCGCCTCGATTCGCACCGAAGGGGAGGAATCGAGCAAGGCGTTTTCCAGAGCGTTGAGGCAAGCTTTTGACGGTTTGGAAGACAGGGCTCCCAAACCGATGGTTCCCCAGTAGCGAATCAAAGGATTGGCTGAGCCCAGATTCGCGAGCAAGGTTTTTTCCCCGGCCAAACCCACGGCGGACGCCGCCGTACGGATTGCTTCCAGATCGATGGAACCCGATTGCCCCACTGCCCAGCCGGAGCTTCCCGCAAAGGCTTGCCAAGCCTCGAACTCGGGAAGGAATCCGAGATCCCGAGTTTCTCTAAGATGACCGTTTAACTTCTCGCGCATGCGTTGGAGAACCTTTCGATGTTCTTTCGAACCGATCAGGTTATGAAGGTTTTGAGGATCATTTCGGCAATCGTAGAGTTCCTCGGCCGGACGAGTGGGGCCCGCGAAGTGCCATTGAGGAGGGGTCATTCTGCCTGTTTCGGCCAAACGGTAAAACTCGTGGCGGATTTCCCCCAAATCGGGCCAGGCGGTGGGTTGGTTGTAGCTGAGGTGAGGCATGTAATTGCGTATGTAAAGAAAATCCTTACCTCTGACCGAGCGGGCCAAGTCCCGAACTTCATCGACTCGATCCCGATGCCCGAAGACATGAGTCCGCGGCCGGTCCGATTGAGGGCCGAGAAAGGGGATACCTTGCATGTGGGTTGGTGTGGGAAGACCAAGGAGATTCAAGACTGTGGGAGCAAAATCAACAAAGGCAACCAGACGGGGCACAATCTGCCCGGCCTTGGCTGGGGAATGGTTTTTCCATTTTTCCGGAAACCGAATCAGGAGGGGAACGCGCATTCCGCTGTCCAGGAGAGCCCTTTTGTGTCTGGGCATACCCGATCCATGGTCCGAATAAAAGAAAACGATGGTATTTTCCGACAATCCGTCCTCGTCCAATTGGCTCAGAATTTCACCGACTTCCTTATCCATTGCAGTGACACAGTCATGGAACCGGGCAACGGATTTACGGATGATCGGAGTATCCGGATAATAGGGGGGGAGAGTGATTTCGTCGGGGTCGTGGATTTCCTCTTTGCTCAACTTAATCTGGATTTCCTCCTCGAAGCGCTCGTATGGCCAAACCATGGTTCGACTCTGATGGGAGGTCATGAGGTTGAAGACCGAGAAGAAGGGTTTGCTGGAATCGGAATTGAGGCGCCAATGGGCTTTATCCGAAGTTTCGTTCCACGAACTGGCGATGATTTCCTTGTAATTTCCGGAATTGTAGTCGGTTTTGACGTTGTTGGTGGTGAAATAGCCGCTTTGGCGAAGTATGGTAGGGAAGCCTCTCATGTAAGCGGGCAGTGGGAAGCCCGAGCGCATCTGCTGAGTGCCCAGTGAGGTGGGGTAGGATCCCTGAATCAGGCAGGACCGGGAAGGCGAGCACACCGGCGCTGAAGCGAAGGCATGGGAGTAGCGAACGCTTTGCCTGGCTAGTCGATCAAGGTTGGGAGTGATCGCATCGGGATGACCGTAGCATCCGAGAACGGGACTCATGTCCTCTGCAGTGATCCAAAGAATATTGGGTCGCTCCGATGGAACGGAGTGAAGAGAGCAAATGGGTAAACTGATCAACAGCAGTGGAAGAAAATTTTGCATTCCTTAGATCAACAGGTAGCATTTTTTTAGGCAAACTCCGAATGCTTGAGTTCTATGGAAACTTCAGCGGGGTGCGGTATGAGGTAAGGAGACGGATATGAGTCGTTTGAATATTGGCGTGAAACTGGCCGAATTTTCTACGTTTTGCTCAAATCACTTGCAATAAGACTAAAAAACAATAAGAAAGTCACATTATATTGACAAAAAGTAAGGCAATCAGATAACTTTAGAAAAACTGGCACACTTATTGAATAAGAAAATGCATACTAAACAATCTGTTCATGTAATAAAAAGAATAAATAAACTACATTAAAAATATTCATATTAAAATTACCTATCACAAATGTTACTCGAAAAGGAACTTGTCGCAATTAACGAAAACCCTCCATCACTCCACGAAATTCTAGTTGAGAATTGTCCAACTTTGATTCTGCTTCCGAAGTTGGAATCCTTGATTAACAAAGAGGAGCCAACTCTTGAGGATATTCTGACAACCTGTTCTCACGACGAAAGCCTCCTGACCAAGTTGACCCGCAGGTCGGGTTTTGTGGGTAATGAGGAACAATTCGCAAGGGATATCTTATTCAAAAAGGGTCTGGGCTTTTTGAAGAGTCTCGCGATACGAACCATGAACCAAGAAATTTTTGAACTTCCTTTGGGTTTTAATGGTATGTCCACTCAATTGATCAAGAGGCGCTCGGTGATCCTGGCCCGTTTTCTCA
>MDTD01093935.1_pt1 | contig 14710 bp, 9 predicted proteins | sample 811221 | NCBI WGS metagenome assembly MDTD01 (sample SAMN05326646, study PRJNA326480) | marine metagenome | isolation source: seawater | place: Pacific Ocean: South West | collected 2011
CATCTCGATCGCCATCACGGACTTCGAGTTGCTCCAAGAGAGTGAGCATTATCACTCGACATTCCGGGTGATGGAAGAGCAACAACACTTTTTATTGAGCGAGGCACTTGAAATTCACGTCTTGGAGTTGCCAAAATACAAAAAGGCGTTTGAGGACGCGCAAACACCTATCGAGCAATGGCTAAGCTTCTTGAAGGATGGAAAGGACATGCAACACGACCAAATCCAAAAGTGGGACGAGGAATGTAAGAAAGCCCTCGAAGAGATCGAATATCTGAGCAGGGACGAGAATTTCCGCTGGGTCTACGAAGACCGCCTCAAAGGTATCCTTGATTACTACAGCGGCCTCAAAAGCAAGTTCCGTGAAGGTCTCCAGAAAGGACTGCAAGAAGGCCGACAGGAAGGACTGCAAGAAGGCCGACAGGAAGGACTTCAAGAAGGCAGACAGGAGGGGCTTCAAGAAGGTCGACAAGAGGGACTACAAGAAGGCCGACAAGAAGGCCGACAGGAGGGACTTCAAGAAGGCTTTTCACAAGGAGAACAAGCAGGTCTCGAAAAAGGAATGCAAACAGGCGAGCAAATTGGCTTGCTCAAGAGCGCAAAGAAAATGCTTGAGGCTGGCATGACACCTCAAGAAGTCGCTAACATCCTTGACCTCTCCGTCCAAGACATCCAAAACCTCAACGCATAACCACCAAACAACCCACAGACGCACGGATATCAGGATACGAATGGCCGTGAACCCAGGTTAAAACCCGGGCCGATAGATACGGTAGGGACTATTCCACTGATATATACGAGAGATACTTGAATGCTGATCCGGCGGACGTTGCACTTGTGTCTCCGCAAACTCCCCCGACCATCCTATATCATCCCTCACTTGCAGGCGGATATAGCAAGCCATATCCTTGCATTCCTCGGTTACTTGCAAACTTGCAGTGGGTTTTTTGCGTCTTCACTTGCAATCATCCGCCTCTACAAACTCTCCACCCTGAGCCTCCGGCTCTTCCCTCCTCTCAAGCCTTTCGAGAGGAGGGACCAATCTACCGATATTCACGATGATATGGGACGGACACAAGCCCATCCCCAACTAACATCCATACGATATGCACGGAACACCCGTCTGTATCGCGACATGTGGTTTGAGATGCATCGGTCCCCTTGCCGACAGGAGCGGAGCGAAAGTCGCGTAGGGCGAGCTGGCGTGCAAAGCCCGCCTGGTGGGCTTTTGCATCACTCTCCTTACCGACAGGAGCGGAGCGAAAGTCGCGAAGGGGGAGTTGGCGGGCGAAGCCCGTCTGAGGGGGTCTTGCCAAAGTGTTGGTTATTTACAGTCACAAGCGTAATTGTATTTTGTGGCGCCTCGCCAGTTTGAACCGCAAGATTGAGTGGTTTTGACACATTTGCAGCGACGTGTGCTGTACCCTTTCTTCCATCCACAATTCCAAGAAGCTTTTCCCTGTGCGGTTGTTGTGTACAGAGCACAAACAGTCTGTTTACAAGTCGCACGACAGCGACAATTGTAGTTGTGCTTCATCGCGCCACGCCAGTTCTTGCCACAAGCCTCAGCGGTCTTTTGGCAACTACAATTCCCCTTAAACTTCCACCCACACTTCCAAGCGACCTTGGCCTTGGCTGTTGAACCGTACAATGAACAGAATTTTTTCTCACAGAGTTGCCCCACGGATGGGCTTTTGGCCTGTTTTTTGGCTGCGTCCATGTTCTTTTGTGTGGTCGTGCAACTACAATCGTAGTTGTACTTAGTCGCGCCGCGCCAGTTCTTCCCGCAGGAGTTAGCGGTCTTGGTACACTTGCAGTTTCCTTTGAACTTCAAACCACATCCCCACGCAACCTTTGACATCGCAGTCGCGCTGTACATCGCACAGATCGTCTTTTTACATTGAAGCGTCTTCGCAGCAACCGCTCGACGAACAGGGACAGGACGTGTTCTGTTGACTGTGATCGTCGTACGTACTTTAGGCTTATTCACGACAATCGTCGTACGGACCTTAGGCTTATTCACCGTAATCGTCGTGCGAATTGCTGGTTTACGTGGTGTCGGCTTCTTCACTGTAATCGTCGTGCGTACCGCTGGTTTACGAGGAGTCGGACGATTCACCGTAATCGTCGTGCGTACTTTGGGCTTATTAACAGTGATCGTCGTACGAACTGCAGGCTTACGAGGAGTTGGACGATTCACAGTGATGGTTGTACGAACTGCAGGCTTGCGCTTGCTGGGAGGATTGACTGTAATCGTCGTACGAATCGCTGGCTTGCGTTTTTTGGGAGAATTAACAGTAATCGTCGTACGAACGGCTGGTTTCGCCTTTTTGGCTTTTTTGGTAACGGGCTTGGAGGTCGGCGCTTTGGCTTTGGTCTCGGCAAAAGCAGCGCTGGACAAACACACGCAGCACAAGACGCTGGTGAGAACGGACAGGAGCATTCTTTGTTTCTTCATCAATGAAAACCTCTTACATGAAAGGCCGCTGATCACAACGACCCTGTGGGTGAATGTCGAATACACCTTCTACCATCACTCCAGAAGTGTCAAGCCATGCCGTCGTAGCCTTTGTGCAAAAAACACAGAAAAAAACTACGACAAAACAAAAGGGTGAAAAAAAGTGGCCGTTTGCTTTTACAATTTTGTGGTGCAGGATCATTCTCGATGTAGGAAAGAAAGGAGAACGGGTTTTGCCACGCAGATCGACATTGCGGGACTTCTTGAAAGACATAGACCTCGATGGACAAATCACCATCTGGGCGAGAAAGTCGAAATTGGAGCAGGAAGATCTCAAAGAACACGCGCTACAGATCATCGTCAAGATGCTCGAAAAAGAATTGGATGAAGACGACTATGTGGACATCTTCCCGGATCAAATCTCCTTCCTCAATTACTGGTATGTCGCAACAGTTCGCTCCATCTACAGCTCCTTTCGACAGGAGAAGAACCAGAGAAACATCCTTCATGAGAAGGTTAAACCCATTGAGCGTTCATCCTCCTTACCAGAAGACAAGTATTTTGCGAGTGAATGGTTGTACAAAGCTTTGGAGCGTGAGCTACGTGGCAATGTCTCCGATGAAGTATACCAGGACTGTGTCACACTCGTTGAGCTCGTGCTTCAGTCCCCACAACGCTACATTCAACAACGCGCGAGCGGAAAAGATAAAGGCAAGTTTACATTTCACTTTGTCGAATTGTCACGAGCGCTCTCATGGACAAGAGTCCGACTTTACAAGCGCTGCGATCAAATAAAGGAAGCTCTCTTTACTTCCAATGAAGAGGACAAGATCAATCATGGCTAATCCAATGCCCCAATCATTGCAAGATGTCCTGGCTGCAGACGATCAAACACTGCGTCAGTGGTCCAAACAAATGCCTGCTCAACCCCCCTCTTTATACCCAGAAGAGATGCTCACACTCGCGCTCAGTCAAGCACATCCTCTAGAAGAAACAGCGACCGCCAAAACGCCGTGGTGGTCCCTCTCCTGGCTGATGGCCCCTCAATACTCATTCGCGCTCGCAACATGTGTGTTGTTACTCTTTGTTGGCGGTGGATTGTGGAGCATTCTTCCGCAAGAGTCAGGCCCAGAGGGGTTCGCAAAAGGTGCGTATGAATTGGGATTCCAGCAAAAGCCCAGCCTCCACGTAGGACTGCTCAAAAAGAACAAGCTCTCTCGACTGTCCAATGGCGAATCCATTCAGACACACCAAAAGCTCGTCATCGCTTACTCCATCCTCGAACCTGGTGGATACATCTATATCTTCAGACACGCGAAGGGACAACCTTCACTGATCTACCCATGTGACGAAGCCTCCAGAAAACAACAAAGTCCTTCAGACAACGTTCGACTGCTCTCTTGCAAAGGCATCATTCAACAAGACGATTTGGAGAGCGAACGTGGTGCTTTACACTACTTACTTCTTCAGGCAGGAAAACCCCTCCCCCCCGGACAACTCAGAGCCTTCCAACGTGGAAGTAAACAAAATCGTTTGAAGCTACTCAAAACATGGTATCATCAAGGGCGTTTACACCACTTCGATCAGTTCTCTTTGCATGTGAAGGAGTGAGCTAGATGAGATCCATTGTCTTGGGTTTGATGGTCCTGCTTTGCTGGCCTTCATCGTCCTACGCCAGACTGAAGCCGCTTGTACTACAAGGACAACAAGAAGCGAGTTTGAGAGCCTCACTGCGCCCAAAAAAGCTGGCGCTGGTGATCGGAATCCAACACTTCCAACGTGACTCGGGCTGGCAATCCCTCAAATATCCCAAAAAAGATGCGAGGCGATTTGCCAAGATGCTCAAGGACGCCTCCTTTGATCACGTGCTCTTACGGACAGAAGCCAAAGAGACCACTCGCAGCGCACTGATTGACGCACTCAAACGCCTCGGAAAGATGGCCAAAGGTGCCGGTGACACAGTCCTCGTCTACATCTCCTCCCACGGCACTGTTGCAGTCCCCACTGACGGAAAAACCCCCGAACGTTTTATTATCACCTCTGACACCAATGCAAAGGTCCACAAGACAGCCCTCTCCGTCAAAACAATGCTCTCTCTGCTCAAACGCTACCTCTCCAAACGCATCTTGCTAATGCTCGCGGTCTGCTACAACGGCCAAAACCAGAGTAAATCACAGCTCCCCAGAGGGATGAAGGGGAACGCACTCAACACCCAGCCCCTCCGCACACCTTCGACAGCGATCCAGATCTTGAGCGCCGCCAGTCGCGGACAGGCGGCCTTTGAACACAAACAATTGCACGGTGATGTCTACACACACTTTTACCTCAAGTGCTTCTACAAATACTGGAAGAAGAAGCCAATCACCGCAATCGACGCACATATCTGCGCAGTCAAACCGACCAAAGAATTCGTCAAAAACAATCTCGGCGCCCTTCAAGTCCCAGCGCTCGCCTCCGAATTGGACGCAAACAGAGACATCTTTCTGTTCCAAAAAAAGCAACGCAAAAAGGGCTACCTCCGAACTACATGGGCCAAAGGTAAGTCACTCATCTTCCGCGTGTTCCGATGGGGACGAAAAGGCTCTCGACGTGCAGTACGTTTTCAAGCAGATGCAAATGAAGATATCGCTTTGTCACCAGGACGGTACCGAGTCGCGATTCTCGACCAACAAGGCCAAACACTGCACACCCAACAACTCGACATTCAAGCTGGTTCGACTGCTCATCTCGAAGAACCATTTGTGATCAGCGCGTTCGGGAGTTTTATGTCCGCTGGCAAGATGGACAACGCCCCCTCTATTGGCGCAACACTCTCTCTACAAAAGCAGTATTTTGGTCTCCAACTCAACCTCCAACAGACGCAGAAGGAGCTTCCTAGTGGCAACAATGTCATCTTCTACGGAGAGCTACGCGCGTTTGTTGGCTACCCATGGCATATCACTCCACAATTCGATCTATTCGCAGGTGCATATGGAGGTTTTGGCCTACTCACACAACAGGTATTCCGAACCCCACGCACGGCCTCAGTCGGCTCGTATGGTGTAATGGCGCAAGCGGCCTGGTGGTTCTTGCCAACAATGGGTGTCACGCTCCAGGCCGACACAGGCTTTTCCATCCTACAAATCGCGACCGCCGAGAATACCTCACTGAAACAACTCTTTGAATACTCCATCAAGTTGGGTGTCCAATGGAGATTGTAGCCTTCACTCACCAAGTAAACGCCAACACCAAGACATGAGCTTCTCAACCCTATTTACAGACCCACAACACCATCACACACGCGTTATGCGACTGCTACTCCTCCTCACATTTGTTCTGCTCATCCCTGCTTGTAGTGAGCTCTACGGATACGAGTGCGAAATCGATACAGACTGCCCTTCCCTGACATTCTGTGACAAAGGGATATGTCAGCCGATCGCTCAGGAGTGCAAAGAAAAAGACTACTGTGATGGTCTCTGCGTGGACCTCGACAGATCCGATGGACATTGTGGACAGTGTGGCCATGCTTGCAGTAAAGAGAGTACTTGTTGTCATGGTAAATGTGTCCCTATCAAAAAAAAAGAGTGCAATGGAATCGATGACGACTGTGACGGATACGTCGATAAAGGCTGCCCTGAACATCCATGCAAAAAAGAGGAAGAAGGCAAAACACAACGATGTGCCGTCAGTGGCCAAAAAGGTGTCTGTGCGCAAGGTCTCAGGACCTGTACAAACGGTGAGTGGGGTATTTGTAAAGCAGACAACGTTGGTGCTAAACAAGAAACATGCAACGGACTTGACGACGACTGTGATGGCTTGATCGATGAAGACGCCAAGGACTGCGTTCGTCCCTTCACACGCCCTATCCTCATCCAAAGTCCAGCCTCAGAAACAGGCTTGTTTCGCGTCAAAGGAATCGCCGCGGATCCTCTCGGTGTTATCTACATGATCTTTGAAAAGCAACTCTTTATCCAAAGACTACGCACAGATCTGTATCTCGAAAAATTTGCAGACTTGGGAACGGAGCAATCCACACCAAGTGACATTCATGTCAGTAAAAGTGGCTACATCTACATCACAGAGAGCCAACTCCACATCATAAGACGTATTGACACAAACGGAAACGTTAAGACTTTTGCAGGTACTCTAGGGACGCCCGGTGAAGACGATGGGGATTTGCAAACGGCTACATTTGATACGCCTTCTGCGATCGCTGAGGATAGTCAAGGAAACCTCTACGTTGTAACAAATCGTGGAAAATTGATCCGCAAAATTGCATTCGGAGCCCCCACAACAGTGTCGCGTTTTGTGGGTCGTCTTGGTTCTGCCGAAGCCACAGATGGCGGCAAAGAAAAAGCAACGTTCAGTCGGATCACTCACATTGCATTGGACACCCATGATCAATTGTACGTAATCGATGACGAAACCAAATTACGCAAAATTACACAAAATGGAAGCGTCGAAACGCTCATTCATCCGAGTCACAAAAAACACACAGATGGTCCTCTCCATGAGGCAACGTTCGGGAAATTGGCAGGCCTCGCAATCGACAGCAGTAACAACATCTACCTCTCAGATAACAATGTCTTTGGCGCGATTCGGAAAATCGACAAAAAAAACAATGTCACAACATTAGCAGGTGAGAAAGCACTTATCAGGAAGACACCTGGATTTCAGGATGGCGATGGCACCACCACAAACATAACGAAACGAGCGGTGTTTAGTACTCTCAGCGACATCGCACTTGATGGACGCAATCACCTCTATGTTTACGACAAAGGCAATCGCGCGCTCAGGATGCTTTCACTTGACGAAAATAAAGTCACAACGATTGTAGGCTCACCCCAAGAAGAGGAAGAACAAAAAACGACCCGGAACTACAAGACGCAACCTTTCGGTCCTGCTTCAATGCTCGTACACAGCAATGTTTTATATACAACTGAGCCAAACAGCCATTACATTCGTTCATACTCACTTACCAAACCTTTCACGAGCAAAGTATATGCGGGTACACAGATTGGAGATAGGGACGATAAACTCTCCGTAAGTCAGATGAATATGCCCTACGATATCGATGTGTGCCTTGCAGGTAAAAGAGCCGGCAGGCTCTATGTCGTCGACACGCAGAACAGCAAGATCAAAGAAATAGATCCAACTGCTGGGATCATCTCAACACTCGGAGGAAAAACCAAGGGCTTCCAAGTAGGTGCCGTAGAGACCGCAAAGTACAATGCTCCAACCTCTGTACTCTGCGATCCAAAAGGCAACCTGTACATTTCTGACACAGCAAACCACATCATTCGTGTCATAGACACACAAGATATGGACAGCGTCTTTGTCGGCTCTCCAAAGAGTCCAGGAAAGAAAGACGGAACAAGAAGGCAAGCATCCTTCAATCAACCTCGCGGACTCACCTTTGATCGAGCTGGCAATATCCTCATTGCTGATTCGGGAAACCACTCGATCCGGAGAGTGACTCTAGAAGGTAAGGTTCAGACAATTGCAGGTTCAGGTGAGAGAGGCTATGTAAACGCGATTGGATCGCAAGCCAAATTTAACAACCCCACTGACCTCACTGTTGACCAACAAGGTAACATTTACGTCGCAGATACAGGAAACCATGTCGTCAGAAAAATAACACCAAAGGGAGTCGTCACAACCTTCATCGGCAAAGCCAACGACAGTGGATACAAAACAGGCCCGACAGAGAGTGTGCAATTTAACGACATTGCAGGGGTTTGGTGGCATAATCAAAAACTATTCATCAGCGATTCACACAATGGTATCGTCTTGGTATACCAACCGTGATATAGTCTCCAAGACTACACACGCAAGGTGATGACATGAGCTTCCCAATGCAAGCAACAGCCCCCCAACACAAACGCAAACACATCGTGCGATTTTTACTCATCCTGCTCATCCTACTCATCCCGGCTTGTAGTGAACTCTACGGCTATGAATGCGAAGAGATCGAGGATTGTCCTTCCAACCTGTTGTGCATAAAGGGAATATGCAAAGCGGCCTCACCTGAACCGAAGTCAGAGGTATACGAAGACGCAAGCACAGAAGCAACGATAGAGCTTCTCATACCAGACCATGAAGCTGAGACAAGACCTCCAGAGCGCACCAAAGAGAGCCCTCCCGAACCCGATACTTGCGCGCCAAAGACACGCTGTGGAGCTGCATGTGTTGATACACAAAATGATCAAAACAACTGTGGACAGTGTGGAAATATTTGCAAAGAATCACAGACATGTTGCCAGGGCAAATGCCTCTCCAAAGACCGTGAAACATGTAATGAGCGAGACGACAATTGCAACGGATATGTCGACGAAGGTTGCCCTGAACATCCATGCAAAAAAGAGGAAGAAGGTAAAACACAACGATGTGCCGTCAGTGGCCAAAAAGGTGTCTGTGCACGAGGTCTCAGAAGATGTACAAACGGTGAATGGGGCATTTGCAAAGCGGACAATGTTGGTGCCAAACAAGAAACATGCAACGGACTTGACGACGACTGTGACGGTTTGATCGATGAAAACGTCAAAGGTTGTGTTCGTCCCTTCACACGCCCACTCTTTGTCGAAAGTCCAGCCTCAGAAACGGGTCTGTTTCCCATCCGGACATTCACAGCAAGTCCGCTCGGTGTCCTCTACCTGATCTTCGAAAACCAATTCTTTGTCCAAAAAATACGCCGAGACGGATATATCGAGAAGTTCGCAGGATTACTGACGCGCAGCAGCAAGGACGGCCCAAAAGACACCGGAGGATTGAACAACCCCGCCAGCATCCACGTAAGCAGGGATGGGTATGTCTATGTGACAGAGAGAGGGATCCATACGATCAGACGTATCGACAAAAATGGATACATCGAAACATTTGCAGGCACACCAGGGCTCAAAGGGAACGCAAACGGCGATCTCAAAAAGGCGACATTTAACCAACCAACAGCTCTCATTGAAGACAGTAAAGGCGCGTTGTACGTCGTTACGATCGCAGGGAAGATGATTCGCAAGATATCATCAAGACCACTCCCAACAGTGTCAACGCTTGTAGGCTCAGTTGGTGGGAACACAGTCAGTGATGGTCCTAGCAATATCGCATCATTCCAGAGGATCACACACATCACTATCGACAAACACGATGTTATCTATGTCATCGACAATAACCGATACCTACGCAAAGTCACGCAGACAGGCACTGTAAGCACCCTCGCAGGAAAATTGGGGCCAGGTTACCAAGACGGTCCTCTTGTGACAGCAAAATTTGGAACACTTGCGGGTATCGCGGTTGATCTTCATGACAATATCTACCTCGCTGACAATTACGCCTTTGGTATCATCCGAAAAGTCGATCCACAAGGAAACGTCTCGACGATCGCTGGTGAGCCTGTACTGGTAAGAAAAACCCCCGGTTTTCGCGATGGTCCGACGAAAAAAGATGGGAAAATTGAGCCTGCCATACTCACGAACATTGGTGACATTGCGATTGACGGACGCAATCGCCTCTACATTTACGACAAAGGCAACCACGCTATCAGGGTGCTCTCACTCACAGAGAACAAAGTCACAACACTCGTCGGGATTCCTCATCAACAAGGAAGAACCTCCAGGGCTTTTGAGATCCAACCGACAAGTCCAACGGCGATGATCGTCCACAACAAAGAGATACTTCTCACCGAACCCAAACATGGATTGATCCGGAGCTTTTTGTTCGGCAACAACGTGCTCACGAAGCTCTTTGCGGGTTCAAAGCCTGGCGACATTGACAATTCATTGTCCAGGAGTCAGCTCACCACACCCCACGGGATACAACTTTGCCCACCACAAAGCTCTGGTGCTCTCGGAATCATTTACTTTTCAGAGTTTAACAACCACAAGATCAAAAGCATCAACCTCAACACACAGCGTATTGAGACAGTCGCTGGCTCACTTCCGGGCCTCAGACATGGTGCAGCAAAAGACGCCAAATACAGAAACCCCTCGTCCATGCTCTGCGACAAAAATGGCAACTTATATATCGCTGATACAGGAAACCACATCATCCGCGTCATCAACACACAAGGACAAGACAAACTCCTCGCTGGTACTCCCGGTAAAAGCGGTCACAATGACGGAACCGGTAGCAAGGCATCCTTTCAATCCCCTAGAGGTATGGCCTTCGATGGTCAGGGCAACATCCTCGTCGCAGACTATGGAAACCATATCATCCGGAAGGTCACATTAGCAGGCGATGTCACGACAATTGCCGGTACTGGACGCGCAGGACATGCCAACGGCCCGATGCTCAAAGCAGAGTTCGAAAATCCTGTGGGAATTGCCGTGGACAGCCACGACAATATCTTTATCGCCGACGAAGGCAACAGAGTCATCCGCAAAATCGACGCAAAAGGAAACACAACCACGTTCATTGGGACGCCCAAAACGGCAGGCTACCAAACAGGCACCACAACCAAGGTAACATTCCAGTCCATATCAGGGCTCTTGTGGCGCGATGGCAAACTCTACATCAGCGACGCAGACAACAACGTCGTCTTCGTGTACTCTCCCTGATCCTTTCACAAAAAACACGCCGCCCCTCACATACAAAACCCTTACACTGAAAAGACTTACCCAATATCCACACGCACACTGAAAAAAAATGTGTTTGGAGAGATACATTTTTGAAGGGCTGGATCATTCCCGTTGTGAAGCGCTGAATTGTCTCATGACATAACCTCATGAGACACAAACCATCTGCATCACTTTGTCTGGAGGTCCATGAATGAGCCTGATGCTTCCCACATCCAAACTGTATTGGGCGTACGCTTTACTCGCAACAACGCTCCTCGCTTGTTCTCCCGTACCAGGGCAGGAAAAAGACACCACCGAATCCACTCAATCAGAGAACATCAAACGCACTGAAGACATCAAAGAACAAGTCACAGAAAAAGCGACAGAGCCTTCCCCTGAAAAGACGGACGAGATCACAGGCGATGCAGGTACAGAAGCCCCTCAGCCAGACACCGTCCCTGAAGGACCATCCGTTGACACAGTCAACCCAGAAGAGCTCCCAGGTGAGGTCATCATCCGGCAACAAGTCCTCACCCCCGCTTCTTTCCAAACGATCAGCTACGGCACAGAAGAGTGGGCGCTCCCAACAGCGCTCGCCAAGGTTAAGACCTTCCATATGACCATCCACGCGGGCGCGACAACTGTACTAGGAACAGAAAATGGCTTCTACAAGGTCTTCACAAACGCCAATAAAAAGAACGTCATGACTCGTGTCGACAATCGCCCCGTCGTAGGGATCGCTTCATGGAAAAACACAGAGATCGTCGTCGCACATGCCAAACAAATCTTCTTGTGGGATGGGACCGACTTTTCTCCGACACAATTCTACAGAAACCTGGACGGGAGCGACATCACAGCCCTCGCAGAGAGAGACCAAAACTCCTTCTGGATCGGTACAAAAGACTCCCTTTGGTTATATGACACAGACAACCTCCAACAGTTTAAGAGTATCAGTGATATCACAGGGCTCCTCTACATGCCCTCCAAGAAACTTCTACTGATTCGCGATGGAAGCGGCGCGTACTCCGCCTTGCAACAGTCAGGTGGGACATGGACATTGCGCTCTTTCAAAGGCGAAGGACTGACACTCTCAGCGATGACACCTTCTAAAGAAGCAGGTGTCGACTTTTGGGGCTTTGACGACAAGAAAACACTCAACCTTCGAAAAGAAAACGGTACAAACGCAGCTTGGTGGATGTTCCGCCTGAAGCCAGACACAAGTGATAAGACGATCGAGACGATGAAGATCACACACATACTCTTCCAACAGAAGACGGAGGAGACGTGGTCGATCACCAACACGCAATTGTTCACTTTGACTGAAAAAGATGCACAAAGCCTCGCCATTCCAGGGGGAATCACAAATGTTATGGCTGCCACAAGCACTCCTGATGGGAACATGTGGCTCTCGGATGGCACAAAACTCGTCAAGTTCGGTGGGACAGCCCCTGTCTATCCAGGCTATGCCAAGGATGTTGAGCCCCTCATCAAGAAACATTGTATTCGATGTCACTCGACAGGCACACCTTCTCCGAACTTGAGCAAACTCGCTGATATCAAAGCCTCCATCGACGCGATGATCCGCGCGATGGAGAGAACAACAGGTTGGATGCCCAAAGACGCAGGGCAGGTTCCTGTGAACGAAATCAACGTCTTCAAAGGCTGGAAAGCCGGAGGATTTAAACCTTAATGAGACAGAAAGACTTCCACCCTTTCATTGGAGCCAAGATGATGAACAAGACCATTCATCTCGTGTTAATTGGGTTTCTCACTCTTTCATTCATACAGACTTCAAACGCACAGGTGTGCAAACCTCAAAACGTCGCGAGCGAAAAAAAGCAAGCAGCGATCAAATACCTTCGTCGCTTGAGCCTCGACCTTCGCGGACGACTCCCCTCTTACAAAGAGCAACTCGATACCTATAACAGTGGTCACGTCACTGACGCGGTGATCGACAGCATGCTCAAGAGCAACGCCTTTACGCAACAAATGCGCTCGTTCTTCCAGGATCTGTTGACACTCAACATCAATGATCTCAGCCTGACACAAGCTGTTCATGTGATCAACTACATCAAGCTGACCAACAGCGGTGCTTATGCAAAGGCAAAAGATACCTCTTGGATCATCATTGACCGTCGCAATATCCCAACAAGACTGTTGATGAGAGGGGCCAATATCGGTTGCCTCGCAAACGAAAAAGCAAAGTACAACACGAGCGGCCAACTGCTATGCAAGCTCCAAGGAACAAACACATACAAACCTTGTATCGACCTCGCCAAAGATCGAAGCGGCGGCACACAAGTCATCGCTCAAGAAGGCTATGTCGAAGTGCACCCATTTTGGGATGAAGACAGCACGCGAACATGGCGGGTCTGTGGTCAGGTCGCTTACACACACAAGAACATCACCATCGGAAAGGCGACGTACAACTGCGATTTGTCCAAATCATCCCACGATCGAGGACGATATAACCGGGTATACTGTGGATGTGGCCCAGAGCTTAAGTGGTGTGTTCGTGCAGGAGAAGCAAACTCAGGCATCAGCACATGGAAAACGATGCGCACAGAGATCCTTGAATCTATGATGGAACAATCTCTCCGATTCATCGACGATGTCATCGAAAATGACAAACCATACACAGATATTCTCCTCGGACAAAAAGCCGAAGTGAATGGCCCGCTATCCCACGTATACCGCGAATCAGCAGGAACCAAAACACGTATTGATATAGCCTCAAGCAAAGAAGTGACTGTTCCCTCCGTCCCTTATTACAGACCCAAAGTCTGGAAGTCATTTACAATGCCCGCACGTTCTGCCGGAATCTTGACGCTCCCCTTCTTTACCTTGAAGTATGCAACAAATAGAGGTCGACTGCACCGCTATCACAACGCATTCCTTTGTCAATACTTCTCACCTCCTCCAGGGGGACTGCCGGATCCCACAGATGCCTGTCACAACGAACCCGATCTAACACAGCGTTGTGGTTGCAAAAGCTGCCACCAGACGATTGAACCAGAAGCCGCACACTGGGGACGTTGGCAAGAGAACGCATGGTTCCCTCTCAACCCCACAGCCTTCCCCGCGTATAACAAAAAGTGCGATACCTCCGTAACAAAGACGGGCAACCCGGGCTACTGTCGCACTCTTTACATGCTCAATCCAGGTCACACCAAAGAAGAAAAGTACAGAGGCAAGTTGCTCGCGTATGTCTTCGCTCCTAAATCATGGGAAAGCAACATCGCCAATGGCCCAACAGCTCTCGCCAAAAGAGACATCGCGAACGACAAAATCGCCTCTTGTGGTGTGAAGAACATGTGGAGTTGGTTCGTCGGCTCAGACATTCAAAAGCAACAAACACACGTCCTCAATGGACTCGTCACAACATTCAAGAACAAACAATACAACATTCGACAACTCGTCAAAGCCATCGTAAAAAGTGAAGAGTATCGCCGTGGCTTCGAAACAGTACAACCTTAAGCGCAAAGGAAAGAAGATGATGAGACAGAATAAATGGCTATGTTCCTTCGCGTTGATCGCGGCTTTGTCAATGTTCTCAGCCTGTGACAATGTCGATACACCAAACGACACAGACACGAGCAACACGAGCAAAACGGGCACCACAACCCCCGTGAGCATCGAAGACAACGAGAAAAAACCCTCGTTCTTCCCATACAACAACCCATCCGTGAAGGAAGTGCCCCCCAAACCCTTCACCAACCACTGG
>MDTD01125685.1_pt1 | contig 14708 bp, 14 predicted proteins | sample 811221 | NCBI WGS metagenome assembly MDTD01 (sample SAMN05326646, study PRJNA326480) | marine metagenome | isolation source: seawater | place: Pacific Ocean: South West | collected 2011
GATGGATAGTCCGCCATCATCATGAAGGTGTCGGGGATATCGCGTTCATCCTTCTCCAGATACTTCCCGCCACTGGCGACGACCCGGGTCGGGTACTCGCCTTGATGTCCGCTGATCGCCAGCAGCAGGGGGGACAGCTTGTGATAGAGCAGATCCGTGGCGAGGCCGCCGTTGTAGGCGAAGTACTTCCGGAATCTGAAGAAGTGATCGGCGTTCCATTCGATCTTCGGCGAGAGTCCATGTTCATGGCCAAGCCATCGATCCCACCAGACATAGCCATCGGCACTTCTGTCATTCGTTGGTCCGGCATCCGGATGAATCGGCCAGTTGAACTGTCCGCCTCTGGAGTTGCGGCAGTAGGCGCCCTGACTCCAGACGGGTTTGCCAATTTGTCCGTTGGAGATGGCCTTTCGCGCCGCCCAGTATTTGGGGTCGCTGGTTCCCTGTGGACCGACCTGCAATATCCGACCGGTTCGATGAACGGCATCCCGGCAGGCGAGTGCCTGTGGGACCGTGTGCGAGAGCGGTTTCTCGACGTATACATCCTTGCCGCTCTCCATGGCTTCGATGGCGATCTTCACATGCCAGTGATCGGGTGTGGCGATCACGACCGCATCGACATCGGGATCATCCAGAATCTCACGGTATTCCATCGTGGCCGCCGAGTCGTCTCCGCCGATGAGGCGATTGGCGTCGTTGAGCCTTCTTCGATAGACATCGCAGACACGTATGACATCCACGTTGTCCGCGTCACGCCTGCCAACGAGATTCCTCGCATGTGACGTGCCCATTCCGCCGGTTCCGATCACGGCCAGATTGAGTCGTTCATTGGAGCCAAGTACACGCCCCCAGGACACAGCCGGCATCAATGTGACACCGAGCCCCGCGGCCGTGGAAGCCTTGATGAATCGTCTGCGAGTGGATCTGTTCGACATGCTGACTCCTTCTCCAGTGGTCGATGACGACAGCCTACTCCTGAAACCCGTTCGATGTCAGTCCAGATCGGCGCCTTGAGACCTGTAGAAGGGGCCAAGGTCGATTCTTTTCGGGGATTTGAACTTGTTCGCCATCTCCTCCGACCAGATTCGCCTGCCGGCACCTCGTGCCTCGAAGTACTCGAGCATCGTTCTGTCGTAGTCATCCATGTTCGAGTGCATGGTCTCATCATCGGGATAGGCATCCTTGAAGAGAACCGAAGGCAGTGGCAACCGCGGCCGGAGCGTTGGATCCTGAGCAGGTGTGCCGACGCAGAGACCGAAGAGGGGATAGATGCCCTTGGGCAGCTTCAAGAGAGTGGCCACATCGTTCAATTGATTTCGCAGTCCACCGATGTAGCAGATGCCGTATCCCATTGATTCGAATGCAAGCGACATGTTCTGGGCGAAGATGGTGGCGTCGACGACGGAAAGGAGAAAGGCCTCGCATCGAGTGTCGTAGGGAGTCTCTTCACGCTCGGCCAGCAGTCGATGTCGTCTGGTGTCTCCACAGATGATGAAGAAGGCGCCGCATCTGGCAACCTTGGTCTGGTTGCCCGTGAACTCAACGAGCTTCGCGAGCGATTCCTCGTCGGTTATCTGCATGACGCAGTAGGACTGGATGCCCGCGCTCGTCGATCCCATCTGTCCGGCCTCGACCGCCTGACGGATGTGGTCCTCAGGGACGGGGACATCCTCGAATCGACGAATGGAACGATGTCGCATCATGAGTTCGATTGCATTTGTCATGGACGGAATCGTACTGGTTCCATGACGAGACGTCAGCGACGTGAACCACGGTTCAACTACCGATATAGCGGTCATAGATAGATCGAGCTCGCTCTGCGGAATCCACCCCTCCGACCAACGCACGCAGATCATCAAACACGGTCAGTTCGACCGGATCTCCAGAACCACTGCGTTCCTCGTGCAATTGGCCGCGAATGATCCCGTCATGGACATCGAACTGGCCATGTGGGGCCAATCTGCGTGACAGATCCTCGATTTTCACGCATGTATCCACAGCCGGGAGCACCTGCACAGCCCCTTGGCCACAGAGCACGGTCGTGCTGCTGGTCCGATGTCCATTGAGCCACTGGAAGTCCCGATCGCCACAGCATGGACAGCCGGGATCCGGTGCGGCGACATCGATTCGATGCACGGCATTGTTCCAAACATCAATCCTCATAAGGTTTCGATCGACGTCTTCGGATCTGCCGATGATCAGTTTCATCGCCTGAAGTGCTTCATGTGCCGCCACCATGGAGATCAACGGGCCAAGCACACCAGCCGTGTCGCAGGTTGCGGTCGTGCCTGGTTCAGGTGGTTCGGGAAAGAGGCAGCGGAGACAGGGTGTGCCGGTCGTCCCACCATCGGCGAGCACGGTGAACGAGAGACCTTCCGAACCGACGGCGCCTCCGTAGATGTATGGTGTGCCGCTGGAGATGGCCATGTCGTTGAGCAGGTAGCGGGTCTCGAAGTTGTCGAGCCCATCCACGATCACATCGCAATCAGCGGCGAGTTTTCGGATGGTCATCGGGTTGATGTCTTGCGAGTGGGACTCGATCCGAATGGTCGAGTTGACGGCTTGAAGCCGTTTCTTCGCGGCGGAGGCCTTCGGAGCTCCGATGTCGGTCTCGGCGAAGAGGATCTGTCTCTGCAGGTTCGTGAGTTCGACCAGATCGCGATCGACTATTCGTAGATGTCCCACCCCGGCACGAGCCAGAAGATCGGCGATCGTGCAGCCAAGCGCGCCGCATCCAGCGATCAGAACACGGGCCTTCGACAGTCTGTCCTGTCCGTCCGCTCCGATCTCGGGGATCAGCATTTGTCTCTGGTAGCGGTCGTGATTCATCGCATGGTGTTTCCATACTTGAGCAGCTTGAGCCAGCGTGTCACATCGTAGTCGCGCACGGTGCTGTAGCTGACTTCAACCGTGAAGGAACGCTCGTCATTCCAACTGCCCTGGATGAAGATCCGCTCCTTCTTCCCCAGTCGAGAAGCTTGTTTTCTGAATTCCTCCATCTGCTTCTCATCGAGTGATGAACGACTGCCCAGTTCCCCGCATATCCGATCGACGTTCCTGACGGCGTCATCCACCGCCCATCCCGCCTGGATCTCCGACTCGACGGCTTCCAGCGCGGCAGCGAGTCTCTGTTGATCGGTGGGCGCCTGTTGCATCAGCCAGTATCTGAGTGAACGCCCCGGATGTGCCCACGCCTCTTTCTCCCGGGCTTCGGTCTGGATCGTCTTCAACGCGGCCGCGGCATCCTTGACGTTCTGCTCGCTCGGCCTGCTTCGGTTCATCTCGTTCTCGAATCGACGCACCGTTCGTGATTCGGCCAGAGGGTTCTCTGGAAGATCCGGCAATTGCTTGAGCAGCCGATCGAACCGGCTGCCGCCGAGTTCATCCGGTTCGGCGACGGCCGTGAGCTGCCATCGCACGTAGGCATCCACCTGGGGGTTTCGATCCTGTCTGGAAAAAAGACGCTTGGCGGCAAGCGACGGATCAATCTCCAGGGATTCCTCTTCGAAGAAATCCGTTTCCCATCGGGGCGGTTCCGATGTCGCCGATCGAGCTTCTTCCTTGAGCAGATGGATCGCCTTGCTCATCGATTCGGTGGGGGTCATGGACGAATCGATCTCCGATCCGATGGCCATGCCTGCCGAAAGCAGTAGCGCGATGATGCCGAGGGTACGCATGAACATCATCGTACCGACAGCTCCATTCCAAGCGGAATGCGGTGCATTCGATGAGACAATCCCGAAAGGATCACCAGGCGAAGTGCGAGAACGCCTTGTTGGCTTCCGCCATTCGGTGGGTCTGTTCGCGGACGTTGACCGCCTTGCCTTCTCCACACGCGGCGTCGTACAGCTCTCGAGCGAGTCGTTCGGACATCGATTTGCCCTTCTCTGCCCGGCAGGCGGTGATGATCCAGCGGAAGGCCAGACTCTGTCGACGACGCTGGGTCACCGGCATCGGAACCTGGTAGTTGGCACCGCCGACACGCTTTGAGCGAACTTCGACGTTCGGCTTCACGTTGTCGATTGCGCGATGGAAGGCGTCGATCGCCTTTTCCGGCATGTTCTCACGCTTTTCCTTGTCGATTCGAACCTGAATCTTGTCCAGCGCGTCGTAGATGACACGTGTGGCGACAGCCTTCTTGCCATCGAGCATCACGCAGTTGATGAAACGACTGAGAACCTTGTCGTTGTGACGAGGATCACCCTTGAGTTGCTGTTCTGACTTTGTGATTCGACCGGCCATGCCGACCTCCTTTGGCTCATCTGCCCCGTCCGGGGCCTTGTTCACCGCGATCCTTCATGCAGGGAGGTGTATCGCGATTACTTGCCTGGAGCCGCTAGGCGACTCGCTGAATTGTTATCCACGCCTTCACACATGAAGGCAGTGGGAGAGAATCATTTCTTGGCGCGTTTGACGCCGTACTTGGAACGACCCTGCTTGCGGTCGTCAACTCCGAGCGTATCGAGCGAGCCACGAACGACGTGATACCGGACACCCGGAAGGTCACGGACACGGCCGCCACGGACGAGAACGATCGAGTGCTCCTGAAGATTGTGGCCTTCACCACCGATATACGCGGTGACTTCCTTGCCGTTGGAGAGTCGGACTCTGGCTACCTTTCGAAGTGCCGAGTTCGGCTTCTTCGGGGTAACGGTGCGGACCTGAAGGCAGACACCGCGTCGCTGTGGGCAGGCATCCATATCACGGACCTTGGACTTCACCTTTGGCGTGCGGCGTGGTTTTCGAACAAGTTGGTTGATGGTCGGCACTCGGGCTCTCCTGAAATCAAGTCCAGCAGTCTACCAGCCCCCGAGCCCAAGGCCAAGAGCGGAAAGCTCCCATTTGAGGGTCGCAAACGAGATCCATGCCCCGAGGATCGATCCCGGCATCCCAACCCTGCTACTCTTCACGCGTCATGAGTGAGCCAAACCCCGATTCCATGCCCGAGGCGGCCCTTTTTACGGACGGTGCCTGTTCAGGCAACCCCGGACCGGGGGGGTGGGCCTACATTCTCAGACGGCTTCCGGAGGGGGATGAAGAGGTCCAATATGGCGGTGATCCCGCCACGACCAACAATCGCATGGAGCTGATGGCCGTGATCGAGGGAATTCGTGCTCTCTCCCAGCCGACTCGTCTGGCGCTCTATTCCGACAGCCAGTATGTGCTGAAGGGGCTCTCCGAGTGGATGGATGGATGGAAGCGCCGAGGCTGGAAACGCCCTCGCAACCAGCCGGTCCTGAACGTAGAGCTCTGGAAGGAGCTCGACAAGGCCAGAGAGATACACGACATCACGACCCACTGGGTCCGTGGTCACAACGATCATCCGGAGAACGAGCGATGCGATCGTCTGGCTGTTCAGGCGAGAGATGAAGCGGCTCGCGGCGGGTGATGCTTCTGGAAGGTACCTTGGGCACATGGTGATACATCGCATCGAAGTTGCTCCGCGTGAAGAAGTCGATGATGCAAGGGGCAGAGCGGCGCTTGCACAGGCCAGTGCAGCCGGTCTTTCCAGACTTCCAAGTCGAATTCAATGTGCACGCGTCTACCTTCTCGAAGGTGAGCTAAACGAATCGGAACTCGAAACGGTCAGGCAGGATCTTCTCGGCAATCCGGTCACGGAAGATGCCAGGAGCGGCTCACGGGATGCCAAGTCATCGTCCGTGATCGAGGTTCATCCACTGCCCGGGGTCATGGATCCTGCAGCCGATGCCGTGGAGATGGCCTTGAGGAGTCTTCTCGGTCGTTCGGTTTCGGTTCGGACCGGTGTTCGCTACGACATGGCCGATCTGGAAATCGATGACGCATCGGAGCTGGCTCGACAGTGTCTGGCGAACCCGCTCATTCATCTGGTGCATGAGGGTCCATACCATCCCGAGGCATTCACGCATGGAGTCGATCGTCAGGTGCCCATGCCGACGATAGACATCCGTTCGCTCGACGATGACGCACTGCAGACCCTGTCCCGGGAAGGGCATCTGTTCCTGAGTCTCGAGGAGATGCGATCAATCCAGTCCTTCTACAGGGAGGCGGGACGCGATCCTCGCGAGATCGAGTTGGAGACATTGGCTCAGACATGGTCGGAGCACTGTGTGCACAAGACGCTCAAGTCCGCCATCGCCTATGACGGTCCGTTGCCCGAAGGTGATCGTCCCGGGCATGAAGCCCGGCCCGATGGCAAGACAGAGATCGACAATCTGCTCAAGTCGACCGTGGCGGCGGCGACACATGAACTGATGGCGGATGGGATCGACTGGTGCCTTTCCGTCTTCGTCGACAACGCGGGAATCATCGCCTTCGACGATGACCATGCCGTCTGCTTCAAGGCGGAGACCCACAATCATCCTTCCGCACTCGAGCCCTATGGTGGCGCCGCCACAGGAATCGGTGGCTGCATCCGCGATGTGATCGGCACGGGACTGGCAGCCAAGCCGGTGGCGGCCACGGACATCTTCTGTGTGGCACCACTCGACACGACCGATGTTCCATCCGGCTGCCTTTCGCCAAGACGTGTTCTCTCGCAGGTGGTCGCTGGCGTTCGGGACTATGGAAACCGGATGGGAATTCCGACGCTCAATGGCGCGGTCTGGTTCGATCATCGTCATATCGGGAATCCGTTGGTGTTCTGCGGTTGCATCGGACTGATGCCCAGGGATCTGGTGACAGGTGATCCAAGAACCGGAGATCGCATCGTCGCACTTGGTGGCCGTACCGGTCGTGACGGCATCCACGGCGCGACCTTCTCCTCGGCCGAGTTGACGGACACCCACGCAGACGAATTCTCTCATGCGGTCCAGATCGGAAACGCCATCACCGAGAAGAAGGTGCTGGATGCGATCCTCGAGGCTCGTGATCAACCGGACGGTCCGTTGTACACATCCATCACTGACTGTGGCGCCGGCGGATTCTCCAGTGCGGTCGGGGAAATGGGCGAGCAGCTGGGCGCGGAGGTCGATCTCGAGAAGGCGCCCTTGAAGTACGCCGGGCTGACGGCAAGCGAGATCTGGATCTCCGAGGCGCAGGAGCGAATGGTCCTTGCCGTTCCCCAGAACAAGCTGGCCGATCTGCAGTCGATCTGCGACGCGCACGAAGTCGAGATGTGCGATCTGGGTCACTTCGGCAATGAAAATCGCGAGCTTGTGCTTCGGCACCATGGAACCGAGGTTGGAAGGCTTTCCATGCACCTGCTGCATGAAGGCGTGCCGCAGCTGACACGGGAGGCAAGCTGGTCGGAGCCGACGATCGCGACGGTCGGATCCCGGACCGCTGACGTGGCCGATCTACTCCTGAAACTGCTCGCGCATCCGAACATCTGTTCCCGACAGCGCATCATCGAACAGTACGACCATGAAGTGCAGGGGCGTAGCGTCATACGACCTCTCGTGGGTGTGCACGGCAATGGCCCTGGAGACGCCGCGGTCATCAAGCCTGTGTCCGGCTCGAATCGCGGACTTGGAATCGGCAATGGTCTGGCGACGGGATGGGAGAGCGATCCGTATCTGATGGTGCTGGCCGCTATCGACGAATGCATCCGCAATCTCGTCTGTGTCGGAACCGATCCTGCATGTGTCGCCATCCTCGACAATTTCTGCTGGCCGGGCTGCGACGATCCGGAAAGTCTCGGTCTGCTCGTCCGCGCCGCCGAAGGTTGCTACGACGGCGCCAAGGCCTATCGCACACCATTCATCTCCGGCAAGGACTCCTTGAACAACCAGTTCACCGATGAGGACGGGCGAACCATACGCATACCGCCCACGCTTCTCATCTCGGGAATGGGAATCATCGACGACGTCGAGAACTGCATCACTATGGACGCCAAGTCGTCAGGCAACCTGCTGGTGTGTGTCGGTGAGACAACGGAATCTATGGGGGGCTCGCATGCGGTGATGGTGTATCCGGATCTGGCGGTCGATCGTTCGCTGCCTCGAACGGATCTCGTCAAGGGTCCCCACAGAGCCCGTCTCGTATCCGAAGCAATCGGAAAGGGGCTCGTCCGCAGCGCCCACGACTGCAGTGAAGGTGGACTTCTGGTCGCATCGGTCGAAATGGCCATGGCTGGCGGTCTGGGCCTCAGGATCGACGAGACAATGGTTGCAGATCAGGATCCGATCACAGCCTGTTTCTCGGAGACACCATCTCGATATCTACTTGAAGTGGAGCCGGACAGTCTTGACGAACTCGATGGTCTGCTTCAGGGGCATCCATGTCGGGTCATCGGCACATTCACTTCCGATGCCAGATTGGTGATCGGCGAGCTGGAACTGGAGATGGGCAATCTGAGCGAGGCCTGGTCGAACGGTCTCGTCATCTAGTCGCTGGTGGCTGCCTGCCATGATGTCGCGACCATGCGGTTGATGTCCTGATATCTGGGTTCCCAGCCAAGCTCGGATCGGATCAGTGAGTTGTCCGCCCAGATGGCACTGATGTCGCCCTTGCGAGGGTCGCCTTCGATCACCGGAATCCCATGGCCTGCGGCTTTTTCAACCGCCTTGATGATCGATCGAACACTGATGCCGTGCCCACACCCCACGTTGTAGATGCGCATGGGCCCTTTCTCGATCGCTTCCATGAAGGCAAGGTGCGCACCTGCGATGTCGGTTACGTGGACGAAATCCCGTATGGCTGTTCCATCCGGGGTGTCGTATTCGGTCCCGTACACCGTGAGTGTCTCGCGATTCCCGAGCGCCGACTGTATGCAGGCGGAAACCAGACGCGGGTCTTCGATCGGTTCCTTCAGGACGCCTTGTTCGTCAGATCCCAGAACATTGAAGTAGCGAAGCACGCCTGTCGCGATGCGACCCTCTTCCGCTGCGGATCGAAGAAGGTTTTCGGCACTGATCTTGCTCTGGCCATATGGATTAGCGGCAGCGAGCGGCGAATTCTCCGTGACTGGGCGCTTGGTGTCCGAGGGCGTTCCATAGACGGCGCAAGTGCTCGAGAGCATGAACGACGCTACGTCGTGTTCAACGGCGCAATCCAGAAGTATTCGTGTGACATCGACATTGTTCTTCTCATACATATCAGGGAACTTCACCGACTCGTCGATCTTGGCATAGGCGGCGAAGTGCATGATCGCGTCCATGTCCTCGAGAACCGGTGACAGAATCGAGTGGTCGCCGCAATCACCTTGTATGAATTCGATCGGTCCCTGTGCCTGGAGCCGTTCGATCACAGCCGCACTTCCTCGTTCCAGCGTGTCGATGATCGTCACCCGATGCCCCGCCCGCATCAACTCGAGAGCGGCATGCGAGCCGACATAGCCGGCACCGCCCGTCACAAGCACCTTTTTGGAAGTCCTTTCAGCCATGATCAAGTGAGGAGTATCGCGATTGGCGGCTTGAACCACAAGACAGGATCCGATCCGGACGTACAATGTCGGCATGGCCGATCGACCAAAAGCACTGATCATGACCGCTCCCGGGATCAACTGTGACGAGGAGCTCTGTGAAGCCTTCGAACTGGCAGGGGCCACTCCGGTCAGAGTCCACATCAATCGATTGTCGGAGGATCCGGCTCTGCTTGACGCAGCCGATCTGATTGGACTTCCGGGCGGCTTCTCCTATGGCGATGCCGTGGCCGCTGGCCGAATAGCCGCTCAGTTGATTCGATCACATCTCTGGTCCGGCCTGATGCGCGCAGTCGAGCGTGGCGTTCCGATGATCGCGCCATGCAACGGTTTCCAGATCGCCGTTCAGGCCGGCCTTCTCCCCGGGCCCGGCAAGGGGACCTCGTGGCCGGCCGCTCCATCCGCCGCCGAAGTGGCTCTGGTCGACAATGAATCAGCACGTTTCATCGACAAGTGGGTCAACGTCGACTACCCAGCCGACACGGTCTGCGTGTGGACACGTGGATTGGAAACAGGTGGTGGCCCATCGCTTCTTCCGATCGCCCACGGCGAAGGACGTTTCATCGCGGGTGGTCAACTCGAGCATCTCGAAGAAGCCGGGCAGGTCGCTGTTCGCTATGCGGAGGGTGACAATCCCAACGGCTCAGACGGAGGAATTGCGGGCATCTGCGATGCATCCGGTTTGATCCTCGGCCTCATGCCTCATCCGGAGCGGTATACGCGATGGACCCAACATCCGTTCTGGACACGTCTTGACGAGGCCGATCGTCAAGGAGACACGCCCGGCCTCGCCATGTTCCGAAACGCAGTGACCTGGGTGAATGCGCGCAGAGCTTCCGTAGTCGAAGCATGATGTCCTTGACCTGCGGGGGGGCGTTCAGCTGAAACATGCCAGTTGATCCGGTCATCCTGATGCCCGACGAGCCCGATCCGATGAAGGATGATCGTGTCTGCAGTCAGTGTGGATATTCGTTGAAGGGTCTAGCTCGAGGTGTCGCCTGTCCGGAATGCGGCACGCCTGAATCCGATCAGGAACCAGCCAGGCTGCCGGGTGGACTGTCGAAGCCGACCAAGACGACGCCGCAGTGCAGCGGATGCGGGTACCTGTTGAAGGGACTGCCATCCGTCGGGACCTGTCCCGAATGCGGTACGCCATACAAGCCGGAAACTTCAAGGCGCCGAAACACCGATCTGATCACACCCCGGACGCTGGTGTCGAGCCGCTTCCGATTTGGTCTGACGTTGTTGATCACGGCGATCACATCGGCTCTTTTCATGCAGGTGATCGTCCTGTTCTACAAGATCCAACCGGACGACTACCGGCTGGTGATGACCATGAGCGGCTTTGTATGGTCGATTGGACTCTGTCTGGTGGTGGTTCGCCGGGTCGCCGGCCAGAACCGATTTCTCAAACTTGTCTGGCTGATCACACTGGCGTCGCAATGGCTCTGGCCACTTGCCTATGCATTGGGTCGATATGGTTCGATGAACCAGAATCCGGGCGGGTCTTTCATCACCTTCGGGATCATGATCCTCGACGTGGTCGCTTCTCTGGGAATGTTCAGCTCATTGTGTTTTCTGGCGATGATCTGCAGAGATCTCTACTTGCGACGCCAGGCATCCCGGATCGAGTTGGTTGCCCTGATCTTCCCCTTCTACGCCATTGGTATCTGGATCTTCCCGTATCCCGCCGAAGTGCAGGACGGCCTCTTCAATTCAGGCGGTGGTTTCAGACTGATCATCTTTATCGTCCTGCTCGGTCCATGGTGGCTTCTCTTCCTGATGACCGGGCTTGCACTAAAGGACATTTATGTCCGGAGCATCTGGGAAGGTCGCATTCAAAGGGCGAATGCGGATCGTTTGCGAAGTGCTTCGGAGGAGGAAGCCGGCAATCGTGGGGCGGTCGATTCGCATCTTTCAGGCCCAACCGAGGAACCTCCCGAAGTCGAGAGCGAGTACTGGGAGAAGTCGGGCGACATACCGTTGTCGCCACCGGACAGTCCCACCTCCGAGTGACGGTCTCGGGCTCATGCCGACCTGTTACGATGCACCTTCCTGAAGGAGTCGAACGTGTCCAGTGAAATCATTCGTTGTGGTGTCGTCGGTGTCGGTCGAATGGGCCGACATCACGCTCGTATCTATGCCCAGATGCCCGAAGCCGAGCTTGTCGGTGTCGTGGACGCCGATGCCGAACGTCGGGAAGACATCACGGGCGAGTGGGGCGGCACGCCGCTCGAGACCGTTGCACAGCTGATCGATCTCGGTGTCCAGGCGGTGACGATCGCGACACCTACAGTCCATCACCGTGAAGCGGCCGAGCAGTTGATCGATGCAGGCATCGCATGCCTCATCGAGAAGCCGTTGGCGGCTACGGCTGCCGATGCCACCGCAATCGCGGACGCGGCAGCGTCGAAAGGTGTACCGCTTCAGGTTGGTCACGTCGTGAGGTATGACCCCGTCATGCAGGCGATTCGTGCCCTTGGTGATTTCAAGCCACGACATCTGGAATTGCACCGTATCTCTCCGATGACATTCAGAAGCGTCGATGTAGGCGTTGTGCTCGACATGATGATCCATGATCTGGATCTGCTCACGATGCTGATAGGTGCCGAGCCGGAGGATATTCAGGCCAGTGCGGTTGCGGTTCTCTCTGATGCGGAGGATGTCTGCAATGCCCGTCTGACCTACTCGCCCGATTCCGCCGGCGATCGTTGTGTCGCCAATGTGACGGCAAGTCGCCTGGCCCTGAAGACAGAACGAAAGCTCAGGATCATCTGCGAGGATCTGTATGTGTCCGCGGATTTCGTCTCGCGAACCGGAACCGTCGTTCGGCAATCCGCCAATGCCAGTCAACTGGATGATATTCGGGCCCGATTGCGAGCTGGTGAGGATCTCTCGAGTGTGAACTATCTGGATCTCGTGAGTTTCGAGGATCTGGTCGTCGAGGACGCCGAGCCGCTTCGACTCCAGGCCGAGGATTTCCTGAACTCCGTGCGAACGGGTCAGCGACCCGAGATCGATGCGGAAGCGGGCCGGGCTGCGGTTCGAACGGCGGAACGCATTCTTGAGGCCGCCGGTATTCCTGCAAACGTGTGATCGATCACTGGCTGCACGCGGAGCGGAATAGTGCCGATCGTGCGCCGCTTCTTACGGCATCTTCTGCGCATGAGGCTTCTGAATGCTGTCCCAGGGGGCGGCATGATGTTTGCGTGAGGCATGGATAGTCCCCTCAGGAGAATTCCATGATCGATCCAGCTTCCACGACAGTACTCAAGGGCGGCATGCCCGTTGAAACCATGGATCGATCGTCCGACAAGGTCGTCGGAAACGTGACGATCGAGGATCTCATCCGAAACTGGGGCGAGTCGGATTCCCATGCGGATCTGAACGCTGACGGCATCGTGGATGTCGACGATCTGCTGCTGCTTCTCGAACAGCAGTCCTCTTCGAATCCCGTCATCAATTCCCTCATGGAAGCTCCGACGGCTGCAATCGAGGGGCTGGCATCGCTTGGCGGCCTTCTGATGGAGGCGCTTGGTATGCAGAATCCGAATCAGCAACAGCTCACAGAGATTCCGGACATGTCCGCTGCGGATGCGTTGGACCTTTCCGGCATGCAGCCTGCCGATGTGGACACGGCCATGAAGACGGCGAAGGGGATGATCGATCGCTGGCAGTCGCGTGGCTACATATCCTCGCCACCTCCCGGATTCGAACAGGTCATCGACACCCTGCCGTTGGATCGGGATCTTCGAGGCGTCATCGCGAAGCTCATAGAGGCGACGTATTCCTCCTGATCGTCAGTTGCCCCAGCCACCACCGAGCGGAGGCGGTCCTCCGGGCACGTCATCCTTGCGATGATCGACGTCGATCGATTCCGATCGCTTGAGGCATACGATGAACATTTCACGAGACACGGATCGCGATGCCTTGGGCTTGGCGGGTCGCACGGTCTCGAACATCTCCCGGGCGCGGTCAAGCAGATCCTTGGAACCTGGACCCTCGAACATCTTCATGACGAGGTCGCCACCCGGTGCCAGACGAGTTGCGGCAAGATCGAGGACGAGATGGCAGAGTCGCATGGATCCGTAATGGTCGGTGTCCCGACTGCCGGTCGTTGCGGGGGCCATGTCGCTCAGCAGCACATCGAACGGCGAGGACGGATCGAGCCCGAGTTCCACGAGCGTCTCGTCACTGAGTTCGGCGACATCCCCCTGCAGCAGATGAACGGGCGAACCCTGGAAGCTGCCGGTAACTGGCTGGAGATCCATGCCGACCACGATTCCACCTGGTGCCGTCCGCTGAGCCGCGACCTGTGTCCATGAACCAGGCGCACAACCGAGATCCAGCACACGTCGACCCTTGGCGAGTATTCGACGCTTGTCATCTATCTCGATGAGCTTGAAGGCCGCTCGCGATCGATAGCCCTGTCGCTTGGCTTCCTTGAACCAGTGATCTTGTATTTCGCGTGGCATGTATGACGTCAATCGAAGTCGAAGGAGCTCTGTCGATGTGGATATTTCTTGATCACGATCCGTATCGTCCCGTCATTGGTTCGGAGCACTACGGGTTGTTCACCATCATTGATGACCCCCTGCATCGTCCGATCGCTGCTGCGACCATGTACGCGAAGCTTGCCCTTGGGGACCTTGCAGACGACCCGACCGTCGATCGTGAAGGCATCGAGACGACCACGTGTTCCCGTGCCCGCCCGTAGGGTGATGTCGCCTTCGGTCGTCGAGACGTTGATCGATTCATCGAGGGCCTTGCCCGTCACGATGTCTACATCCCCTCGAGTCGAATTGACATCGATCGGCCCCGTGATCTCGCTGAGATCGACATCGCCCAGCGTCGTGTCCACCCGGACACCATCGATGTCGGGCGAGTTCACGGTCACATGGAGCCTCTGAAGCCCGGACTCCGGATACAGGGTGGTCGCCCGGATCCGGATGATCGTTCTTCCGTTTTCCTCCACGGTTTCCACGGACCAGTCGATGTCCTTGAGGGATGCCTGGGCATCGCCCATCCTGTGGAAGGCATGTGTCGACTGGGGCTTGACCAGCACGCTGGCGTCGCCGGGTGCATCGCCTGTGGAACGAATGGTGACATCGCCGGCAAACGTGACGACATCCACGGAAACCGGCCCCTTGATATCCAGAGGGGTCTTGGTGCCGAAGGCCATGTGTCCACATCCACCGAGGGAGGCCATCAGGAGAAGGGAGGCCAGCAGTCTGACGCTGGGATGTCTGCCATGATTGGATCGCATGCTTGTGGCTCGAATTGGATTGTACGGCCCACGTCCACACCCTGTCGGGTGCTAGACTGCACGAACTGGAGAACAAGAGATGATTCGATCGAGCACCCC
>MDTD01183492.1_pt1 | contig 14708 bp, 13 predicted proteins | sample 811221 | NCBI WGS metagenome assembly MDTD01 (sample SAMN05326646, study PRJNA326480) | marine metagenome | isolation source: seawater | place: Pacific Ocean: South West | collected 2011
AGAATATTGAAGACTTAGACTTTCTGTCTACGATAAAACCTCTTCAATTCCTCATTCTTGATTATTTAAGCTGTGTACCCGCAATGCCATGCATGAGTATGCTTAAGAAACTTAGAAGAATAGAAATAGACAAACTGAGAATGATAAAGGACCTGGAGTTTTTGCTTTCAATTCCGAATCTCGAAGACGTTTTGGTATTGAATATGAACCATCTTGCGGTAGAAGATTTTTCAATTCTCTCCAAGAATAAAAGTATTCGTTCTGTTTGGACTGCTCTTGGCTCGGTCGAAAAGGATGTTGCCATAAAGGCTATGCTAAAACTCCCAAGAGTCAAGGCTCGTAAACAGTTTGAATTTAAGGAACTCTCTTAATGTGCAAGCTGAGCAATGCAGTACAGAGAGCGGTTGACATGAAAAATGTCAGAATTGGCAAATTGAATGGTATGACCCTAGTGGTCAGCTCAACAGGAACAAGCTTGTGCGCTCTCTATCTCAAGTATGATAGTGGAGAATGCTTTTCAACCAGCCCGTAGTTATCCTCCACCGGTATTGGCCCTCTATCAAAGTTTAAAAGGCTTGGCTATGACTACTAGATTTTCCACATTTACTCTCTGCTTTATAGTTTGGCTTGAATCCATCGGAGCCGCCTATGCTATCTCGCCCGGCGATCTTCGAGGGTTAATCAAGCCTGATGGAGAAGGCCGCATTGTTTCTATCGATTATGACGATAGGAAGCATGGATACTCTCAAAGAAACAGCCCAATTCGTAAGAAGCACTTGGAACTGGCTAAAGAAATACTTTTGTTTTCGCAACAGCGTTCAGGAGAGGAACTAAAAGAACTACTGGGAAATCCCCGTATAATCGAGAAGAGGATTCCCAGCAACATCTGGACGAAAGAATCTCAAGACATTGATGAAATGTGGTTCTACACCTGCGGTCCAAATACATGGGGAATTACTGTTGTAATCTGCCTTCTTGATGGAAGATGCACAAGATCCTTCATTACGAAGAGCGCAAAATTATTCGCTTACATAGACTGGAAAGTTGAATCATACAGGCAGATAGCCAAGGGACTGACGTCCGATGAAATACTTAAAATTCTTGGTAAACCAGATGAACGGAAGGAAGCAGGCAGTATCTTGAATCAATCTTATGAAAAAGAATGGTTTTACAAATTTCTGGATATTGCAGGAGTGTCTCTTTGGTTTAGACACAACAAATGCTTCTTAACTGAACGTGTAGATTTTCTACACTAGTACTGTACTCAGTAAATATCAGTTGGTCATACACCCAAGAGAGATAAAGTGCAATAGCATTCAAACTTCACGACTGGATATAAAAGCCAATAAGTAAAATAAGTGCTCCAACAGTTAGAGCATAGAAAGGTACAGGAAATGTGGTGCCAGGACAAAAGGCACCAATTATGATGGCAAGTAAAGCTATAGCTGATGCGCATCAAATATCCATGGATACTTCTCTGTACCCACCGGCAAGGAATTACTCATTCATCAAAGCCGCTATAAGAATTGAATCCTATAACAGCTTATCACGGCTGAGTTTCCAGAGACAATTTAACCCAAAGGGCCGATTGAAACCAGATTGCCACTCGGGGGAGTATAATCAAACAATAGCCAATCTCCCAAATTCATTATTTATGCCTTGAATTCGACACCTGAAAAACTAAATAACTGGAAATCGCCTAAGCTGCTTGTGGTAGCTTACGTTTTGCTTACAGCATTCCTCTTTCTATGGTATAGCGGGGAAGAGTCTAGACTTGAGGCGGAAGGAGAGTTAATTTGGAGGGATCTTGCCACAGGTCCAAGCTATCCGCCAGAAAAAGCGAAGATTATAAGAGAACAAATTCGACGTAGTCAGGAAAATGCAACTATAGAGAACAACAAACGCAAAGAATCACTGAAAAAGTTTTTTTGGTTTATTCCTATAGCGCCTGGAATACTCGTAGGTTCTATTTTCTATCTCTTTTCTAGCCGGGCTTCCTTTGGAAGAACCGCAATAGTACTTTCAATCGTTCTGCTCTTATTTGGACTGATTGTTGGCTCATTTTTCTATCTCCGATGAACCAGCGCATCGATTGAAACAACCTCATTGATGATTCCTCAAATGTTCATATGTAGCTTGTCGCTAAACTAACAGTATGAAGAGTAGTGCCTTGATTTCAATTTCAACAATACTAATCTCATTTCTGATGGGCAGTCACTTCTATTTTCGTCAACAAGCCCCAACAAGGTTAATTACACACGGCTTTGTAAACCGACTCAATATTGCGATGAGTAAAATAGACAGAGCTGGATACCGATGTATATTCAATTAAGAAATAAGACTAAAGCCGCCTTTCCTCAAACCAATTGTCGTACTCAGCCCTTCTATCTTTATCAATGAGAACATGAAACGCTTCTGATACCAAACTGAACATCACCTCATTTCCAAATTCGCTATTGTCCGGGTGATATTTAGAAGACAAAAATCTATGAGCTTCTTTGATCTCCTCATCGGTTGCTTCTCGACCGACTTTCAGTAAGGCATAGTAATCATAGCGATCAACAATCCCCGGTGGAGGCAATCTCTCAAAACCAGGCTTGTCCATTTGCGCCAGTAAATAAATATCGCCCACATTCAAGTCTTGATTGACGATACTTTCAATCGCTGCAATAGCTCGAACCAAATTCATGTCTTTAGAATCCATCTGCAGGCAGATTCTAGCCGCTGTCTTAACCAGCAGGCGAATATGAAGGTAATCCGGGTCCATCCCCTCCAAAATATGCTGTTCTCCAATTGAGCATATGATTTCTACCAGTTTTGCTTTCTCTTCGGAACTCAAAGTCTGGCAGTTGTTCTCAATAAAATCCGCCAGGGACACAGGGTCCTCCAGCGGCTCGCTAGTCTGCCCGAAGAAGGGCAGCCTCTTATTAAACAGTGCAGCAGCTAGAGGAAGAACGTCCTGGATCTCGCCGTCCCGAGCAAGCAAATGGCGCTGAAGCTTCCCTTCCGACCAGTTCATTGATTGCCTATACAGCACATAGATATTGTTGGCGCTCATCTCTCTATCTAATCACCTTTTACCAGATCCAGGAAGCGGTCGGCTAACCTGGTTTGATCCCGCCCCATATTAGTCAAAGGCGCTAATGTATCGACGATTCTGCTAGTAATGACTAGGTAGCTCTTGAACAGACGAAACCTCTATATTTATGGGGTCCGAAAAGTAACCAACCATCATATTCTTGCGGGTCCTTGCGGATACTCTGAGTTGAAATGTGCCCGGCTGGTCAAATGTCTTGTAAGGAATATCAAATGTCCCTTTTAAATTGCGTAGAAAGATTTTCTTCCCAACATTGGCTTCACTTCCAGGAGCAGATCGTAAATTAGTCTCTCGTGTCAAGAAAAAATAGTTTGGCTTAGTTACTTCGAGGAGAACATCTGCAGCATCTTCGATCTTGCTTGCATCGTAGGAAACGGCGCAGCCACTACTTTTATTCACCGTGTAAGAATCAATTGTCTGACTATTGTTGCCGCTAAAATCGAAATTTGGCACCAGTTTGGAGTCATCAATCAATCTTACTCGTCCCAGTTCATAAGCTAACTTGTCGGTAGACTCGATGTTTAGTTTGCCGGTCTTCTCAGAGAATAGCCAGCTCTTCTTTTCACTCACTGGAAATCGGTAGGAATGCCACTTTCCATCGACAAACATCTCGAGATAAAATGGATTAATCCACGAATCCAGAGAGTCTCTTCTTGACTCCCAATTTAAAGTTAGAGCATAGAACGGCGCTGGTTCAACTTTCACGCCAGGAATTTTATTACACTTTAGATTGACTTCCAAAAAATCAGCCTTCTCTAAGAGTTCCGGCTCACATTCAAAATTGAACCTATTTGCCTTCTTATTTTCAGGGTCGATGCACTTAAGCTCTACATCAAGGAACCGAATCTCTGGCAAGTTCAATTTTACAAACCTGAACTGCTTAGAAATCTCATCCCAATAGAGATAGCGATTCCCCGGTCTATCGAGCCTTCTCAACCTCTGGATACGAACAGTATCCTCATCCAAAAACAAATACTTTGTCGGGGCATCTAGTTTTGCGGACAAATCTGACGTCATAAATGGTGGCATGAACATATCTTTCATGTGAACCCAGTGATAAAAAAGATGGACTCCATACCAGCTATGAGGCACCGAAAGAATCACAAGCTTTTCACTATTGGACTGCTTCTCCAACGCACCCACTGCTTTGTTTTTCAACTCGGACAAAAGATCGTTTGCTTTCAACCAGGCTCTATTATTAACTTCAATAGACGCTGTAAACAGCGCGAGAAAGCATGTACTAAGGAATAATTGAAGCATGAAGCCAGATTGCAAATAGAACTTCTTATTCTTATGTTTTGGCGGCTCAAGAGCAGCGGGATTGATCATAAGGCTGGCAAAAATCATCAATGCAGGAATGCTGCTCACGTATATATGCCTAGTCCCCGCCAGAGTTGGCTCTATCATCCATCGCACCAGTGGCGGCAACAAACAAATGCACATCCACAATGTCAGAAATGCCATTAGTTGAATTTGCTTCCTGAGCGAATCCGGACTTTCAGTTTTTGACTTGCCAAAGATCCAGCAAAGAGCCGTAGCTAAGTAGAGAACGAAGTAAGAAGTGTATAGCCAGTGGGGAAAAGGAATCAGTTCCCTGTTGAGCGGCAATGCTATGATATCCAGTCCATGTCCATTTTGCCACTTCCATAGAATGTTTTCCCAGCCTTCTTCAAGAACGCCATAGTAACCTCCGATAGGAGTTTTAAGCGCTATAATTCGAAGGACAAAGTAAATCCCAAGCACTAACCATAAGGGCCATGTTTGTTTTACAGACTCTTTCAGTCGTTTAAAAAAGCCTTGCTGAGCACCGAAAATTGTGAGGTAAATCGAGGCAACCAGTGGAATCGTGACACCATGTTCTTTACAGAGCATTGACATCAAAGCTAGTATCATAGCCACCGAAAATAGTACCAGTCGTCTGGAAGAGGACTTCGAGAAACTGATAAAACAGAATATTGAACCCAGGTAAAAGACGGCGCAAAGAAGTTCAATCTGCTCGGTAACCCAGTTGACCACCTCTACATGCAGCGGGTGAGCTACAAAGAATAAGGCTGCCAGAGACGCGGTGAGCCTCGCGCTGTGCTTACTGAACTCCGCAACTAGCTGTTTCAGCGTCAGGTAGATGAGAATCCCAATCGATGAATGAAGGACTATATTTACCAGGTGATAGAAAAACACATTGACACCTAGCAATTTATAGACTCCAACAAACCATAAAATGGCAAGCGGCCTGTAGGCGAGTTGATAAGGCGTCAGCTCTTCCAGACATTCAAAAAAGTGACTCGATATCAGGGTAAAAATGCCTGTGTTTCTCAGGTTGTGCGCGTGATTCAAATTGATGTAGTCATCGCAAACGAAGTCACAGTTTAGTGTATCCCGAAAGCAGAAAAAACTGAAGGCAAACAAGAGCAGGACAACAATTACGTCGACCACCTTGAATTTGAATCTAGATTCAAAATCACTGTTCACAGTATGGCATCACTAATAAGTTCAAAACGCCAAGCACGCCTGAAGAAAAGCAAATTCTACCAGTAGAATTGCCTGACAGCCTTAAAGGAATTAATGCAAAATCCTTTCCTTATACCCCTCAAGCAAGTCAACCATCTCACGAACCCAGGATGCCCTTTGGTCATAGTACTCATAGAACCACAAAGCTCGCAAATAGAGTTCTCGCATTTTTCTTTCTTCTTGCAGCTCACTTGATTGAACTAAATCCACCCGCTGCTTCCAATCACTCTGTTTTTCTTCTAGGCGCGGCAGCGCAGTCAAAAGGTCGATCAAAATAATATCCAGAGCATTAACAAGCTCGGAACGCCCTTCGACGTCAAGAAGAGCCAGAATAGAATCAAATTTATTCTCCAGCAACACAACAATTCTGTCTTCTATACTCGGGATTCTCAACTCGGATTTAACTGCTAAGTCATCTGTCTTCATAGCGGCACCTATGCAAGCGACCAGATCAGCTTCGATGTTCAGATAGTCCCTATCTTGCGCCAAATGTGTCCTCAAGAATGAAAGAATCTGAACCATCACTTCACAGCGCTGATTTAGCTCTTCAATACCACAGAGGTCATTTCTTAAAGTCCTGGTTGCATTACCTTGAACTTCCAAATCAACTTTCAGGCTCTCTAGCGCACTGCTTTCCTGTTCAACTTTCGACTGGAGCCTTTGGCAATCGAAGGTCTCTCTATCTCTATGTTTTGCAAGCAACTGTTTCGTCTTTTTAATTCGAGTCTCAGTGCTCTGTAATTCCTGCTCAAGACGTTCTTCTGTACATATAGACTGAGCTGTCGCTTGTCTGGATCTCTCCAACAAACTTGCAAGCTCTGTAGAAGCTCTCCGCAAGCGCTGTTGGCCGGATCCACTCTTTATGCCGAAATAATTCACGAACTTAGAGAACATACAGACCCATACGCTAAAGCCATCAAATCTACTACCGCAAAAATACTATACTCGAAACATCTCCTTTTAAATCATAAACCTAATGGAAGACTATATTCAACGGATCTTTGGACTCTCTGGGCGGCACCCACTTATCCACGGGACCAATGTAAGGTCTTTCAGGAGAACCAATGTCGACAATAAAGTTGACTCGATTCCTAACAGGCGGCAAATTATACAAACGCAAGGTCTGAGTCACTTTCTCGCCGGGAGCAAGTTCTCTCGTTCCACCAGACAGCATCATATAGTGACCATCTAGAATGATCTTATCTTTTACTGGATTCTCAATAAATCCAGCGCCATGGATCTGTTCTTTTCCATATCCGACAGTCTTGGTAAACTGCTTGTTTTTAACTCTCGCAGTGTATCGATATGGTTGCATCCCGCCACCAGTGGTCCAAAAGTACATAGACCCTTTGCCGATATTAGAAACAGTAACCTCATACTCAGACTTACTGCCCACCCTGGACCTAAGCCGTGAATAGACCTTAAAACGTCGCTCGCCCTGACTAATCAATGTAGTTGCGTCTTCGCTCTTAGCGCTGCTTTTAGCTTTGTGCTTCTTTGCCGAAAACGCAATTTGGGCGCTGGTATTCACAAGCATGAATGCGATTAAAAAAGTCAAAAAAGAAACCCATGAAACTCGCCACGACAGAGTCTTAGGGTCGCTAAAGACCCCACAGTCTATTTTCATAATTCAGCTCTCCAAAGAAAAGTCTTCCTGAAGCGGAAAAGCAAAGGAAGGTAAGGGGAATAGATTTTTTAGTAAGTTTCCAGATAATCTCAAATTCCAACATGCATGAAAACAGTGTTTTCACCAGTCGGAGATTAAATGAAGCGACAGAGTTAGGAATAGAGCGCCTGCAACAAAGATCACACACAGCGAGAAAGGCGACTTAGCGAGAGATCAACGCAAAAACACTATGCTCGAAACATCGGTCTCATACACAAACTCGGAGTCAGAGAAGTAGACTTTGCCGCTCTTGCGCAAACCAGCTTTAACAATAAGCTCTGGTTTCTCTTCAGATTGTACGGTTACTTCCGTGTTGGGACGCAACCTGCAAGCGCGCTGGAGCGCCCATAGTCGAAGCGCTGTAAACTCAGTATCATTCAAGGTGCAATGCCCTTCCTTGAAGCTCAAAACCACAGTAAGAATCTGGTCCAGGTCTGACTCCGGTCCTACCTCTCCATGGTCTGAAGTGACTACTTTCATCACTACGTCGGACACCTGATACGCCTCCAAAGTCCAAAAGAGAACCTACTAACTATAACTATTATTCCGCCCGGGAGCAAAATTGAACTGCTGCCGAATTCAAGAAATGAGGCGAATCAGTGCAAATCAAGTCAGGTACTAATAGCTCAGCCAAAACTGCATCGAGTTTAGGCTTCCACCATTGCCAGAGACTCAATATGGAGAACCCGGAACTCCTGCCAGCGCTGTGCCGGTTCAAGCTGAAAAGCCTTTAGAAACATGACTCCCTCCGAATCCAACACCAACTCAGACGGAGCCACGCGCCTGGGGATTCCGTTATAGACAAAGGTTGCCAATTTTTCCTTTCCGATGATACGACGCAGCAAGTGCACTTTCTGAGCGCTCTCATTCAGCAACAGCTCAACCGAATTATTCTTAGACTCTAAAAGTTGTAAGTCTAGCTGATCCGCCAGCTCCGGTCTGGTCATACGAATGAAACCAATCATACCTTTGATCTGTGCGAAAAAAACATCGGTTTCGATTCCCACTCTCTCACAGTGGCTATCCAGACCATACTCCAGACAATAATGCAGTTGTTGACGCACCTTGCGAATCAGTTTTTTGGGAGCGCTGGCTTTCTCATTTACAGTTATGCCTGTAACTTTTTGCCGATAGTTTTGCCCTGCCACCTTAAGCTTCTTGGGATTGGTTCGGAAACCATTGTCGTTTATAGCTTTATACAACTCCGGTATTGCGATAGCCAGATCGCGATCACCGGATATGGTGATATCATCGACATACCTGGAGTAACTTACCTCCACATTGCGCGAATACGAACGGCAGATTTGCATGAGCTGCTCATCCAGTCCCAGAGCTGCAAGATTAGCTAATACAGAGCTAGTAGGAGCCCCCTGGGGCAAAGAGTAGGCGTAAGTAGTAAGCGCTGTAAAAATCTCACTGGCTCGCGGCGCAAGATCGAAGGTGGACTTGAAGATACCATTTACGATATCACTAGAAACGGAACCGAAGAAGTCAGCCAAATCAATGTTTATGACTAGAGGCTTGCCCACATGACCAGCCGCATTAGTGGCTATCGACCGTCCTTTGACTCCCCCATGCACATGCTCAGGCATCTCCACCTTGCTGAGCATTGCGTCCAAAATGAGCCGCTGAATGTTCTTCAAATTATCGGCAGGAACACAAATAGTTCTCACACCACCGGATTTCTTTGGCAAATCAAAGACTCGATATAATCCGGGCGCGGCTTCAGCAAGCGCGGCAAGATACCGAGGACTAATCCCCAGATCCTCACAGATACTATCTAAGCTCCTCAGCAAATCTGATGGCATACTGGTTTATAATTGATTACGTGGGTTTCTACCTGGTACATTTATCTTCGACGAGCGACTCGCTAGTCATATATCCGTAATCGTATGTGATTATAGATTTGGCAGTATCCCGCGTCAAAAATCAAAAATAAAACAGGACATTTTATTCAGCCGCTGAACGGAAAAAAACATGTGCGATAACGATGCAATAGTAGAAAGAATGACTGATTGCGGCTTGCAGGCGATAAAGACGGCCAAAGAAGAGTCCGTTCGGCTCAGGCACAACTTCATCGGAGCCGAATTCCTCTTACTGGGCTTGGTCGGTCATCGCAATACGGCCTCGTACACTCTATCTTCATTCGGACTGAATCTGAAGAGAACCAGGCAAGAAGTGGAAAGAGTGATAGGCCAAGGGTCAGGCTACTTTACTGAAGACTTTAATTTTACTGCTCAAGGAAAGGAAATACTGAATTCAAGCCTGGAAGAAGCGGAGAAAGCAGGCAGATATGAAATTAACTCCTCTGACATCTTATTGGCCTTGATTCAAAAAGAAAAGAATAGAGGGGGATCTGTTTCCAAAGTTTTTGACTATCTGGATGTCGACATTGATGACCTTAGATTGTCTCTTTTGGAGCGCCTTCAAAAAGAAGAATTGCCGGATAGCTCGGGTTGAATTAAGCCACCAAATCTCCACTTGTAATCCTGCTAAAATCAGGATAGTGAATTTACCAAGAAAAACTATGAGCATTGCTACAGGGTCCGGCTCAAACAGAACTACATCGACTCGAATACAATCGAAGTCTCTAGCTTTGATTATTATTCTGCTTGTGGTCTCCATTGCAGGGTTTTGGCTCCCTGGCGCCTTCCGCGACGCGCTCCAACCAGTGAAGAAGGTAAGCGAAATCAAACCAATAGCGAACTCTATTCTCTCATTCAAGAAGCTTCCCCCGCACTACTTTTACAAGAGCGCTCAAGACTCTTTCTGGGGAGCAAAGTCAGTAAGTCTCTATAGCAATAAAGACAATCAAACTGTCTACATCCTCAGCTCTTTGAAGATAAATCCTTTTGCTTCCGCGCAAGACATAGTCCATGATGCGGCAAAGAATGGAGTTCCTGGTTTGACCGCCATAAAAACAATCAATCCTGCTTATGGAAAAATGCCCCAGCCGCAAGAAGGAACTCTGCGCGCAGCTGGGAAGAAGCTGTTCTACATCTCTGGCGAAGCGGATCTATCCCTATGGTGCAACATGGGTGTCCCCCTTATGAAGCCTACAGTCATCGCATGCACCACTAGAGCGAACCGTTTCTATCTTCTTCACTTCTGCCAAAATGCTTTCTCTGAGGAAGAACAAAACAATTCACTGGACCTCAACAAAATTGAATCATTCTTAGCTTGCATTGATGAATTCAAATAAAGTCAAACAATTACGAAAGTGTTGACTGAGCTACAGAACTCAAGCACAAGCGAAATAGAATGCTTAGAAATCAACCCCGCAACGCTTTAGAATCGGGAACTTATCTATGCACCAAAGAATAAAAGCGATACCACTATTGGTATTGTTCATAGCCAACTCTGCTTGTTTCGCTGCAGAGATGAAAGGTCCAATAACAACCAAACAGCCTCACTATATAGCACCTACAACCCAAAACATCGAAGAGATCAGAAAGAACATTTCTGAATCCACTATGGTGGAGAAATATCTGGTCACAGGACAGCTTGCCGAGGGAGAATCAAAACTAAAAGCCTACCTCAAAGTGCATACAGAAGACGATCAGGCCAGATTCGGATTGGGGATTCTTCAAGTACTAAGAGCAATTGAATCGCTTTTCCAGGGAGTTTATGAATTCGGAATTCCGGATATCAATCTTAGTAGAGTCTCAGCAGACAGCGGAAGGACTAATGGACTGCCATTACCTTCCAACTCCGAACCGAAACTATTGACCTATCAAAAACTAAGATACGGCATACAAAGATTCTCTGATACTCTCCGAGAAGCCGAGTTTACCCTTTCGGGAATCTCTGATGAAGAGGTTTCTCTGCCAACCCACTTTGGTCTAATTAGGCTGGACCTCAACGGAGATGGAAAGCTGGAGAAGGAAGAAGCCCTTTGGAGAATTTTCAACCAAAACAGACGTAGGCAGAGAGTTAGCGAAGATACGGCTTCTCAATTTTTGATTAGATTTGACAGGGGAGATGTTCACTGGCTGCGCGGATACTGTCATCTGATAATGGGCTTTTGCGAATTCTTGCTAGCTCACGACTTCAAGAAAACTTTTGACTGCGGTGCGCATATAATTTTCAAAAATGTAGACACGCAATATGAAATTCTTAAGTACCCACATCTTTCAGGACAAGAAGCCTCGATCATAGATTTAGCTTCAATTGTTCACAGCATAAATTGGAAAGTTGTTCACCCGAACAAAATGGCAAAATCATTGTGGCACTTTAGAGCGATGGTAAAGCAAAACAAATTGATGTGGAAATATATAGAAGCCGAAACGGATGATGACAGAGAATGGATACCAAATGCCAATCAAACTGGACTATTCCGAAGCATGAAAGTGACTCAGAAGAAGGTGGACTCCTGGAAGATGCTAATGGATAAGCTAGACGAAATCTTGTCAGGCAAAGTCTTGCTTGGTTTTTGGAGAAAGAAAGAAGGCTACGGACTTGATGTACCAAGCATATTCCTGAAACCGCGGGACTTTGACCTTGTCCTCTGGGTTCATGGTCCAGCGGCAGCACCCTACTTGAAGGAGGGCAAAACGACCCGGAAGGTAACCTGGGATGAGCTGGACAAAGCTTTTCAAGGGCACATAATCGACTTCAGTTGGTGGTTCAACTAGTCAGTCGATTCTATCCCCAAACACCCACCAGTACAGCTTTCGAAACTTATGGTTTAAGCCCTATCGCCAGCGGGATTAAGCATAAGAGTGATAGAAGCTATCGAAGCTGAAACAATGACAGAACCAAATCTCGAACTTAGCGAGCTGGAAGAGCGCCTCAGACAGATCTCCCATCAGGTAGATAGCGGATATGAACTGGAAAGCAAGCAAGGCATAGACGACTTTATCAAAGGCCTGCCGGAAGCCAATAACTACGCAGTTCTCATACCAAAGATTCACTCTATACTCTCTCGAATTGTTCATGGTAAGGAGCTTACTCTTTACGAATGTGGACTGGCTGAAATTCTACTGGAACACCAGGATACTGAAAGCACCGATAAAGCCATAGAGCTTTTGAAAAATGCTCTGGAGTGGGCTGAAAGAGACGCTGACCAATCCATGAGACTTTGGGTTACCAACCTACTTGTAGAAGCTTACTCTCAGAGTAACGCCCATAAGCACCTGGAGTCAGCCATAGAAGACTGCATAAGCATGCATGAGGCGCTAGACACTGACAACGAAGACATCCTGAGTGAGCTGTATCTACAACTCGGCGAGACCCAGGTGAAACTATTCAAACTTGAAGATGCCGAGGCTTCTTTTGAAAAGTGCGTTGAACTGTCGAGCGATTCTTTAAACAAGTCTGACGAAATTTTAGTAAAAGCGACTATCCAGTTGACTGAGTTGCTGCACCAAAAAGGGGAGGAGATTCTCGCTCTGCAAAAGATTGAATCGATAGCCTCCAAAGTAAGAGACTCATCAGAAGAGAACCCAACCCTACTACCAGAATTGATGCTACGACAGGCTGCCCTTCTGCGCAAGGAGAATGGTGCCGACGCAAGAAATCTACTGTACGAAGCAGACCAGTTCATAAGTGCTTCCGTGTACAAAGACTCGCAAAAACTAGCTTACCACCTGAAATTATTGGGATCCGCCTATTCTGACTTTGGCAATTTTGATAGAGCAAAAGAGAGTTTGTCCAGGAGCCTTGATATCACATATGATTGCAGTAAAGGAGAAGATAAATCTGCAATATCCGAAGGACTGTTCAGCCTGATTAAACTATACAGCCAGTTCAAAATGCCGGAAGAAATGCAAGTTTATTTTCAAAAGTATCTTGCTCTAATAGAACAACTCGACTCTAACATTGAGACTTACGCAGCCGCAGGGAAAACCGCTCCCCTGGTGGAAAAACTGGGGCTCTATGAACAAGCCGACAAGCTCTGGGACAAGTTAGAATCATTAGCAAAAGAGCCACCGCAAATAGTGTTTATTGTGAACACCCTTGAGGAAATATTACCAACCGTGCATCAGCAAAACGCAGATCGCTCAGAGCTTCTGGTCAAAAGGCTCGAAGAGCTAAAAGCAAGGATGGCTACTTCTTCCTAGACTTCAATGCCTACTCAACGCGAAGGATACCACCACGAGTAGCACCACTATCACCAGGGCTATGATGCCGAACTTAATCATCTTCTGGCGATTTTTTGCGGCTTCAATAGACTCAAGCTGAAATTTCACCCGGCGAGGAAATACTTCTAATCGCTCTTTGAGTCTCTCGATAGATTCGAATCTGTCTTTGGGATTCTTCTCAAGGCACCGCTCTATAACCTCTTCCAGATCCCTGGGGCGCTTGTTGTCGAAATTGACGTTGGATATACGGGCTGGCAATTCTAGAGCGTGTTTGTTCTTTAGCTCCCTCGCCGACTCGGAGGCAAACGGCGTCTTGCCTGTCAACAGGGAGTAACCGATACAGCCGACAGAGTACATCTCCGACAACTCGCTATAGTCCATGTTACGAGCTTCATCGCCGGACATGTAGTGCGCGTCCCGAGCGTCAATGAGTTCTTCAGTCTCCCGTACTTTAGGCATACTAAAGTCGGTGACAGCCACGGAAGGCTCAGAATTCATATCATCCAGAAATATGATGTTTCCAGGTTTGACGTTCATGTGCATCAAACCTTCCTTTTGAGCATAGAGAATAGCTTCGCACAAGGCAATCAGCACTTTTACCGCCACGTCATGACTTGGCACACCGTGGCACTTAAAATACTGTTCCAGACTAAAGCCTTCTTTATAGTCAGTCACTATATACGGTGTCTTGCCGTTGTGAATACCGAAGTGAACAACTTTGGCGATGTTAGTATGACTGAGCTTGCTCAGGAGTCTGGCGTCCTGTTCAAAAACAGCAAGAGCCTTAGCGCTCAAGCGTTTGAAGCACTTTACCGCAACTTTATTGCCTGACTGCTTGTCTCGACAGAGCAGAACGTCTGCTTTCGGGCTCTGCCCAAGAATGCCGATGGGCTTGAAGCGCTCTATGGGAAAATCCGCTTCTGCCATTCCGATGGTACTCAAGTCCAGAGTAACCGGCTCCGGTTTCTCCGAATGCCTCAGTTGGGCAGGAAGGGACTTCGGATTGGGGGTGGAGCAAGAACAAAGCTCGGCATGTTCGACACCCAGTGAAGGGTTGGAAACAACGCGCTTCTTGCAGACATCGCATACTTCAATGGAAAACTTAGAGTTAGGCGAATACTCCAAAGCACAGCGACAAAGCGAGACCCATTGAGTCTTCTGAGTCTTATCCGGTGACTCAGGATCAGGGAATGGTCTTAAACAAGTTTGACAGTTCTCTAGAGTCGAATTTTCCATTGCCACTTGATAGTTATCTAGATAGTAAAGCTCTCAATTCGAAATAGGAAAATGAAAGCACTTCCCCACTCAAGAGCTTCATAACAGTACGAGACTTAAGCTCGAATGTCAATGGAAA
>MDTD01199500.1_pt1 | contig 14707 bp, 13 predicted proteins | sample 811221 | NCBI WGS metagenome assembly MDTD01 (sample SAMN05326646, study PRJNA326480) | marine metagenome | isolation source: seawater | place: Pacific Ocean: South West | collected 2011
GTCGAGGGCGGCTTCCGCCTGCACTTCGGGTACTACGTCCCCAAGCTCGCCAAGAACGGGGCCGTGCCCGTCACCATCATCCGCGATGGCAACCAGATGCAGATCGATCTGCCCGTCATGCCCAAGCTGGACTCACTCCAGAAATCGCTCGACGGCGCTTACCCGAGCTACCTGATCTACGGCCCCATGGTCTTCACACCGAGCTACGCCGAGCTGGCTCAGGCCGCGGCTCGAGCCGCCCCGCTGCTGGCCGCCAGCGGCAACCCGATCATCTCGCGGCTGGGCGACGAGGTCGCCTTCGAGGGCGAGCAACTCGTCGCGATGCCCTCGCCCTTCTTCCCCCACCGCGTCACGCGGGGTTACGAGCTGGGCGTCGTGCCCGTGCTCGAAAGCGTCAACGGCGAGAAGGTGAAGAACCTGGCGCACCTGGCCGAGATCCTCCGCGACGCCGAGGGCGAGTTCATCGAGTTCAAGTTTGCCGGCACCACCAACGAGACGCTCGTCTTCGACCGCGAGCAGCTCGAAGAGGCGACCGAGGACGTGCTCGACGACGCGGGCATCCGCAGCCGGGCGTCGGACGACATCCTGCCGATCATCGAAGGCGAGTGATCAGATCTGAAAGAGCCGCGGGCGTGAGCACGCGGATCACCCCTCACCCCGGCCCTCTCCCCAAGCGGGAGAGGGAGCTTTACGCAAACAGCCCGATCGTCGCGTCGTGGCCTTCGAGGTAGTCGTGGCGCAGGATGATCCGGGGCGTGAGCTTGGCGAGCGTCGCGAAGACGCGGGTTGTGTCAAAGCGCCTGGCCGGCCCGGTGTCGCCCGAGGGCGGCTCGTGCACGAGGTCGCTCAGAAAGTTGAACACCACCGCACCGCGTGACTTCTTCACCGCGCCGTACGCCCGCCTGATGATCTCGACAGCGTGATCTTCCTCGAACGTGTTGAGCGAGCCGCTGAAACAGATCAGTTCTACACCCCGGCTACGCACGAGCGACTCGAACAGATCCGTGTCGGCGGCGAAGTCGCCCTCGATCACTTCCGCCTCTTCGAGTTTCTCAGACGCGATGCGCTGGCGGCAGAACTGCGCCAGTTCCGTGACACCTTCGACGGCGACGAACCGGCCGTATTCAACATTATGGTCAACTAGCCATCGGAGCATGTCCGCTCGGCCTGCGCCCATGTCGGCGATCACGCGCCCGGACAAGACAGACAGATCCGCCGGCCGCTCGTGCGCGTTGAGACCGGCGCTTGCGACCTCGCAGAGGATTCGGAAGCGCGTCAGCTGGAACTGTTTGTTCTTCCAGAGGAGCGACTCGAAGCCCGTGCCGCCGGATTCGACGGCTTCTTCGTACGGCTTGAGGTAATCGCCCGTCATGAATCCCTCAGTGCACGCGGAGCATGTGCGCGAACTCATCGAACCGCTCGCCGAGGTCCTTGGTCGTCAGCGACGCCAGACGGTCCAGCGAGAAGGTCTCAATGGTGAAGCTCGCCATGACCGTGCCGTGGGCGAGGGCGGTCTTGAGTCGGGCCAGGTCGAACTTAGGCTCGCCGCCCTGATCGTGCGCGAGATAGCCCATCATGCCGCCGGCGAAGCTGTCGCCCGCGCCGGTCGGGTCGATGACGGTCTCAGCGGGGAAGGCGGGCAGTGCGCCGATGCCGATGCCGTCCTCGTCACGGATGACAAAGAGGCACCCGTGCTCGCCCTTCTTGACGACGACAAAGCTCGGGCCCATCTCGAGGATGTGCTTGGCCGCGGCGACGGTGTTGTTGTGACCGGTCAGCAGCTGCGCTTCGTCATAGTTGAGCACAAGCCCGTCGACCTTGGTGATGAGCTGATCCAGCTCGGCGCGGGCCGTGTTGATCCAGAGGTCCATCGTGTCGGCGACAGCGAGCTTGCGACCCGGAAGCTGCTCGAGCATCCCGAGCTGCACCATCGGGTGCGCATTGGCGAGGAAGACGTACTTCGCGTCCTTGTACTCGTCCGGCACGACCGGCGGCGACTCGATCAGCACGTTCAGATCCGTGAACGTCGTGTCGCGGTGGTCCATGTTGTCGTGGTACTTGCCGCCCCAGCGGAAGGTCTTGGAGCCCTGCCGGACCTCGAGGCCCCGCTTGTCCATGCCCTTCAAGCTGTCCAGCTTGGCCATGTGCTCAGCGGGGAAGTCATCGCCGACGGCGGCGACAATATTCACGGCCCCGTGATGCTGGGCGGCTGCGGCGAAATACGCACACGACCCGCCGAGCACCCCCTCGCGGACCTCGCCCGTGGGGGTTTCAACGGTGTCGATTCCGATAGTTCCGGTGACAATCAGGCTCATGGGCAGAGTGTAGGACTGGGCCTGAGCAGACGCGGCCCACGAAACGAAAGCCTGAACATTCCCAATACATGGGTGCCGAATTCTCGGCGCGGGGAAAGCAGTATTGAGCATCAACATCCCACCGGGGCCGTGTCCGAACTGCAATAAATCGCTCAGGATGGGTCAGTCGACGTGTTTCGGTTGCGGGTACGACCGCATGCTCGAACGCAATGTCAACGAGAAACCCGATCGCGGCCCGCTCTGGAAACGCATCGCGCTCTCACCCATCGGCTTCATACTCATCACCAGCGGCAGCGCATGGCTGATCGCGCTGCTCATCTATGGCAATCCCACGCTGACACGGGCATACTTCGCAATCGGTGCGTGTGTCGTGATGATCACGGCTGTGCTTATATTCAAGGCGATTCAAGCCGATCCGCCCGGCTTCTGGGAAATGCGGTTCGATACCGCACGCGACTGGTACACCTTCGACATTCTTTTCGGCGATCGCGGTGCGGTCGGCATGCAGTCGCTCGCTGTGCTGAGCTGCGTCACCATCGGTTGCGGCGTGTGGCTCGAAACCGGCTTGCCCGAAGCAGAACGCGTGCTCGCCCCCGCACTCGGAATGAACCACGGCTCAATTCATTCCGACTAAACAGACACTCGCAGTGCGAGATACCCGCACATTGAAAAGAAGCAGCCGCTCCGAGAAGAACGGCTGCCTCCTGAGTGTGAATGCAGGGTCAGGACAAGATCAGGCAGAGCGGCGACGTCGCACCATGACCAACGAACCGAGGCCGGCCAGAACTGCGGTGCCCGGCGCGGGAACAACATCAACACGCAGTGCACCGGCTGTGCTATTTGAGAGGTTGAGCCAGCTTTCGCCCTCGCGGCGGAGCGTGTGCGGCAGCGTGAGCGCGGGGTCAGAGTTGTGCGCCCAGCCCGCCCATGTGGTGTCGCCGCCTTCCATCCAAATCCAGTACTCGGTGCCTGCATCGAGCGTGATGCCGCCGGCACTCTCGAGGTGATGGGGCGCGGACCACGCGGTCCAGCTCGGAAAGGTGTCGAGTGTCCACGATTCGAGAATGTCGCCCGCTGTGGGCGCGTTGCCCGACTTGCTGGCGATGTGGATCGTGACCTCGTCGGCGGGCGACGAGAAGGGCACGCGCCAGATGGGCACCCAGATATCCGAGAGCTCGCCGCCAACGCTGGGCGTGAACAGGTGCGCCTGCTCAACCCCGAACTGACCCGAGCCGTTGTTCGGCCCGGCGACGGTCCAGCCGAGCCCCCAGTTGTAGTCGAACCCGCCGTTGCCGGGGCCGAAGTTGTTGTAGGCGATATCACCGGAAGCTGTGGAAGCTGTCAGGCCGGCCACCGCAACAATACTCAGAACTGCTTTCATATCTCTTCTCCTATCACAGAAACCCATTGTGGAAAAACAAAGCATGCCGCGATCCCTGCGACAGTGAGAACGATCAGGGTGAAGGTGCCTCCGCAAGATTCCAGCCCATATGGATGCTCGATGGCATCACCGGAAACTCGACCAGCACCCGGAAATGATGAAAGTTTGAAGATTCCCAGCCAAGTTGTGTGAACGCATGCTCAAGCATCGCAGGGTACTTCTTAAGCTGAGGCAAATACGCACCGGCAATGCCTCTCCCGAGCGATTGCACTTCGCAGTTCAACGGCAGCCGATCACGTTCAGATCTTCCCGGGGAATATTCGAGCCCTGCAATATCTGAGTAAGACCGAACCCATGGCAGATCGACAGGAATCGAACTCCCTGCCGCGAACACGTCGAGCAGCAACCATTGCACGGGCGTCCGTACACGAACCGCAAAGTCAGCAACTTTGTTGTGATCGCCCGAATGGGTCACACCTGCGCCCTTGGCGACCTCGCCTGTGAAGCAGTCGAGGAGCCCAGAGTTGCCGACAGGCCCCTCGACGATTTCATCGAGGATGTGTCGATCAGATCCCAGTACACGCCGAACCTCTGGCACCGGTTTCGAGCAGAATGAACGCAGCAGACTGACTGGTGGCAATCCATCCTCGCGCGTAGGTTGCGGGTCGATTGGGTGCAGATCAAGCGGGTATCGGATCTCCCCGTCGTCGTCGATACAAAGCGCCCTGGCAAACACCCATGGCACGTTCGGACGGATCCGACGCAGCTGCGCAAGCCCGCGCAGCATCGCGATATCGACACGGCCGGGCGACGTCTCTGAGGGATTCAGGATGATCGAAGAAAGCTGGAGTTTGGCCTGTGCACCCCAGATATAGCTGTTGGCCTTGTACGCATTCCGTTGGTGGGTGCGCGACGCCTCCGCCTGAGCCGTGGGCGAACTGGAGGCCATCATCATGTCCATCACCGTGCGCTCGCCGGCGTGCGATGACACCACGCCCATGTAGTTCTCGAAAGCCTCGCGGGTTCGTTGCTCCCCGGCTGCAACCTTGTCGCTCCCGTGTGACCGCGCCCCTTTGAGCACCCGCTCAAGCCCTGAAGCGCTCGGGAGATAGAGCGAGGCGGCCATCACGTCGGGCTCGTTCAGGAAGTGGTGGACCCGCCAGGCGAGTTTTTTGTCGATCTTGAGCGCCGCCTGGATCTCACTGGCTCGCTCCGCGTTCGGGGCTGCCGCCGCGAGCACCTGCCCGAGCGTGCCTCGCAACTCAAGCAACGCTTCGCGGGCATCCTCTTCAACCGTTTTCATCACCGCATCCGACAAGGCAGGCCCTTTCTTGGTCTGATCCCCACTAGACCCGAAGCGACACTAAAACGCAAGAGTAAACGCGCGAATAGTTTCAAGAAACTTTTCACCCCACTCCAAGCCTTTGAGAGCCGATTTCAGGCTCTGAACGCCGATCTCTAACGCTTCATCGTCTTGAGCTTGATTTCAGCAATTTGTTATCGGACGATCTCGATCTCCGGCTTCCAGTCGAGCCAGTCGTTATCGAGCGACGGCGCAAGCTCAAACTCGGCCCCTGCTTGGACCAAATCTCCCGCCTTGGTGGGCGTGGCCATCCCCACGGCTCCGCGCAGGACCGAATCCAGCGGGCCCGCCGCGACCGACAGCCCGCGGAAGAGCCCGAAGTCGACCCCCACGCCGCTGGCGTCCCAGAAGCGCGTGTTCTGGCGCACAAGCGGGGCGAACCTCGGCTCGATGATCGCGTCGATCTCGACGTGCGTCGCGTCGCTTGCCATCTGCAATCCGATCACACGCCCGATGCGCATCCCGCGATACAGCACCGCAGAACCCGTCGAGATCGAACTGGCCGAACGCGCCTGAAGATGAACCAGGAGCCCGTCTACCGCCTGCTGCGGCAAGCGCGGGGGCTCGGCCAGACCCTCGAATCGGCGCACCGATGCGCCAGGCGTCTCCATCGGACGCACCGCGATATACCGCGGGCCGAGCAGCGTATCCAGACCCGAGACGCGGTCGAGACTCACCTCGGGACGCACGATCCAGAACTGCGTCCCCTCGGCCGCCAGCCCCTTTGCGTGCGGCGCGATCTCCGCTTCCACGATCACCGAGTTCAGATCCTCGTCGAGGCGAACGTCCTTCACAACGCCCACGCGGATGCCGCGATGGATCAGGTTCGCCCCCGACTCCAGCCCCGCCGCGTCATCGAACGTGATCGTCACGATCGGGCCGCGCTCGGCGCGCACCTGCATGTACAGCAGCGCCCCCACAAAGGCGAGCGCCACCACCGGCGCGATCCAGAGCGTGCTCATGCGCCTCGGTTGACGGTCGATGACCGCGACGGGCACGGGTTCGTTCTCGCTCACGCGTCTTCCTCCCAGATGGCATGCGGGTCGAAGCTGATCGTCGCGAGCATGCTCAGGAGCACCACGACGCCGAACACCACCACGCCCGGCCCGGGCGTGACGGTCACCAGATCCCCGAGTTTCACGATCGCGACAAGAATCGCGACCAAGAGCACATCGAGCATCCCCCACCGCCCGATGAACTCGACCGCGTGGTACGTCGAGGCCTTCGCCCCGCGCGAGAGCCAGCGCCTGCCGAAGCAGAGCGCAAAGAGCGCCGAGAGCTTGGCGATCGGCGCCACGATTGAGAAGAAGAAAATCGTCAGCCCGACCGGGTAGTGCCCCTCGGCCAGCAGCCGCACCGTGCCCGACCAGATGGAGTTGACCGATTCATGCCCGAGGCGCGAGAGCGTCATGACGGGCAGCGTGAGCGCGGGGACGTACAGCACGAGCGCCGCCGCCGCCAACGCCGCCGTTCGGCTCTCGGCCGCCGGGTGCCTGCCGTGCCGGATCACCGATCGGCATCGCGTGCACCTTGCGACGGCTTCAACCGGGACGCTCGGCACCTCGTGAACGAGGCCGCAGGTGGCGCAGGCGCGAAGGGACATATCGCGAGTTTACTTTGGATTCTGATCCTGCGTGTTCCGCCTGAAAACGGGAAGTTCGAATGCGCCGATAGCGATTCCCGCACCGAGCATGGAGACGCCCAACGTCCCCGCCGCGAACGCGCCCCAGCCCCTGCCCGGATCCCGCCAGGCATCCAGAAGCTGATCCCGCTCGGCCGAGTTGAGTTCGATATTGCGATACTTCATCTCAACCCACGCGCCCTCGCGCTTGACGAAATCCATATAGATGAAGCCGAGAGCGATGCTCACACCCGCCAGGCCGATCGCGATGCACACCACGCTGATCGTCCGTGCGAGGTTCATTTGCCCTGCTCCTTCGACCACGAATCCCGGAGGGTCGCGGTCCGGTTGAAAATCAATCGGCCTTCCTTCGCCGAATCCCGATCGATGCAGAAGTATCCCAAACGCTCGAACTGGAAGCGCCGGATGCCGTCGGGCCATTCGGGCTCGCCCTCGGATGATGCCAGCGCCGGCTCGACCTTTGCCTGCTCTACGACCGTCATCGCCTCGGGGTTCAGGTTCTGCATGAACGACCAGCCCTCGGGCGCGTCCTTGGGCTCGCGGGCCGGGTTTGGCACCGTAAAGAGCCGATCGATCTGGCGCACCTCCGCATCGATCGCGTCGTGCGCACTGACCCAGTGGATCGTGCCCTTGACCTTGCGCACCTTGCCGTCCTCGTCCGGCGGCGGGTTCTCGCCACCCCTGGTCGCAGGGTCGTAGGTGCAGTGAATCTCCGTCACCTTCCCGTCGGCGTCCTTGACGAAATCGGTGCATGTCACCCAGTACGCGTAGCGCAGCCGAACCTCGCGCCCCGGCCCCAGCCGGAAGAACTTCTTGGGCGGGTCCTCCATGAAGTCCTCACGCTCGATGTACAGCTCACGCGAGAAGGCAACTTTCCGCGTGCCCGCCGACGCATCGTTCGGGTTGTTCACCGCGTCGAACTCCTCGATGCGGTCCGGGTCGCCGTGCTCGCCCCAGTTGGTGATGACGACCTTCACCGGGTCGAGCACCGCCATCCGGCGAGGGGCCGCGATATTCAGATGGTCGCGCACCGCAGCCTCAAGAAGCCCGATGTCGTGCGAGGCCTTGAACTTCGTCACGCCCGTCGCCTTGGCGAACGCGCGGAGCGACTCGGGCGTGAACCCGCGCCGACGCATGCCGCTGACCGTGGGCATGCGCGGGTCGTCCCAGCCCATCACGTGCCCCTCATCGACGAGCAGCTTCAGACTCCGCTTGCTCGTGATGATGTACGTCGGCTCGAGCCTCGAGAATTCGATCTGCTGCGGGTGGTGGATCGGCTCATCGCGGTCCTTGTTGATCGCGTCGATGAACCAGTCGTACAGCGGGCGGTGGTTCTCGAACTCCAGCGTGCAGATCGAGTGCGTGATGCCCTCGATCGAGTCCTCGAGCCCGTGCGCCCAGTCGTACATCGGGTAGATGTGCCAGGTGCTGCCCGTGCGGTGGTGCTTCGCGTTGACGACGCGGTACATCACCGGGTCGCGGAGGTTCATGTTGGGCGAGGTCATGTCGATCCTGGCGCGGAGCACCATCGACCCGTCCTTAAACTCGCCGGCCTTCATCTTGGCAAAGAGATCCAGCGATTCCTCGGCCGGTCGATCACGGAACGGGCTGTTGACGCCGGGCTTGGACACATCGCCCCGGTTGGAGCGGATCTGCTCTGGCGTCTGCTCATCGACGTACGCCATCCCCTTGCGGATCAGATCTTTGGCCCACTCGTAGAACTGCTCGAAGTAATCGGAGGCGAAGCGGACCTCGCCGTCCCACCGGGCGCCGAGCCAGCGGACGTCCTCGATGATGGAGTCGACGTACTCCTGCTCTTCCTTGGCGGGGTTGGTGTCGTCGAAGCGGAGCATGAACCTGCCGCCGAACTGGGCGGCGAGCCCGTAGCTGAGGTTCACAGCCTTGGCGTGCCCGATGTGCAGGTAGCCGTTGGGCTCGGGCGGGAAGCGCGTGGCGACCACCGACCTGTCGCCGGGCTGCCCCCACTTCCCCGACGCGATGTCCGCGTCGATGATCTGCTCGATGAAGTGGCGGCTGGTTGGTTCGTTCGTATCGTCGGGCATGGCGGGATGGTATTCCCCGCCGCCACACCCGACGCTGTGGAGATCACACGATCATGCGGACGCCGAGGCCTCCTCCAGGCTCGGGTAATCCGTGTACCCCTTCTCCGTCCCGCCGTAGAACGTCGACTGGTCCGCCTCGTTGTACGGCCCGCCCCGCTCGATCCGAGCCGGCAGGTCCGGGTTCGAGATGAACAGCGTCCCGAAAGCCACGGCGTCGGCGAGTCCCTTCGCCAGACGCGCCTCGGCTTCTTCGGGCTCGAGCCCGCCGTTGGACACGTAGATCCTGCCTCCTGCGTTCTTGAACCGGTCCCGGACCTCCGCGATCACGCGCTCGGCCTCGTCATCGCGTGGCGTGCCCGCGAACGCCTCGACGTTGTGCAGGTACGCCAGCCTCAGCTTGCCCAGCCCCTCAGCCAATGCGCCGAACGTCTCGAAAGGCGTCGAGTCCGTCAGGTCGTTGAACTGCCCGAGCGGGCTCACTCGGTAGCCCACACGCCCGGGCCCCCAGACATCAGCCACCGCCCTGGCGACCTCGAGCGGGAGGCGGATGCGGTTCTCGATCGACCCGCCGTAGTTGTCGGTGCGCTTGTTTGAGCCGTCGCGTGTGAACTGATCGAGGAGGTAGCCGTTGGCGCCGTGGATCTCCACGCCGTCGAAGCCTGCCTTCCTGGCGTTCTCGGCCCCGGCGCGGAACTGCTCGACGATGCCCGGGATCTCATCGGTTTCGAGCGCGCGGGGCGTGGATGTGGGCACCATGCCCGACTCGGCGCTGGTGAACGTCTGCGCCTTGGCCGCGATCGCCGAGGGCGCAACGGGTGCCTCACCGCCCGGCTGGAGGTCGTTGTGACTGATCCGCCCGACGTGCCAGAGCTGGAGGAAGATGCGCCCGCCCGCCTCGTGGACGGCGTCTGTCACCTGTTTCCAGCCGTTGATCTGATCCTCGCTGTGGATGCCGGGCGTAAAGGCGTAGCCCTTGCCCTGCGGGCTCACCTGCGTCGCCTCCGAGATGATCAGCCCGGCCCCCGCCCGCTGGCGGTAGTACTCGGCGTTGAGCTCCCAGGGGATGTCGCCCGGCTGCTTGCTCCGCGAGCGGGTCAAAGGGGCCATGAAGATCCGGTTGGGTGCAGTGACCTCGCCAAACTCGATCGGGCTCGTCAGTCTCTCGAATGCGGACATCTTGGACTCTCCTTCACGCGGACCCCATCGGCCCGGGCACGGAGAAACCCAGCAACGCATGTCAGTGTTCCAACGACTTCATGTTCAACTGGCAAAAAATCGCCTCACTGACGCAAGATCAGAATTCGTCTGGGTTTATCGGAAGCACACGGAGCCCGAAAGCCGCCGCGAAGACGTCCGCCTGCTCGCCGGCGATGACCGCCCCGGCCAGGCGATCCGGGCTGACCGCCAAACCCTCGACCCGGCTCCCCCGGAAATCGACGCTCGAGAGCCCCGACCGCAGCAAGCGAGCGCCTCGGAGATCGCAATCCCGGAAGGCCACGCGGTCGAACCGGGATTCCTCGAACTCGGCCTCGCGCAGGTCGCAGCCCTCGAACCAGCACCGCTCAAAGTTCGCGCCAAACGCACGGGCCATGCGGAACTGGCACCCCACGAACAGGCAGTCCCGCAGCACGCCACCCGAGACATCCACGCCGAGCAGTTGGCAATCGCGCAGCACGAGCCTCATTCCGACGGCATCCACGAATGAGGCATTCCGCGCGTCGCACGACTCGGCCACGACATCGCGGAGACGGGCCCTGGAGTGGTCCCCCACCGCCAGACATCGCGTCATTTTCGCGCGCGCCTGTTCGAGATCCGCCTCGATCGTCTCACCCGAGAGCGACCGCTCTTCTTCCTCGGGCGATTCGACCTCGGCTTGGCGCAGAGGATCGGTCATACTCCAACAGCACTCAGGCAACGCTCGATCCGGCGCAGCGACTCGTCCTTGCCGAGCGAAGCAAGCGTGATGCCCAGCGGCGGGCTGACCGCGGCCCCGGTCAGCGCGATACGGATCGGCTGAGCGAGCGAGCCCATCTTCAGCCCTTCGTGCTCGCAGTAGTCGGCAAGCCTAGCCTCGATCGCCTCTGGCGCGAACGGCTCAAGCTCGGCGAGCCTCGGCGCAAACTCGCGCAGCACGTCCGCGCCCGCGGGCTCGCCCTTGTGCATGAATTTGGCGACCGCCTTCTCGTCGTACTCGATCGAATCGGCATCCTTGAACAGATACGCGACGGGCTGGCGGCACTCGCTCAGTGTCGCGGCTCTGGGCTGGACAGCCGGCGCGAGCATCTGCATGTCCTCTGCGCTCAAACGCTGCACGAGCACCTCGTCATACCGCTCGGCCCAGGCGCGCCAGACCCTTGCAAACTCGGTCGGCTCCATCGACTTGATCAGGTCGAAGTTGAACGCGCGCAGCTTCTCGCGGTCGAACTTGCTTGCCGCCTTGCCCACACGCCCAAAGTCGAATTTCGCGTCCAGATACGCCCGGTCGAACCGCTCGAGATCCTTCCCGTCCGCTTCTTTCTCGCCCGGGTTCCAGCCGAGCAGCGCGATGTAGTTCACCACCGCCTCAGCCAGATAGCCCGACCGCCGGAAGTCCTCGACCTCGATCTCGGGCAGCTCAACGTTCAGCTTCCTGGCCAGGGGCACCAGCTTGTCCTGGGGCAGCTGGACCGTCTTGTCCTTCTGCCACTTCTTGAACACGCCCTCGTCGACCCCCGCGTCCTCAGCGGTCACCTCGCCCGAGGCCTTCACCGCGGCGCGCACGGCCTTGTCCTTGTCGCGCTTGCTCATCTTCGACCCGTCCGGGTTGAAGATCAGGGGCAGATGCGCAAACACGGGCACCGGGTACCCGAGCGCGCCCATCAGCGCGACGTGCCGGGGTGTGTTGTTCAGGTGCTCTTGCCCGCGGATGACGTGCGTGACGCCCATCGCGTGGTCATCGACGACGACCGCGAAGTGGTACGTCGGGAAGCCGTCACGCTTGCGGATGACCAGATCGTCCAGCTCCTCGTAGGGGAAGACGACCTCGCCCAGGATCTCGTCCTTCACGGTCACCGCCTGCGCGGGCATCTTGAAGCGCAGCACGTGATCCTCGCTTTCGGCGCGTTTGAGCGCCTGGGCGTGGTCGTAGCCCTCGCGCTGGCGGTAGATAAACGTCTGCTTGTTCGCCTCGGCCTCCTTGCGCATCCCGGCGAGTTCCTCGGTGGTCTCGAAGCAGGGGTAGGCCAGGCCCAGCTCGATGAGCTTCTGGAAGGCTTCGTTGTAGAAGGGCAGACGCTGGGATTGGTGGTAAGGCCCGACGCCGCGCAAATCCCCGCCGCAGTCCTCGAACACGGGCCCATCGTCCCAGGTGATGCCGAGCCAGGCGAGGTCTTCGAGTATGCCCGCCGCGGCGGCTTCGGAGGATCTTTTCTGGTCGGTGTCCTCGACGCGCAAGACGAATCGGCCCGCGTGGCCGCGTGCGTAAGCCGCGCAGAATAAAGCGGTTCGGGCGCCCCCGATATGGAGGTGTCCGGTGGGCGAGGGAGCGAATCGGGTGATCGGGTTGGTCATCGCGGAAGGATAGGTGTGGTGGCCCATTGTTGATGGATGGGCGCGCAGGCGGGGTGGCTGTATACTGAATCGGTTCGAGACGGGTGAGCCCGCGTGGCAAGCCCGGCGGGGTGTTTCAGGTGGACGCCCGTCGACACGCCGGACCTGGCATCGCGGCTCACCGTGGCACAAATTGTCCCGGCCGCCCGCGGCCTCCACCGTCGTTCGTCGCCCAACACGCGACCCTCGAAGGCGCGCGAGCGACCCGAAAGGAGGGCCGTCATCATGGCGACTGCACACCCGCCCGCTGAAATCCGCAACATCGCTCTGGTTGGTCACGGTGGTTCCGGAAAGACCACCCTCACCGAGCGCTTGTTATTTTCAGCGGGCGTCACCCAGCGCATGGGCAGCATCCAGGACAAGAACACCGTCAGCGATTGGTCCGAGGAAGAACACCATCACCAGCACTCGCTCAACCAGACGATGGTCCACTTCGAGGCCAGGAGCCACCTGTCGGACAAGAGCGTCGTCGTCAACCTGCTCGACACGCCGGGCCTGGCCGACTTTGTCGGGCACGCGATCGCCAGCCTCCCCGCGGTCGAGACGGCGATGGTCGTCATCGACGCGGGCAAAGGCATCGAGACCGTCACGCGGCGCATCTTCAACATCGCCAAGGAACGCAACCTCCCCCGCGCCATCGTGATCAACAAAATCGATGAGCACAACCTCGACCTCGAAGGGCTTGTAAGCAAAATCCGCGAGGCGTTCGGCATGGAGTGTCTGCCGATCAACCTGCCCACCGCCGGCGGCGAGAAGGTCATCAATGTCTTCGAGGCCGAGCACGCCGACGGAGACGCCCCGGTCTTCGGCTCCGTCGAGGAAGCACACCAGCAGATCCAGGAGCAGGTCGTCGAAGTCGATGAGGCTCTCACCGAAACCTATTTCGAGGGCGGCGAGCTCGACCCCAAGAAGCTGCACGTCGCGTTCGAGAAGTGTCTGCGCGAGGGACACCTCGTCCCCATCTGCTTCTGCTCAGCCAAAACCGGCGCGGGCATCGATGACCTCCTGCACGTCATGGTCGATTACATGCCAAGCCCACTCGAGGGCAACCCCCGCCCCTTCGTCGAGGGCGGCGGGCAGACCGACGAGAAGCCTTATCACTACACCGCCGAAGCCAACAAGCCGCTGCTGGCGCACGTCTTCAAGGTCGCAAGCGACCGGCACATCGGCAAGCTGGGCGTCTTCCGCGTGCACCAGGGCACCATCAAACCCAAGGACGAGGTGTACATCGGCGCTAGCAAGAAGCCCGTGCGCATTGCGCACATCTTCAAGCGCCTCGGCAACCAGAACATCGAGGTCGACGAGCTTGGACCGGGCGACATCGGAGCCGTCGCCAAGATCGACGAGATCCACTTCGGGTCCGTGCTGCACAGCGACCACAGCGCCGACACCGTGCACCTCAAGCGTCTGCCGCTGCCCAAGCCGATGTACGGCGTCGCGGTCGAGCTCAAGAACCACAAGGACGAGGCCAAGTTCGCCCCCGCGGTGCACAAGCTCATGGAAGAGGACCCGAGCCTGATCATCGAGCGCGTCGCCGCGACGAACCAGACCGTGATGCGGGGCCTGGGCGAGCTGCACCTGCGCGTGATCAACGAGAAGCTCAAGGATCAGTACGGCATCGAGATCGAGACCTCCGTGCCCAAGATCGCCTTCAAGGAATCCGTCAGCGCCAAGGCCGAGGGACACCACCGCCACAAGAAGCAATCGGGCGGCTCGGGCGAGTTCGGGGAGGTCTACCTCCGCGTCGAACCCCTGGCGATCGAGGACTCGCACAGCGACGAGCCCGCGTTCGAGTTTGTCAACGCCACGGTCGGCGGCTCGATCCCCAAGCAGTACATCCCGGCGATCGAGAAGGGCATCCGCGATGTCCTCAAGACCGGGGCCGTCGCGGGCTATCCGATGACGGGCGTGCGAGTGGAGGTCTACGACGGGAAGTACCACGCCGTGGACTCGAAGGAAGTCGCGTTCATCAAGGCGGGCAAGCGGGCGTTCATCGACGCGGTCCAGAAAGCCAAGCCGATCCTGCTCGAGCCCTTCGTGCACCTCGAGGTGACGGTCCCGAGCACAAGCATGGGCGACATCGCGGGCGACCTGTCCACCAAACGCGGGCGTGTCGAGGACACCGAGATGATCGGATCGGACACGGTCATCGTGAAGGCCCAGGCGCCGCTGTCGGAGTTGCAGAACTACTCCACGCACCTCAAGAGCATGACCGCGGGCGCGGGCTCGTACACGATGGACTTCAGCCATATCGAGCAGACGCCGCCGAACATCCAGGCTTCGGTGATCGCCGAGTTCAAGGGTCACCACGACGAGGACTGAGGCGCTGGGCACTGGGCACTGGGCACTGGGCAC
>MDTD01022099.1_pt1 | contig 14705 bp, 11 predicted proteins | sample 811221 | NCBI WGS metagenome assembly MDTD01 (sample SAMN05326646, study PRJNA326480) | marine metagenome | isolation source: seawater | place: Pacific Ocean: South West | collected 2011
GCAGAGGCTCTAAAAGCCAGTTTGGCAAAGGTTGGAAGTCCCAGTGAGGGGCGAGATGTTGGTGTCATCTTCAATATGCAAAAACGATCTGGCGCCACTGTATTGCCGACTTCAGGAAATGTTGGCGCCCAATTTACTCCGGCAGTCGGGTGGGCTCAGGCGATCCGATATTACGCCCATTCCCTGGGGCGTTCCGAGTGGGATGGAGCCATTGCCGTTGCTATGGGAGGTGAGGGGAGCACCGCGAGTAATGGATTCTGGGCGGCGTTGAACATTGCGACCACGTTGAATTTGCCGGTTTTGTTTGTCATTGAGGATAACGGCTTTGCGATTTCTGTTCCCTCTGAGATGCAAACACCCGGAGGTAACATCGCACGCAACCTGGAGTCCTTTCGAGGGTTGAGGATTCTGGAAACCGATGGCGCTTGTCCATGGGTTGCGTCGTGTGACGTGCAAGACGCTGTGCGACACGTTCGCAGTGGACAAGGACCTTGTCTCTTGAGGGTAACCGTACCTCGCCTGAACGGTCACTCTTACGCGGATGATCAACGCTACAAAACCGGAGAGCAGTTGCGATCAGAAGAGGTCCGTGATCCTATTTTCCAGTTCCGAACCTGGTTGGCACATGAACAGCTACCGGCTCAACTCTTCGAAGATATGTGCGATGAGGTAGCGTGCGATGTGAGTGAGGCGTTGAAGGAAGCTGATGCCGCTGAAGAACCAACCGTTGAAACACTTCCAACGACTTTACTAGAAGCCGATTCGACCGCCGGTGTTCAAGTTTCTAATAACGATGATGGTCAGCTTAATTCGGCTGCCGAAAGAAATGATCCTGCAGAGAGAGTCGACTTTCGAGAAGCCGTCCAACGTACGTTCTATTCAGAACTTGAACAAAACGATCGAGTGGTTTTGTTTGGTCAGGACGTCGGTGTTCTTGGTGGACTGCATGGCTTCACTCGCGGTTTGCAGCAAGAATTCGGTGATGAACGTGTGTTCGACACTTCTCTTTCCGAAGAAGGCATTGTGGGTCGTGCGGTCGGAATGGCATTCGCCGGCTTACGACCTGTCACTGAAATTCAATTCCGCCGGTACGCCGATGCGGGTCTGGAAAGAATCATTGATACCGGGACGATCCACTGGCGGACCAACGGAAAATTCCAGGCTCCCGTCGTCATTCGCATGCCCGTCGGCATGAGAGAAAAGGGTGGCGATCCATGGCATAGCGCTTGTGATGAGGCGATTTTTGCTCATTCTCCCGGTCTCGTCGTCGCTTTTCCGTCGACGGCCGAGGATGCCGTTGGGTTGTTGCGAACAGCTCTGCGTGGAAAGCATCCGTGTGTCTTCCTTGAACACCTAAAGCTGATCCGAGCAACTGAGGCTCGTTCGCCTATGCCGAGCGAAGATCACGCTGTGCCGTTTGGAAAAGCCGCGATACGTCAGCGTGGCAGCGAGTTGACACTGGTCACCTGGGGAGCCTCCGTGCACGCCTGTGTCGAAGCTTGTCGAGATCTGGAAGGTCAGGTGACCGTCATTGATCTTCGGACGATCATGCCCTGGGATCGCGAGGCAGTGATGACAAGCGTTCGAGAAACGGGACGGCTGCTTGTGGTTCACGAAGATACCCTGACCTGTGGTTTTGGAGCTGAGATCGTTGCCACTGTTGCCGCCAATTGCTTCTCCTGCCTGAAGATGGCGCCTCAACGTCTCGCCACGACCGATTGCCCAATTCCGTACAACGCCAATCTTGCTCTGTCGCTAGTGCCTGATGCGAAAAAAATTGGTGATCGAATCATCAAGCTATTGAAGACTGATCCTGTCGAATGATTGAATGGTCCACTAACGTTGAATCAGCCGATTGCCTGTCCGCCGATAAATTGCGGAAGCGGCAAGATGAGCGATTGCGCGCAACGGTGCAGCACGCGGTTCAAAATGTGCCGCTTTATCGTGAACGATTTCAAGCTTGTGGTGTCGCTCCAGAATCGGTTTCCGGAATTGAGGACCTTCCTCGATTGCCGTTTCTCTTCAAGTCGGATTATCGAGAACAGTCTCCTTACGGTCTCTTTGCCACGCCACTTCAGCAGGTTGTGAGATTGCACTCGTCAAGTGGTACCACGGGAATGCCGACGGTTGTCGGTTATACCCAGAATGATATTGATCTGTGGACCAGCGTCATGGAGCGGACGTTGAGACTTTGTGGAGTAACTCCGTCCGATGTCGTCCAAGTCGCCTTTGGTTATGGCCTGTTCACCGGAGGGCTCGGTGTACACTACGGTGCCGAATCCCTCGGCGCGACCGTCATTCCGGTTTCCGGAGGTCAATCAGATCGGCAAATCCAACTTTTGCGTGATCTGAATGTAACGACGATCTGTTGTACGCCTAGCTACTTTTTGCATTTGCTTGAACGGGCTGACGATCTTGGGATTAACCTCCGTGAACTGCCTCTGCAAACGGGAATCTTCGGAGCAGAGCCCTGGTCCGAACCGATGCGGCAACGCATCGAAGACGCGGCTGGTATTCGTGCTTATGACATTTACGGATTGTCAGAGATCATTGGACCTGGAGTGGCGAGCGCCTGCGAGGAACAAGACGGTCTTCATGTTTTCGAAGATCACTTCTTCCCCGAAATCGTTGATCCAGACAGCGGTGATCCTCTTCCTGTTGGGGAGGAGGGAGAGCTTGTGTTGACGACCCTCTCGAGAGAAGCTGTTCCCGCGATCCGCTATCGGACAGGTGACATAACTGCCTTGATTTCCGATCCATGTCCTTGTGGTAGAACCACGACTCGCATTCGACGAGTGACTCATCGTTGTGATGACATGCTTATTGTCCGAGGTGTCAATATTTATCCGGCACAGATCGAAGATGTGTTGCTGTCCTCCGAATGCGTCAGTCCTCACTATGAGATTCACCTGACTCGTGACAGAAGTCTCGACCAAATCCAAGTGCGAGTTGAGATCGACCGTGACGATTTGGGCAACACGGATCAAGTCTGTGATCAGCTGGCGAAGCGTCTTCACCAGGTAATGGGCATCAAGGCCACCATTACTCTGGCTGAGTCGATGACGTTGGCACGCAGTGAAGGGAAAGCTCGAAGAGTCTTTGACCGACGGTGTGAAGAACAGGTTTAATGATCGGATGTCCTTTCAAGAGATCTTGCGTTTATGAATTATCCAACGTCGTTTGAAAAGTTTGAATCCATTCCGGATGTGCTTCATGAGCGAGTGCAAAGGTCGCCTGATGCTACAGCATTTGTCTTGATGGAGGCTGATGAGACAGCCCATGAGATTTCTAATTCTCAAATTTGGTCCGAGTCTCTCCGCTTTGCGCAGACTTTGAAGGAGAACCATGTCGGATATGGAGATTTGGTGCATCTGGTATTCAATCATTCCAGCGACCTGATCGCCGCTTTCATTGGCTCAATGCTGCGCGGGGCAGTGCCGTCAATCTTGCCCTATTTGACTTCGAGTGCGATTGGATCAGCAAGTGGAGAACGCGTGAAAGAGCTGATCGAGAGAACAAATGTGTCAGCCACTCTAACAGCTCAGGACTCCTGCGAGAGCCTCCGAGAGCTCCTTTCGGAGTGTGAGACGAAGGTTTTCAGTGCGGCATCAACAGACGTAGAATCGGCGTCGGTTGATGGCTGGGAACGGCCGGATTATCAAGGCCAAGACTTGGCCTACATTCAGTTCACGAGTGGCACGACCGGTCCACCTCGCGGTGTCATGTTGTCCCACCGAGCTGTGCTCAATTTCATTGATGCATGCCGCGGTATCTTTCCGTTTGGAGCGGGAGACGTCAGTGTTGGTTGGTTGCCGTTGTACCACGATATGGGGCTCGTTGGCCAAGTGCTATGGCCGTTGCTGCTGGATGCCTCCTCTGTTTTGATTGCACCGAATCGTTGGATTCGTCGGCCGGTCAGTCTCTTCAAAGCAGTACATCGCCATCGCGGCACGATGACGTGGATGCCAAACTTCGCCTTTACTCACTGTCAGCGAAGCATACGAGATGATGATTTGCAGTCGCTCGACTTATCCTCTTGGAAAGTGATTGGGAATGGTAGTGAATCGGTAAGTTCCGAGTGTATGCGTGCTTTTGCAGATCGATTTGAGGCGAATGGTTTATCCCGAGGCGCGCTGTTGTCCGGGTACGGACTTGCTGAAAACGTATTGGGTGTCGCTCGTACAAATCCAGGTGATAAACCTCACGTTGACAGGATATCGCTCAAGGCCTTACAGGAAGAGAATCTTGCCGTTCCGGTTTCGGATCCCGAATACGAGACTCGGGACGTTGTCGGTTCCGGGTTTTTGATACCCGGAACTGAGATAAAAATTGTCAATGATCAGGGCAAATCGCTCGACGATCGACACGTAGGAACGGTGCTGCTGCGAAGCCGATTCTTGTTTTCTGGTTACTACAACCAGCCAGAGCGTACTAAGCAAGTGATGCGTGACGGTTGGTTTGATACCGGTGACCTTGGTTACATGACAAACCAGGGGTTATTTATTTGCGATCGTAAAAAAGATCTGATTATCGTTCGTGGAATCAATATCTATCCCGACGCGCTCGAGGCGGTCGTTCATGAAGAAATGGGACAAAATGCGGGCCGCGTCGTTGCCTTTGGGGTCGGTGATAACGTCCAGGGAACTGAAGCTCCTGTGATTGTGTGCGAGCAACGGCGACCGCTCGGACGCGAAGATTTATCGCAACTCAGCTTGAGAATTCGGCAGCGGTTGGCGGAAGAGATCAACATTACGCTGCGGGAAATCCTCTTCGTCCCACGCGGTTGGGTGCATGTCACGACCAGCGGTAAATTAGCAAGACAAGTTAATCGCGAAAAATATCTCAAGCAATTACAGGACCAGGAAACGGTTCACGATGAACAACTAAGCTGAGAATGAATTCCATGAACCAAGACGTCTATCCTGACAAATCCGATATTTCTCAGCTGATCAAACAATTGATTGCCCAGATCGTTGGTCTTGATGAGATGCATATCGACGTGAATTTGCCTCTCAGTTCTTTCGGTTTGGATTCCGCAGCGATAATGGGCGTCCTGCTCGAACTCGAAGAGAAACTCGGAATTCGTATTGATCCTGACCTGATGTACGCAGATCTAACGATTGACGAGCTTGCGAGCCAATTAGCTTGCATTGCACAAGATAAGTCTTGACGCTCACTTCAAGTTTGGTGAGAGATATTCTGGAACCCCAAGAAATGCGTAAGAGTTGATACTTGCACGGGAAAGGGTCGGCTCTTCTTACGTTTACGTTGCACAGTGCGACATTTCCGAGTTGCACGACATGACTTTCTCTCGAAGATTCCTAGACGCGAATATCAAGGCGGGAATATGTCGAACATCTTTACCTATGAACATAAAGTGCTTGATACGGAGGTCGAACCTGAAGGGAATGCCAATTGTCTGGCCTATCTGAATTGGACTCGATACGCGGCGATCGCACATTCGACTGCTCGGGATTGGCCCCCGGAACGATATCGCAATATCGACGCGGCTTGGGTCGTTCGATCTCACGAAATCCACTATCGTCAGCCAGCGTTTGTGGGCGAAGAGGTCGTCATTCAGACTTGGGTGGCCTGCTTCGATAAGGCGAAATCCACGCGCAAATACAGAATCATCAGGTCATCCGATGATGCTTTGCTCGTCGTTGCACGAACTCATTGGACCTTGATCGATACGAAATCGCGTCGTCCAAAACGAGTTCCTCCAGAACTTGTTTATTCCTTTTCGCTTTTGCCGGAAAGTGATGAGCCTGAAATGGGACCGTTAGCTGTGGAGGATCAATCCGTCTAGTCCAGGGTCCCCTACCCTCTCCGAGAGTTTTAAGATCCTCGGCGTCGGCACATCCTCGGCGGTTATTTTCGCTCAAGAGAGATCTGCCGGTTTGAGATTTGAGCGACCAGGCTTTCTGCATCAAGTTCTTCTCGTGATGCTCCTTGTTCCCAAGGCGATGGTCCCACAAACTCCGTTTTCCCACCTGTGATGGACATCGCCTGATTGGCAAGGTCGACCGTCACCACGGCGAACAGCGGATCCTTATACGGCACGGTGTATTTGATGTACTGATACTCAGCATCGATTTCTTCGCTGTATCGCACCTGAAGATACTTACCTCCCAGCCAGTAGTATGACGCACTGTTGATTTGTGGGTACCAAATCGAGCCTAGTCGTCGCAGGTAATCTCGATGGTGGTGACCCGTAAAGCAGGCGATGACCTTGCGATCACCTTCTGCGTTTGCTTTCTCGAGTACCGCTTGAACCTGTTTTCCGTTTTCAACGCCTCCATCGGCGATATTTTCGGGACTTTGGTGAATGAAAACGAAAGTCGCCAGTTTGGTTTGTTGAAGATCTTTTTCAAGCCATTCAAGTTGTTTCTCACCCACCCAGCGACGATAGCCACTCTGACCCTCTGGCTTCTTGTCATTGCCGTCGAGGATGATGAAATGCACTCCGCTGTGATCGAACGAATAATAGGGTGACTTCATGCCCCAATACTCGACCGTTTCAGCTCGCCTCCAACCGTAAGCAACATCAGGACGTTCGGTTCCGTTACCATCCATGTCGTGATTGCCCAGGACATGATGACGCGGTCCAGAGAACGAATTCCATATTTTCATAAAGGGTAAGTTGTAGGTTGCTGGGATGCAGAAGTCTCCCAATTGCAAAATGAAATCGACGTCCTGTTCAATCATCGCCTTCACAAAGGTGTCTAACCTGCTATCCGCATCGTGCATTACGTCTTTATGGATGTCGGAGATGATTCCGAAGCGAACCGGTTTTGTCGCGTCTGCGTTAGCGAAACTCTTTTTCGGGAGCAGCAACGTCGATGCCGTGGCGATCCCCATCGAGAGCGCCTGTCGTCGATCGATGACGGAGTGCGAACTTGATTTTCGACTGGGGTTTTGTTCAGCAACGCTCGGTGGCATGGCGAACCTTCCAATGTTTGGATGATGGTTGTGCGGATTAAAAAGACGATAGTTGCGGTCCGCTTTCTACCGCGCGAAGCTCACAATGTCGAATTGAATCGTCAGCTTATCTCGACCTGAATCGCTGAAACTCTTTCGATTTTAATGCCGTTCTGCCGGGGAATGGTGGCTCGACTGTCTTTGCCCCTCGTTGACTCTCAGCGGAAGATGCCGATATTAGAGTGCTGACCTGGACAGTGGCGACATGGATCCGTCGGGCTTGCCCTGTTTTATCTGGAAAAACAGACATTTGCTTGGTGAGATTTCGATTGGTGTTAAAAGACTACGGCCGATTTATTCGTGAGTTTCTGCTGAATCCTTCCTGCGTCGGAGCCATCGCACCGAGTTCTCCGCGACTGGCCAATCGGATGGTCGAATGGGTTGATTGGGACTCCGTTAACGCGGTGGCGGAATATGGTCCCGGTACGGGTGTGTTTACCACCGAAATCTTGCAACAGAAGCGTCCGGATTCGCAGTTTTTCGCCGTCGAATTGAACGAGGATTTTGCGAATACTTTTGCTGAACGATTTCCAGACGTGACGCTCTTCCGCGATAGCGTGGGCAACATTGAGAAAATCTGTCAGCAGCAAAATGTTGATCAGCTCGATGCCGTCATTTGCGGTTTGCCCTGGGCCACGTTTTCGGACGAGCTGCAAACAGAGTTGTTAGAAGCGATGCTAAAGGTGCTCAAGCCAGGCGGCTATTTTGCGACCTTCGCCTACCTGTCGGGAATGGCTTTGCCGGCAGCGCATCGTTTTCATCGAAAGCTCGATGGCCTGTTCGATCAGGTAGAACCTAGCCGCACAGTATGGACAAACGTACTACCCGCGTTCGTTTACCAGTGCCGACTCTAACGCATCGGCCTTAGGCGCGAGCAGCTGTCTCCAAGCCATTTTGACGATCACGGTGCGCGTCGTTACCCGTTCTCCGTCACGCGCAAAGAGGCGAGGCCATTTCGGAAGCTTCGTCCCAGGAATCGCATCCAGAGCGTGGCAGGGCGAACCAATGCGAAACAGCAAAAGACTAACGGTAGCGCCAGCTCGTGGATGGTGATCAAGGCCACTGCCGCAAAGATGAGCCCGACCAGATTTGAAAAGTTCCACTGTCCCTTGGTCCACTGACTCAGAATATGCGGATATCGGATCCGCGACACCATTAATCCGGCCAAAGCTAATGTCAGGACAGGAAGAATGTACGCTGTGAAATACAGGGTTTGTTCCGCTAGCTGACGCGATGCTTCGGACGAGGGTGCTGAAAGGTGCCCAGTGACTGCGGGCAATGCCAAAGCAAAAGAGGCGAGAGTTCCTGCGGCTGCCGGAGTCGGCAATCCTCGAAACCATTCGGGATCTTCGTCCGGATTCACCTCAACGTTAAACCTCGCTAATCTCAATAACCCGCATAGCATAAACAGCACGCCGACGCCCCAGAGGAATCGCAGCGGGATGATGTCGGCTATTCGGAGCATGATAAACACCGGTGCGACGGTGAATGTAATCACGTCGCATAGGCTGTCCAGCTCGGCCCCAAATTTGCTCGTTTGCTTCAACATCCGAGCAACGTATCCATCTAATCCATCGAACAGCATACCGACAAAGATGAACACGCCCGCGCCGAAGATCGCATTCGTTGCACCAAGCTGTTCCCAGCCGAATGTGGCGAGCGAGATGCTTCCGAGTCCGCAGGCGCCATTGCCGAGCGTCAACAGAGTCGGGACGACGACGAAATTGGATTTTTTACGAGTCATTTCGAACATGTTTGGATTCCAACGCTTGATCGGTCGTTAGTGGGGATCTTGTTCCGTGTCTGCCTCAGCCGCTTTTTCTTCTTGAGCGAGTGAGTATTGGGCCAGGATGGTCGATCCTGCTTCCACTTTCTGGCCCATCGAAACGAGAATTTCGAGACCGTCTTCCTTCGGTACGATTAATTCGGTTCGCGAACCCAATTTGATCATGCCAAATTGGTCTCCGCGGTTGAGTGTTTCGCCAGGCCCCACCCAACAAACGATCCGACGCGCGATTGCTCCGGCAATTTGACGTACGATGATCGGATAATGAGGTGCGCTGTTTCTAACGAGGCGAATTTCCATCTGCTCGTTTTCGCGAGCTGATTCAGGCCGCAAGGCATTTAAGAACTTGCCGCGACGATAACGTAGTCCCACGACCTTGGCGTCCATCGGCATACGATTGATGTGGACATCGAAGATCGAAAGAAAGATCCCAATCAATACGGCAGGACGTCCTATGAACTCGTCGTCCACCTCTTCAATGCTGGAGATGTGACCGTCAGCTGGAGAAACCACACACAACGGGTCCGTCGGAACCTGTCGCTTGGGGTCCCGGAAAAACCAGACGACCAGAATTCCAACGACTGCGAGTGGAATTGCCAGTGGCCAGAAGAGAAACGCGAGTGCCGCGGTCAAGGCAAATATCGAACCGCCCAAAATCAATAGTTCAGCGAGTCCCGCACGAGCGAACGGCAAGCGATCGCGCCACGTAAAGGGATCGTTTTCAGGAGACCAGGTGTAGCCTCCCTGATTCCGATAGAATTTGACGTCTCGTGGATCAAGGACTTCGTGCGGACAGTCATTTGCGGTACCTTCCCGCGTCTGCTGCATCTTGGCCACGTAACCTCGACGAAATGTTTTGAGATACCATCGACGCCAACGTCCCCAGGCGAGTTCGATCCTCATGCATGCGCCACCGCCCGGCTGGATGTCCTTGATGTCGGCAGGCAACGGCTCGACACGTGCTGATAGGTCTTCTGTTTCTTCCATAATGTCGCGATGTCACTCGCGTTCCAGGTGCGCCAGAGAATTACAGATTGCCATCCGTGGGTGGCGATCTGAATGGAACGATTGGGACGGTGTCCGACCGAGCTCCTGCCTGATTCGAATTCGCTCGCGATTCAATCTTCTTTCGAGCTTTTTCGGGTCTTCTCGGAAAAAACACGATAACATAAAAGCGTTTCATTGCCGACTGGCCCCCCGGCAAGAATTAAAGTCGCTTCCCAACGAATCGTCGACAATCTGCTGCGGGATTGCCACGGATCTGCTGGTGCAAAAAATGTCACGTCTGGCCGGCGGAAACCAGGTGTTTTTTGAGGGTTTTAGGATTCAGGAGAACTTTGTCGTGAGGATCCTCTCGTGAGAATGCTGATTACAATTCGCTCGCTTTTCCTCCTTTCATGCCTCTGGTTGTCAGCGTTCTCCAAGGACAGCCTTGGTCAGCAGAAAGACTTTAATGACTATCCCGATCAAGTTGCCAAATATCTCGAACGAGTCTACGAAAAGAGTCGGCGTCGCGCCGGCATACACCCGCAAGTTCGCGACGAGAGTCCTAAGTCATGGGATGACTGGCAGCGACCGATGCGTGAAAAACTTCACCGTCAATTAGGAATACCGCAGATGGTAACTTCGGTTGGCGAACATCAACCGACGGTGCAACTCGATCCCCCGCAGGATCTGGGGGATTACGTCCGGCGAGCCGGGGTGATTGAGACCGAGCCAAACGTGACCATTGCATTCTGGATGCTTCAACCCAAAAGCGAAGGACCTTGGCCGCTAGCGCTGTTTCCGCATGGGCATGATCGCATCGGGCACAAGACGACCGCCGGTGTTTACGACAATGAGCAGCAGCAACAGCGGGCGCTCGCTGAAGATCGGGATGTTGCCGTGCAAGCCGTAAAGCGTGGATTCCTTGCCATTGCTCCGGCTATTCGCGGTCTGTCGACCAACGGCGTTCCGGATCTCCACGAACGACATGGCCGTCGCGATTGTCGTAGTCATTTGATGCATTGTTTGTTGGCCGGCCGTACCGCAATCGGTGAAAGAGTTTGGGATATGCAACGCATCATCGACTGGGCAACTCAGCTCGACAACGTCAACTCGCAACACCTCATGATGATGGGTAATTCTGGCGGCGGAATGGTGACTTTGTTCACCGCTGCTTGCGATGAACGTGTGAAGATTGCCGTTCCCAGCTGTTCGTTTGCACCTTCGGTAAGCGAGTCGGGGTATATCTTTCATTGCGATTGCAACATGGTACCTGGCTTACTCGAATTCGATGGGCTCCCGGGGGTCGCTCGATTGATCGCTCCCAGACGCTTGCTCGCTGTCAACGGTCGCCAGGACCCTCTCTTCTCGGTGTCGGCGATTGAACGAGCAATTGCCCAGGTTAAGGCAGCCTATTTGGCCTCCGGATATCCCGAACGGTTTCAGCATCGGTGGGGCGCTGAAGGACACCGCTTTTATTCGCATCTGATGTGGCCATACCTGATGGATGTTTTGAAGGATTGAAATGACAAGCCTGACACAACAATTATCTGACCAGTCTTTTGCGAATGGTTATGCATTGGTAGATGGCGTGAAGATGAACGCCGAGAATCCTGGCAACTTCCAGATTCCCCCGCCCGTTCTCAAGAGACATGTGAAGGTTGGTCACTTCATTGAATTACGAATCGATTCTCTTCGTTTTTCGGTCCACGATGACGCCGTCGAAAAGTGTTACTGCTCGTTGTGCAACGGTGAAGCCAACAAGTCAATCCTGGGACACGAACACCCGGCTGCTCTGATGCCGCTTCCGACGCAGGATGTGCCCTCCAGAGGCTGGGGTGAAGATTTTTGGGTCCAAGTGATCGAACGCGACGAAAATCATTTTCGGGCAGTGGTCGATAATCCACTGGTCGAAACACGGCTTCACGAGCTCCAGCTAGGGGATCCCATTTTCTTTCACGAAGACCATATCCTTGCCGTTCACGGTAGTCATCGGAAGGAAATCGTGCTGGGAATGGAACCTCATGACCTTAAAGAGCTCGCTGAGTGGCTCGAGTCGATCCGGCGTTGATTCGTTCAGTTCCGCTCTTGGAAATTAATGGGTATCAAGCAGCGAACGGCGAATTCAATAATCAGAGGAGATTGATGCCGCTGGGATACACGTTTCCTGCAAAGATTCGGCCTGCAAAGATTCGGCCCTCGGAAAACGAAAAAAAGAAGTGGGCGATACTGGACTTGAACCAGTGACCTCTTGCATGTCAAGCAAGCACTCTAAACCAACTGAGCTAATCGCCCTCAAGCTATCAGAGCTCCTGATTATAACCAAGCGATGAGCATTCGGAATAGCCCGGCCAACGGCTCTGTTTTTCAGGGGTGAAAATCAGGAGCTGTGCTGGCTGGACAGAATCGAACTGCCGCCTCCGCAAGGGACAGCCTGTTGGCAGTTCGGCTTGTTCCAAGTGCCACACTCTCTATACTTTACGTCTTCTCACACGCCCAGCTGAATTTTCCGGTCGTCCTTTGTATCGACGCCCTCAGCTGAGTATGCGTCTTCTATTGCGGAAGGTTTGAAAACGGAGTCATGCTGAAGGTCAATCTACCCGACGGATCAGAAAAACAGTTCGAATCACAGGCCACCCCAGCCGATGTCGCTGCCGATATTGGGCCCGGGCTCGTCAAGGCCGCCGTTGCCGCGGAAGTCGACGGCCAAGTCGTTGGCCTCGACTATCGACTGCCCGAGGAGGGAGCCGTCGCTCTCCGAATCCTCACCAAGAAGGATGCTGAAGCTCTCGGGGTGATGAGACACAGTTGTGCCCACGTCATGGCTCGGGCCGTGATGCGCCTCTTTGACGGCGTGCAGCTTGCCTTTGGTCCAACTATTGATGGTGGATTCTACTATGACTTTGATCTCGAGCATCCGCTCACTGAGGATGATTTTGCCAACATCGAAAAAGAGATGGCGAAGATCATTAAGCTGGATGAGCCATTCGAACGACTTGAGGAACCACGCGACGATGCTATGAAAATCTGTCGCGACTTGGGGCAGCAGTATAAGATCGAACATATCGAGGGGCGACTCTCGGGTGATCCCACCCTGTCCTTCTACCGGCAGGGTGAGTTCCTGGATCTGTGCCGAGGGCCTCATGTCGTGAAGCCATCTGCGATCGGAGCCTTCAAGTTGTTGTCGGTAGCCGGCGCTTATTGGAAGGGAGATGCCAATCGGAATCAGTTGCAGCGGGTCTATGGGACTGCCTTCTTCAACAAAAAGGATTTAGAAGAGCATCTGGCTCGCATTGAAGAAGCCAAGCGGCGCGATCATCGTGTGCTCGGTAAGCAGCTTGAATTGTTCGCGATTAATCCCCTCGTCGGATCTGGATTGGTGCTGTGGTTGCCCAAAGGTGCCATCATCCGAGGCCTGCTGGAAAACTTTGTTCGGGATGAACTGACCCGTCGCGGTTATCAACCGGTTTACACGCCCAACGTCGGCCGTGTCGAATTGTATGAAACATCCGGGCATTACCCGTACTATTCGGATAGCATGTTCACCCCGATCGTGATGGAAGAAGAAGAGCAATACATTCTCAAACCGATGAATTGCCCCCATCACATCATGATCTATAAGTCTCGCCCACGCAGTTACCGGGAACTTCCTGTACGCCTGGCAGAGTTCGGAACGGTCTACCGCTACGAGAAATCGGGTGAGCTATCCGGAATGACCCGTGTCCGTGGTTTCACTCAGGACGATGCCCATATTTTCTGTACGTCAGATCAAGTTGCCGATGAATTTCGGGGCTGTATTGAGATGACCCAATACATTCTGCAGTGTCTGGGATTGAATGATTATCGAGTGCGACTTGGCTTCCGCGACCCCGATAGTGACAAGTACGTTGGCTCACCGGAAAACTGGGATCGTGCTGAACAATCGCTGATCGAGGTTTGCGAATCGCTTGGTATTCAAGCAGATCAAGAGGCCGGCGAGGCTGCCTTCTATGGTCCCAAAGCCGACTTTGTGATTACCGATTGCATCGGACGTGAATGGCAGTTGGGTACGGTCCAACTGGATTACAACCTGCCAAGTGAACAACGATTCAACCTGGAATACATCGGAGCCGACAACCAGGCGCATCAACCGGTGATGATTCATCGTGCCCCCTTGGGGTCCATGGAACGGTTCATTGCCGTCTTGATTGAACACTTCGCGGGTGCTTTTCCGCTCTGGTTGGCACCCGAGCAAGTTCGGTTGTTGACGGTCAGCGAAAAGTCAGAAGAGTATGGTCGCGATGTCCTGCAGCAACTCACGAGTGCTGGTCTGCGAGCAACCGGAGACTTCCGCGCGGAGAAACTCGGTGCCAAAATCCGTGATGCACAGCTCGAACTGATTCCTTATATGCTCATCGTCGGCCCTCGAGATGCCGAAAGCGGAACCGTTTCCGTACGCGACCGAATTGACGGTGATTTAGGGGCGATGACGCTGGAAGAGGCAAAAGAGAAACTTCTTGGTGAAATTGAAGCCAGGACCGTTCGGCAGTCGTTTAGCGGTTCAGCGGGGCTCGGAGACCGGGGAGCGACCAACGAATATTGATTTGGGTGAATTCGTAAGCCTATATGTGATCTGGGTTTGCGGTGTTTTTGCGGGGTCGGCCGGCCGGCCTCGTCGGCGCAGAATCGCTTTGCGTGTGAAATCAAGCGACCGCAATTTCAGCATTTCCGGTAGAAGTTGACCGGTGAATCTAGTTGACGTGGTACCGTTTGAATGCAAATACTTTGCGGATGCGTTTTTTGCCTTCGGGCGGTTGTTTTTCAGTTTGTTGATTAGGAAAGGGTTGCAAAAATCGATCGCAAGTTTGTCAGGATCAATGATCAGATCCGAGTTTCTCCGATCCGTGTCATTGCAGCGGATGGTGCTCAGCTAGGAATTATCCCCACCGAGGAAGCTTTGGGGATTGCTCAAGAA
>MDTD01142902.1_pt1 | contig 14702 bp, 11 predicted proteins | sample 811221 | NCBI WGS metagenome assembly MDTD01 (sample SAMN05326646, study PRJNA326480) | marine metagenome | isolation source: seawater | place: Pacific Ocean: South West | collected 2011
CCAGGTTTTGATACCACTCACGAAACGCGCGGTGAACTGACCAATCATGATGCTCCAGGCAAACCACCAGAACAGATAAAAGGCGTGGTAGTCATTGATCGGGAATACGTAGCGCGGCAGTTGGCTGAAGTAATCGCCCAGCTGGCCGAGCGTATCCGCGAAGCCCGACACCCCCATTCCCGACGTCAGAAACGACCCCGCAATCAATGCGAAGAACAAGCCGCTCGAAGCCAAACTGAGCAACTTCACAAAGCGGATCTGGGTACTGGAGATCACGGCGACCAGCACCGTACCGGCTACCAGAGCGTAACGCACCGCGCCGGGAATGCCCTCGATATAACTGGGCAGGTAATGCAAAAACAGATAGCCGGTAAAGGCACAGGTACCAATGATGGTGAGATTGTTGATCAGCTTGATCGCCGGGATCTCAAAGAGCTGCAATCGGGGCTCAACCACACAAAAATAAAAAGTGGTGAGGAAATAAAAGCCCCATACCAAAAAACCCCAGAAACCGAACTCCAATGCCAAGGGGTTGGCAAAGGCATAGTCGGGCTCGCTGGCAAAAATCTCGAAGTCGACCATCGGGAACATCAAGAGGCCTACATCGAGGCCCGAGGTGAACAACACCGCCAAAAAGGTCACCAGCGGCATGGGGGCACTGCCCTCGATGCGGGTCTTACGGAAACGCAATACCAAAAAAACAGAAGTGAGGGTTGTGACCGCGATCGCAATGGAGAGAATTGTGTTCACGTATCGATCAAATCAGGGGCGCAGCGCCCATGGGCACAGGTCTGACAGGCTCTCGCTCGCGCTGCCGTGTTCGCCACTCGGGATCCCTCCATACCCGTGCGTCCACGCGCATTGGCTCCTTGCCCAAAATCAGGTCAGCGGCACGCTCCGCCACCATGATCGTCGGCGCATTGAGATTACCGTTGGGAATGGTCGGAAAAATTGATGAGTCAACGACGCGCACGCCCTCTAGGCCGCGGACCCGGCATTGAGGATCCACCACCGCGCGCTCGTCATCCCGTGCGCCCATCCGACAAGAGCAGGAGGGGTGATACGCGGTCTCAACATTTCGACGCACCCAGGCATCGACTGCGGCATCGTCAGACAGATCAATTCCCGGTTGAATCTCCCCCCCTCTGAACTCGTCCAACGCCGGTTGCTGCAAAATTTCTCGAGTCAAGCGCAGGCACTGTCGCCAGTCTGCTAGGTCCTTTTCGGTCGAGAGGTAATTAAACTGGATAAGTGGCTCATGAATGGAGTCGGGGCCAGAAATTCTGACATGCCCTCGACTATCGGGCTTGTTGGGGCCCACGTGCACCTGGAAACCATGGCCGTCGAAGGCCGCTTGCCCGTCGTAGCGTATCGCAGCCGGCAAAAAGTGATACTGAATGTCGGGCGCAGCCACACCGGCCCTTGAACGAATGAACCCGCAGGACTCAAAGTGATTTGTGGCACCCAAACCTGACTTTGTCAGCACCCATTGAGCCCCGATCCTCAACTTGGACAGCAATCCCAAGTGTCCGTTGATCGTAATCGGTTGCCGGCACCGGTATTGAAAGTACACTTCCAGATGATCTTGCAAGTTCTCGCCGACACCGGGCAGGTCATGCCGGACCGGAACGCCCGCCGCCATCAAAACGGACATCGGTCCCACGCCAGAGCGCTGCAGTAGTGTCGGTGACCCAATTGAGCCTGCGCTGATAATGACCTCTTGATGTGCTTTGACCGAGTGCTCTTGTCCACTCAGCCGGTAACGCGCTCCCGTTACTCTCATACCGGAAAAGGTCAAGCGATCGACATTTGCGTCTGTAATCACAGTGAGATTCGGCCGACGCCTTGCCGGCTCAAGATACGCAAGATCAGTCGAACATCGCTCACCGTCACGGACCGTCATATGCATGGGCCCGAAGCCTTCCTGACGGTAGCCGTTGTAATCTTCTGTCACGCCATACCCCGCCTCACGACCCGCGTCGATGAAGGCTTGATACAGCGGATTACGCATGTCGTTACCATTGCATGTCGTCAGAGGGCCAGCTCCTCCTCGATAGGTATCGCCACCCATCATCCAACCCTCGGCACGCTTGAAGTAGGGTAAACAGTCGGCATAACCCCATCCGGTCGCGCCTCCATTTTCCCATTGATCGAAATCGTCCGCGTGACCCCTCACGTAAACCATCCCATTGATGGCTGATGAGCCGCCCAAGACTTTGCCTCGCGCGCAATCCATTCGCCGGCCGTCTAAATAGGGCTCAGGCTGCCCCCAGTAGCCCCAGTTGAATCGCGGCGTACTCATCGGAATCGCCAAGGCAGTTGGCATGCGGATAAAGAGACTGCGATCTTGTTTACCCGCCTCGAGGAGAAGCACCGAGTTTGCGGGGTCTTCGCTGAGCCGATTGGCGAGCACGCAGCCTGCCGAACCGGCACCGATGACGATGTAGTCGTACTCGCTCATCCGCTCTCGCTCCCCACACTAATGGGATGACGCTGCGTCAATTGGTAAAGCAACCAAGAGGCCACCATACCGACTCCGGCCGCGGCCGCGACGTAAGCAAAAAAGTACTGGTACGCGGTGGTGGTGTCGTAGTGGGTGTGCAACCAAGCCGCCACCTGCGGCACGTATGCGTCGGGGCTGTAGCCAATGATCGACACGACACCGATCGCCGTGCCCAACACACGGGTCGGGATCGGGCAGTTGTATAGCAATGCCCAGAACACGCCGCGCAGACCATAGGCCAGCAGCGCAAAGGGAAAGATGAATACCCACAGGGTCCATGCCCATCCCGGTGCGGTCGGCATTAGTGCGAGGTAGAGGCAACTCAGAGTCGACAGCAAAAAGAGCCAGATCATCACCAAGGGGTTGCCGATGCGATCCCCCACCATGCCGGCCAGAATCCCTCCGGGAAAGCGCATCCACAGCTTGGCCGCACCGAGCGCCGTGGCCGCGGCGAGGGTTATCTCAAAACCGCCGGTTTCGGCAAAACTCGGAAACTCAATCGTCGCCCAGAACACGTGATACAGCGCCGAGAGAATGATGCACAGCAACCAGATACTCGGCTGGCGCACGATGATCAAAAGATCAGACCAGCGAATTTTTTCCCGCTCCTCGGTCACTTCGCCCACCGGCTTGGACTTCCAGAACAAGAACAGGCACCCCAGCACCGCCGAGACAACCGTATAAAGAATGATCACATTGATCATGCCGAGTTCGCGCGTAGCAAAGAGACCGAAAATAAAGCTCCCTACCGTCAGGAGGATCGCCTCGAACAAACCTCGCGCGCCCTCGAGACTGCCGAACATGCGCCCCTGCTCATCGCCGCTGCCCAGCAAACGCACCTGTTTGAACATGGCTGCCCATAAAATGCCGACGCCGATCACCCCCCAGGCTGCGTAGATGATCAGTAGTTCTTCATAGCTCGGAATGGTGGCGTACCAGGCGTAACTGGCCGCACTGGAAAAAAGCGCAATGATGAGCAGCTTGCGCGCCTCAACCCGATCCGCCAACCAGCCACCCGGCACGTAGCAAATCAAACAGGACAGCGCGTAGGTGCTGCTCAGGTTGCCGAGCTGCGCCTCGGTGAGCGAGAAGGCCTCGAGCAGTGACGTTTTGAACAGCTGGCGGAGATAAGGCGCGCTATAAATGACCGACGCCGCCAGCGCGATGATCATGACCTGTGCATACGCCGCGATGCGTGCTCGATCCATGCCTGCCCCTATTGGATAAATGACGCGCCGTCGAGATGGCGCGCGACCTGTTCAGGGATAGTAATCCCCAAGTGCGTGGCGATAGAAGGATAGATGTCGACGATTTCGGGCATCTCATCAAAGCCGGGCGTCAGGCGGTGACTGTTGGTTGCGATCCAAATGGTGCGCTCCCGCTCTGAATGCCCCCCGTGATCGCGTCCGGTCAGCGCATCGCGTCCATGGTCGGTGGTTACGATGACCAGCCAGTCTTCTGAGAGGTTCGCTTGTCGCGCCTTCACCGCGCGCCAAATCCGGCCCACGTTCACGTCCATTTCCATTACCGCGGCGTCAAATGCCTCACCATCACCCTGCTCATGGCCTACGTCGTCGGTGTGCTGCAGATAGACCCAGGACAAATCCGGTCCCTGCTCCACGATGGCGCTCGCTGCCTCTTCAGACACAACACGATCGATCACAGCAATGTGTTTATCGGATGGTTGCGGCGGAAAACGCTCTTCGTCCTCTTCGAATCCGTCGGCGACGTAGTCGAAACGCCAATCTCCCGCGCCCGGCTGCCCTTCTCCGAGTAGAACGGTGCGATTGTCTGTCCAGGTCGAGAAAATCCCAATCTTCATCGCGGAGTTCACAGCCTTCGCAACGCGAAAGATGTTCCAGTAATCGTAATTGGGTGACAAATTGTAGTTTTCGTAAACATTGTGTTTATCGGCCCAAGTGCCCGTAACCAGACTCATGTAGCCCGGCGCCGATACGGTAGGCGTTTCACCCGGCTCCCCAACTGGACCGCCCATCTGGGCACGCGCATAAGCACCCACTGTGGCAATAGCATCCAGATGGGGAGTGGCTACCCGCTCAATCACGTCTGCAGGGATACCATCGACAATCACGAACACCACTTTGGGGCTGGGCCTAGGCTCGGCCTGCGCCGCGCCGTGAAGCCATATCAGCACCAGCCAGATCAATGCGGTGATGCAACGCCAGAAGTTCAGCATGGGGGGGGCACTCGTACTCAAGATGGCACGATTATGCCGACTGATTGGGAGGAGAGGAAAGCCTGACCATAGTGCTCATGGGTCGGTGCATGAGGCGCTTTACAGCCTGACCCTCGCTCATCGAATATGCACCGTAACTACGCAGCAGTCTTTGCACTGTTACCGGCTCAGAGAGCGCCAAGGAAACCCAAAAGAATGCCCTCATCGCTCGCCATTCCGACGATTGATCTCGAAGCCGACGATGACAAGATCCTACCCACGCTGGAGCGCGCGTTCTGCGATATCGGCTTTGTACTGGTGAAGGGGCATGGCGTGCCCGTTAAAGTCGTGAGCGATCTGCGGCGGCATCTGGTCGGCTACTTCGACCGCCCATTGGCCGAGAAGATGTCGGAGCGCATCACGCCGCATAACTACAGAGGCTACATCCCACTGGGATTCTTTTCGCCCAACACCAAGGGGGTCACGCCCGACCAGTACGAGGGCTACAAGCTCCACGCCGAGGTCGCGGCGGACCATCCAGTGTGTGCCGCCTGTGACCTATATGGCCCCAATCGCTGGCCCGGCGAACCCACCGGACTCCAGGAGACCACCGAGGCTTTTTGGCAGGCCTGTGAGGCTGCAGGCCAGCGGCTACTCAGTCTGATCGCGCAGATCATGAAGGTGAATGTAGCTGATTTTCTGGCGCACTTTGATCAGCCGCTGACCAACATGACGTTGCTTCATTATCCGCCCGCCAATCCAACCGATGGTTTTGGCATTCATCCGCATAAAGACACCGATGCGCTCACGTTACTGTTCCCGGACGCGGTGGGCGGATTGTGGCTACGGCCCCATCATCAAACCGAGTGGCTGGAAGTTGAAGCGCCCGATGACACCATGGTCGTCAATATCGGCGATCTGTTGGAGCTGTGGTCCGGCGGTTACTTTGTTTCCACACCGCACAAGGTGGTGAATGCCTCTGGCCAAGAGCGCTACAGCTTTCCGTTTTTTATCGTGCCGCGACACGATGTGGTGGTAGCGCCACTAATTGATTGCCAGCCCGGCTTTGAACGTGCTCCGGTACCGGTTGGGCCTGTCTCCCGCGAGGTATGGCGCACCAACTGGCCCGAGACCGTGCCGAAGGAAACAGGCTTTGATCTGGGTACGCTACCCGACTAAGTGATCAATCCCGGGCTAAGAAGCGCTCGGGGAAATCGGTCATGACCATCGACACACCGAGTGCCACGAGGCGCTCGGCATCATTCATGTCATTAATGGTGTAACAGCGCAGCGCCAGACTGGCATCGAGCACGGCGCGCGCCGACGCTTGAGTGAGCTGGTGACCGTCGAGGTGCATCCCTCCCAGATCATGCTGCTGACAAAAAGCGACGCCGTCCTCGGGCAGTGCCTCGGCAATCAGCGCCATGGGGATGGCGGGTAACTGGCGCCTGAGAGCAACCAAGACATCGCGACTGAAGCTCGACACGATGCAACGATGATCGCCGGCATCCCGTAGGCGCCGGGTCACTGCTGCCGCCGCGGCTGCGACTGCCTCTGGATCGTCCTCGCATTTCACTTCCCACACGATGCCCGGTCGATCCGGTGCCTCGGCCTGCCACGCGATCAGATCCTCACAGCGCAGGGCTCGCTCGGAAGAGAATGTATTGCCCTTCCAGCTACCTACATCCAGCTCGGCCATGTCAGGCCAAGAGAGTGACGTGACCTGTGCCGACCCCGATGCTGTGCGCCCCAGATGAGCGTCGTGAAAGATCACTAGTTCGCCATCTGCAAGACACTGGATATCGGTCTCAATCCAGCCGGCACCTGCAGAGGCAGCGGCATCGAAGGCTGAACGAGTATTCTCGGGATAAGCGCCACTGGCGCCGCGGTGGGCGCAGATCTGCTCTCTTGCGAAATCGACCTCTGGCATCACGGTGCTCACTGCTTAAAGCAGCAGGTCACCCCGTCAGCCACTGGAAGTCCCGAGGCGATTCAGAAACGCGCCCGCGGCAGTGTCTTCCTGTCGCAGCGCTTTCAGCATGGCCACCAGATTGGCGTCGCGCTCTTCCTCGAGCTCGCTCACCGAGCGCCCGGCGGCTTGCTCATCGGACTGCTCCACGATGCGATTTATCAACGCATCATCAAGATCCGGCACGTCAGTGAGCTTGGTCCAGGGCCACTGCAGGCAAGGACCGAACTGTTCGAGGAAGTGCTTCATACCGGCCTCACCGCCCGCGGTGCGGTAGGTTTCAAACAAACCTTTTTGCGCCCAACGCAGCCCGAAGCCATGGGTCATGAGGTCATCGATCTGCTCGGTGGTAGCGACGCCATCTTTGATGAGCCACAGCGCCTCGCGCCACACCGCCTCAAGCAGCCGATCTCCAACGTGAGCGGGGATTTCTGCACGGAGGGTAATCGGCCTCATACCGATATCACTCAGTAAGGCTTCGGCACGCTGCACTGTTTCCTCGGGCACCACCGCTGAGGGAACCACTTCGACAATCGGCAGCAAGTAAACCGGGTTGTAGGGGTGCGCAACCAGAATCTGCTCGGGCCGCTCGCTGCCTGCCTGTAATTCCGAGGGCATAAAGCCCGAAGTCGAGGAAGCAACAATCGCGTCCGCCGCACAACTGGCCTGAATCTCAGCCAGCACCGATTGTTTAATTTCAAGCCGCTCGGGGGTGGATTCCTGCACCCAGTCGGCGCCAGTCACCGCATCGGCAATGCTTTCACAAAGAGTCAGCGCACCCTCTGGCGGCAGTTGGTCGTAGACTTCTGGGACCCAACGGCGGGCTTTATCCAGCACTTTATTGAGCACCACGTCAGAATTGGGTGCCGGGTCGTGAAAGCGCACCTCCCAGCCGTTCAATAAAAACCGCGACGCCCAGGCCGAGCCAATCACCCCACCGCCAATGATGGCCGCCGTTGGCATTAGGGCAGTGCTCGCTTGGTCAGCTGCAGCTCGGCGCGGACCTCGTCCGGCGTCATCACCTGCACACCCATGGCCTCAACGATAGTCACCGCTCGCGCCACCAATTCGGCGTTGGTCGCGAGGTGGCCTTTTTCCAGCCAGAGGTTGTCCTCCAGCCCCACACGCACATTGCCCCCCGAAAGCACCGCCGCAGACACATAAGCCATCTGATGCCGGCCGATCGAGAAAGCAGAGTGAATCCAATCAGAGGGCACGTTATTGACCATGGCCATAAAGGTATTGAGGTCATCGGGTGCGCCCCAGGGGATGCCCATACAAAGCTGCACCATGACCGGCGCGGGGATCAGCCCCTCGCTGACCAGCTGCTGGGCAAGCCACAGATGACCCGTATCAAAGGCCTCGATCTCGATCCGAATACCCAGATCTGCCATGCGGCTTGCCATGTCCCGCAGCATGCCGGGGGTATTGGTCATCACATAGTCGGCCTCGGCGAAATTCATAGTGCCGCAGTCGAGCGTGGCGATTTCGGGCAGGCAGGCCTCAAGGTGCGCCACCCGCTCCGCCGCCGAGACCATATCAGTGCCCTGCTCGCTCAAGGGGAGTGGCGCGTCAGTCGGACCAAAAACAATGTCTCCTCCCATCCCGGCGGTGAGGTTGATCACCACGTCGGTGTCGGATGCCCGGATGCGCTCCACCACCTCGCGATACAGGTGCACGGCGCGGTCCGGGGCGCCAGTTTCCGGGTCGCGCACATGGCAATGCACCACCGCCGCGCCCGCTTTGGCGGCATCAATTGCCGCGGTGGCGATCTGCTCGGGGCTGCGGGGCACCTTGTCGCTGCGATCCTGCGTGCTGCCGGAGCCAGTTAACGCCGCGGTGATGAAAACTTTGTCTCGCATGGCCAGTGGCATGGTGTGTCCCCTGATGTGTCGTTATGAGTATGGGTTCTGGGTAACGGTTAGTGGCTTAGGGTGTTTGACGCGCCGCGCGGGCCCGATTGACAGCCCGCGCCGTCGACAGGATCTCGTCGCGGTCAATATACACCCCCTGCAGGTGGCGCTGACCCGAGCCTGAAAACGCTTTGCGGCCGTGCATCACACGCCGGTTATCAAAGCACATGATGTCTCCAGGGCCGAGCCGGAAGGTCAGTTCAAACCGGGGGTCATCGGCCAAGGCATGAAAGCGCCGCAGCGCGGCGTAGGCCTCCCCCACGTCGGTATCCGACATATCGGGGAAAGCCCGCACCGGGTAAAACGCCCGAATCGTCGGCACACCCTCACCACCCAGCGGGTCGATGATGGGCGCCGAGAAGCGATGATCAATGCCCGGCCCGCGGTTAAAAAAGACCCAGCGTCTGGTGCTCAAAATGTCGTAGTCATCCGGGCAGGTCGCCTTGAGCTCTTCAATCAGTGCAGCGCCATCGGTCAGGGTCGACTCGCCGCCATCGGCTTCATTGATCAGGCAATGCAAGAACTGGAAGCCCGGCGGGATTTCCCGGGTGGGCAGATCGGTATGCGGGCCCAGCCGGAATCCCGTGTTGGCGGTGGTGTTGGTTTTGGCGTCCCCCGCCAGATTGACGTCAGCTTTGACATCCCATAGCAAGCCAAAGTTGCTGTCCCGCACCGGCCCGATGCGCGCGGCGAGTTCAGTAAGGAACCCTGGCTCACTGGGTGCACGCTCCACCACGCACACGCCCCAGCGCAAAAGGTCGTTGAGCATGTCACAGAACGCGTCGTCATCTTTGAGAATAGCGTCTGCATTACGACGCGGCGGCGCAGACAGCGTCGCAGCATTCCAGGCCTCGGGGGCAGGGAGCCAGCTCTCGGGGAGGTGTTGCCCCTCCGCGATGTGCCGAAGCCAGCCCGAGTGATAGATGCTGACCACACTCTCATTGGCACCCTCGGGCGCCCAAGTCACGCTTAAATCGCCCGATGCGGTGAGCTCAAAGGCCGCGATCTGCATCGCGTCGGATAGCTCAGCGGGGTCCATGATGCCCTCGCGGGTAGCGGGGTCGATGCCACCGTGGCCGAGCGTGTTTTCCCGCAACCAAAAACGGTGACAGTTCAACTGACGGCCATCGGGCCAACTGACAACCAGCGCGTCATCACCCTTGGTGACAGCGGCAATTGGCTGGGCTGCGTACTGATAAAAGTCGGGGGCCACTAACTCCGAGGAAAGGTCGCGTTGCGTCATCACGATGCACATCTCCCTCGCCAAACCACTGCGGTGGCCGCGTCATCCGCGGTGCCAGGTATGGCGTTTTATTGTGTCGGATCCTAGGTGGATTCTCACAATCCATGGCTCCGTAATGGGCGGAAATGTAACCGAAGCCGCTAATCGTGGGAAGAACAATTGACGCCCAAGAGGACTGCGCTAAGAACACGATGCGGCAACACATTCGAGCGACACCTCACTAGGCGGTCATGGCGGCGAACGATGCTATATTGCGACGCCTATCAAGGATCTTAAGAGCGCTCAACCAAGTCCTTTGAGCCTCTGCATCACGACTCTGCCGCTCGTAATCGATCGGCGCACAGGACAGCCTCATGAAAAATCTTTGCCGCGTTCTCGTTCTTTGCTGTGCCATTGTTACCACAGCGACAGGGCATAACACCTCTGATCAAAACGATGCAATCGCACACTACAGCGACCGAGCTGTGGAGCTCCTGCGCGATGCGATCAGCCGCGAGACCGCCCAAGGGCGAGGGCTGGTACCGGCCTATGCCGAGTCCCTGAAGCAAGTATTTCTCGAGGCTGGGTTCTCGCCTGAAGCGCTGACTATTGTGCCTTACGGCGAGACAGCGTCACTGGTGGTGCGCTACGAGGGCGATGGCAGCAGCAGCCGCAAACCCATCTTATTTTCCTCCCACATGGACGTGGTGCCCGCCGACCCCGAGAGCTGGCTGCGACATCCATTTGAGCTGCAAGAGGATGAAACGTTCTTTTATGGCCGCGGGGTACTGGACAACAAGTTTGATGTCACCCTCCTCACCACCCTCTTCGTGTGGCTAAAGGAGTCTGGGTTCGTCCCAAACCGCGATCTGATTATTGCCTTCACCGGTGATGAGGAGTCCTTCCAGGAAACCGTGCAACAGCTGGCCCGCGACTACCGTCATTTCGTTGACGCCGAATACGCGCTGGTCGTTGATGGCGGAGGCGGTGTGCTGAATGACGCCAATGAGGCCATCCAGTTTCAGGTGGGCTTTGCCGAAAAAACCTACGCGACCTTTTCCATGACCGCGAAGAACCCCGGCGGGCACAGCTCGATGCCGCGGGCGGATAACGCCATCTATGATTTAGCGCGCGCCATTCAGCGCCTCGAGGCCTACACCTTCCCGGTGGAGACCAATGAAATCACGCTGACCTACTTTGCCCGCACCGCACCGCTCCTCGATAACGAGGTCGGTGAGGCGATGGCGCGTCTGGTGGCAGATCAGAATGATGTCGAGGCGATCGCGACACTGCGAGCGCAACCTCAGTACGTGGGCACTCTTGGGACAACCTGCATCCCAACCATGCTGTCGGGCGGACATGCAGAGAACGCACTGCCCAGGGCGGTGACCGCGGTGGTGAACTGCCGTATTTTCCCCGGTCATACACCCGCGGAGATCATGCGAGAACTGCAGCGCGTGACCGATAACTCCGATCTCGAGTGGCGGGTTGTCGGTGTGCCGGTAACCAGCCCGGCCTCATCCTTCAATACAGAAGTGATGGACGCCATCGCCGCTTCATTGGGCCCGATCCACGGAGCACTGCCGATCGTGCCAAAGATGGGTTCGGGTACCACCGACGGCGCCTACTGGCGCGCGGCGGGCATACCGAGCTACAGCTTTACCGGGATTTTCATCAACCCCAAAGACAGCTTTGCCCATGGGCTAAACGAGCGGGTACCCAAAACCGCTGTGGGTGAATCGTTGCGGTTCTGGAGGGCGATGATTGATGAGCTGGCAACTAACAGATCTGGCACGGCGCAATAAAAATGCGATCACTCAACAATCAAGCCTGAGCAGCCAAAGGCCGTTAAGCAGCTCAGATGCCCCTGCGCAAACGGGATAAGTGACACCAGCCCACCTAGTTAACGGGTCGTTTATGGCAGGTAATGTGATCGCAGGCCCTCGCAAAACGCCAGATCAGGATGCGTTCCGTGGGTCGTCGTATCGCCGTAGCGAATCATCTGGGAGTTGCCAGCGCGCCATTGTGGCCATAGCGGAGCGGATTCCGAATTGGGATCCCCCCGGCGAACAAATGCGCTCCAATGAGCGACCATTTCTCTGGTCAAGCGGCGATCGATCTCAACGGTCGGTAGCCAGTCATCATGCTGATTAAACATGTAGGGCAACTCGGCGCCGTGGTAAGCGCCGATTGGTTCAAAGCCTGGCCGAACGCGGTCAAACCGATAGACCCAGGCACGCGCACCTGCCTTATCAAGCGCTGACGCCAGTGCCAGAGAGGGGCACAGGTACTGAATACCCGTACCCACTCGGTCCATCTGTTCAAGCAAAGGTATCTCTTCCGGAAAATCGCCGAAGATCTTCTCGACCACGGCCTCCGACAGCCGGCCACCAAAATTCTCAAGTGGCGAGGAACCGGGAGGTATATACATCAGCGCTTCGTTGAAGTTAGTGCCAATGATGGTATCGATCAGCGGCAGCGATCCACTGTGTGATAACTCAGGCAGTGTCTGCGGGAGGCTTTCCGGGTCTTCAACGGGATCGAAATAGAAATTGGAATACACCTTCCCCGCCGCCTCGAGAAGCTGCGCAGAGGGTATTCCGCGCAGGCCATCCAGGGAGCCTGTCTCCCCGAGCAGTGATCGCTGGAATTCAAGCGCATGCGCCTCCGCCGCTGGCGTATCCGGCCCCTCATCGAAAGACCAACCGCCACTCTGCTGAATCAGCCCGCGAAAGCGGCCCTGACTCAACGGCGAGATCGCCAAATGGATCGCATTGTCGGCGCCTGCGGATTCCCCCACCACCGTGATGCGCTCAGGGTCGCCACCAAACGCGGCAATGTGTTCGTGCACCCACGCCAGACTGGTAGCGAGGTCATGCAGTGCAGGATTCTTGATGGTCATTTCAGGGTGGTTGAGCCAGCCGAATATCCCCAACCGGTAGGCGACCGAAACCACTACTATGCCCTGCCGCGCTAGCTGCTCACCATGATAGTTGGGCTCGTAACTCCAGCCCCCCGTGTTACCACCACCATGGATGTAGATCATGACCGGCAGCGGTTCCCCGGCCTCCAAATCCGTCCACACATTGAGGTACAGGCAATCTTCTGAATACTCAGGCGCCACCATGAGATTGGGGTCAATGCCGACCCGCGCCATCATGCCGCGGTACCACTCGACGCCACTATCCGTTTGCATGCAGGCTGGCGCATAAGTGGAGGCGTCGATCGATTGGCCGTCGGGCTGCCACGGCACTGGCCGCGCCCAGCGTCGCTCACCCACCGGCGGTTCGGCAAAAGGCAACCCGAGAAACGCGGCGATGCCATTTGTCTCATAGACACCATTAATCATGGTGTCGCCCAGTTGCACTAAGGGTGAATTCGGCTCCGCTCCGCAACCAGCGAGGCCCAGCATGCCAGCCAGCAAAACGCGCACCAACCCACTGAACCGGAATACTAAATCGTCACGACAACGCATCCGCGAACGCTCCCCTCTTCGATGATTTCGTGAGCCCTGACCATTTGATCGAATGGTAGCGTTTCGGCAATGCGGTGCTGCAGGCCGTCCTCTGTCAACGCCGCTTGGGTATCCGCCATCGCCTTCACCTTGGCCTCTTCCGGCATGGCGTACACAATTACCATGCGGACCGTGAGGTCCATAAACATCATGGCTCTGAAAGGTAATGCGGGTTCGGGCACCACGGTACTGGAGTACGTCGCAATCGTGGCGCCGATCCTCACGCAGTGCAGCAGCTCGGGCAGGTTGGCACCGAACTCCACCTCGATCACCCGATCGATCTTTTGACCTCCGGTCAAATCCAGCACCGCCTTCCCCCACTCGGGTTCGCGATGATTGACCACCGCCTCGGCACCGGCTTCACGGCAGGCTGCAGCGTCTTGTTCGTTACTCGCCGTCGCAATCACCCGCGCACCGCTGCGATGCGCCCACTGGATGGCGTAGTGGCCGACCCGACCGGCGCCACCCGTAACGAGTATCAACTGACCGGCAACGGGGCCATCCGCCAACACGCAGCGGTGGGCGGTCATGATGGGAATGCCGATACAGGCCCCCACCCCGAACGAGGCGTTCGCCGGCAGCGTTGGTGCGCGCACGCTGTCGAGTGCAACGTACTCCGCGGCGGTGCCCAGTTGGCGGCCGTATTGGGCCTGATACACAAACACCCGCTCACCGACGCGGGAAGACGATACGCCCTCACCCACTGCGGTAATCACACCCGCGCCGTCGCTGTGGGGTATCACCGGCCCGGCCTCTAATAAATCAGGAAACGCCCCGGCGCGTTTTTTCACATCAGAAGGGTTCACCCCCGTGGTATGGAGCTGCACCAGCACCTCGCCCGGAGCGGGTTCAGGCGTGGGCCAGTCACCCTGCTGCAGCACGTTCCGCGCCGCACCGAATGCGTCAAACCAGCAAGCTTTCATCGATTCATCCTTATGGGTCCAGCCAGTTAGCAAGGCTCTCGGTATGACCGTCGATACCGAGGGTTTGGCCGGAGATCATCCGGCCCCCGGGCCCGGCGAGAAAACACACCATCGCCGCGATGTCCTCGGGGCTCACAAAGTTTCTGAGCGAGCTTTGGCGTTGGTAGATCTTACGGATCTCATCCGGCGTCATGCCACGCTCAGCGGCATCGCGATCAATGACGCGATCAATCCGCTCCCCGCCCACACTGCCGGGGCACAGCGCATTGACCCTGATATTCCAGGGTCCCAGCTCCATCGCCCAGGTCTGGGCGAGCCCGATCGCCGCCCACTTGGCTGCCACGTAGGGGGAGCGCATTGGGCAACCGTAACGCCCGGCACTGGAGGACATGTTCAAAATGAGACCACTGCGCCGGGACTTCATCAGCGGGATCACGAGACGCGTCAGATAGAAAACGCTGTTGAGGTCGGTATCGATCGTC
>MDTD01171885.1_pt1 | contig 14701 bp, 17 predicted proteins | sample 811221 | NCBI WGS metagenome assembly MDTD01 (sample SAMN05326646, study PRJNA326480) | marine metagenome | isolation source: seawater | place: Pacific Ocean: South West | collected 2011
TAATAACTTGCCTGTTCTAGGAACAGGTGCAGGTACTTCTGCAGCCGCAGGTTCAGAAACTAACATGAGTTTCTTAATCGCAGGACACTCTTCTGCAGTAGCTACAGCGGAGCAAATCTCTAAAACAGAGACTTTCCGTTCACCTACAACCTTTGCAGATATCGTTAGGGGTATGCAATTATATGGTAGAAAAATACTTCGCCCAGAGGCGTTGTTTACTGCCGCATACAACTTAGCGTAAGTTATACAGTATTATGGAAGGCAGGTCACCTCTTGCCTTCCACATTTTCCACTAGGAAACTAATATGGCCTCTACCTACATAGACCTATGTAATAAAACTTTAAGACGGTTAAATGAGGTAGAAATACCCTCTTCTGATTTTCTTACTGTTAGAGGTGTACAGGCTTTAGTAAAAGACAGTATAAAAGCTGCAGTAGCTAAAATTAATCAGGCAGAGTTTGAATGGCCTTTTAATGCTGCAGAATTTACTCAAACACTAGTAGCAGGTCAGTCAGAATATTCTTGGCCTAATGCTTTTAAGAAAGCGGATTATAATACCTTTCAAATAATTAAGGATTCCTCTTTAAACACGGGATTTAAAACCTTAAAATATATTGAAAGAGATGAATGGTACGCAAGTCGTAGAGATGCAGATTATGAAGCAGGTTCTGTAGGAATAGGTATACCAGAATATGTTTTTCCATCCCACGGTACAGGTTTTGGAGTAACGCCTTCGCCAAATGCAGCATATCAAGTAAGGTTTAGATATTTTTTAAATTACACTGACTTAACTAATGCTACAGATGTAACAAGAATACCTCAAAGTTTTGATACTGTAGTAATAGATGGTGCGCTTTATCATATGTATATGTTTAAAGATAATGCAGAGTCAGCCCAGTTAGCCTTTCAAGCGTTTATGAATGGCTTAAAAGATTTACAAACCCTATTTATAAATAACTATGAGTATGTAAGGGATAGTAGGATTAGTTTCTAATGGCAGACCAAATACAGTCATACAAGCTAGTATGTTCTGGTGGTCTTAATAGTAATGAGAACCACTTAGAACTATCGGATAAGTTTTCAGGTTCTGCTACTAGGCTTATTAATTATGAACCCTCTCTTTATGGGGGATATCGTAGAATAGAAGGATATGAAGTACTAGGTAACATAGATACAGCCGTAGGGGGATCAAGCGGCGAGGGTAAGGTACTAGGTGTATTTATTTATCAAAATGATCAATACGGTAATCCTTACATTATTGCCGCTAGAAAAGATGCAGGAGCCAATACCTACTCATTTTATAAATTTTTAGATTTAGTAGGATGGCAGCTTTTAACTACAGGTCTTACTTTAAATCACACGGTTAGTAGTAGGTCAGTAGATAAAGTCAGGGCAGCAACTTTTAATTTAGGGCAACAAAGTTTTATAGCTTTTGCAGATGGAGTAAACAACGGAATACTATTTGATGGATTAAATTGGACTTTTATAAATCCATCTTCTACAGGACAATCTTTTGCACAATCTGGTGGCGCACAGGCAATAGATGCACCTAGTTTAGTAGAATTTTTTAACAATGCCTTATGGTTTTCAGGAGATGAAGCATTCCCTACCAAGGTAGCGGTTTCGGTAGCTAAAGACCCTTCAGATTTTGCTACTACTGCAGCTTCTGTAGCATCAGGGCAATCATCTAAAAATCTTGCTCAACAATTTGAAGTTCCTTTTAAAGTTGTGCAGATAAAACCGTTTAGAAATAACCTCTATATATTTGGGGCTAACGGTATACAAAAGACTGAACAAGGTGAAAGTTTATACGATACTGAAGACGTAACTAAAAATGTCGGATGTATAGCTAGAGATAGCGTAGTTGAAATTGGTGGAGACTTATTATTTTTAGCACCAGATGGGTTTAGGCCTGTAGCCGGAACAAGCCGAATAGGAGATGTAGAATTAGAGTCCGTAAGTAAATCAATACAAGTTTTAATTACGAATCTTATTAAACGACAAACTAGTGATAATATTGACGCTTGTGTTATCCGTAGTAAATCTCAAGTACGGTTTTTTGTTGGTGACCCTAATATTACACGAACTGATAGTTTTGGAATTGTAGGCGGTTTGTATGATAAAGATGGGGCAATAAAATGGTCCTACGGAGAGATGGTAGGAATAAGGGCTTCTTGTGTAACAAGTGATTATATAGGAACACAGGAACACGTTATACACGGTGATTTTGATGGTAAGGTGTATCGACAAGAAAGAGGAACTAGTTTTGCAGGAGAAAATATCCTAAGTGTATATGAAACTCCCTTTCTAGACTTTGGTGATACAGAACAAAGAAAAGTAGTTAGAAAACTTAATACGTTTATGAGGGCTGAAGGCCCAGTAGAATTATTCCTTACCCTTACTTATGATTGGGGAGATAATTCTACCTTAACTCCAACAACTTACTCTCAAGAAAGTAAGGGTGGACAAACTAAATACGCAGGTTTGAATATTGATTATGGTGCAGCAAATGTTTTGTATGGGGGTAACTCTAAACCTATTATGCAGACAGACGTACAGGGAAGTGGGTTTGCAGTGAGCGCAACTTTTGTAACAAATGGAACCTCTGAACCATTTAGCATTCAAGGCTTGGTATTTGAATTTAGTTTGGCAGGGAGAAGATAATGGCAGGTTATACTAGACAATCCATAGCCAGTATTATCAATGGTAGTAATATTACTGCCCCACCTATTAATGCAGAATTTGATCAAATACAAACAGCTTTTGCAGCCACAGGGGGCCATACCCACGATGGTACTTCTTCAGGTGCAGGGCCTAAAATAAACTTAACTACCTCAATATCTAACATACTCCCACTTGCTAATGGTGGCTTTGCAGGTATCCACAAAACAGATGCTACTAGTAATCCTGTCATTACCAGTGATGCTAGTCAAAACTATGCCAAAGGTTCTCTCTGGTTAAATACCTCAACTAATACTCTTTTTATATGTTTATCTGCTACAACTAATGCTGCATTATGGGTACAAGTAAACCTATATAGTACTTCCAACCACATAGTTCCGGCTACTACTAATGTTTCTGACTTAGGCACAAGTACAGTTAAATTTAAAGACTTACATTTAGAAGGTACTGCTAATGCTACTACCTTTGCAGGAAATGTAACTGGTAACGTAACTGGTAATGTTGCAGGAGATTTAACTGGTGACATAAAATCACCTAATGGAACAGTTGTTTTTCAAAATGGAACAGACGGTACAGATGCCTCATTTACTGGCTCTATTACTGGTAGTGTCACTGGAAATATTACTGGGGATGTAACAGGTAATATTACTTCTGGTGGTACATCTAGTTTTAATAATATTACTGCTTCTGGGGGAATTACTTCTAGTGGTACTATTACAGGTGGTACTATAAGTACAGGTGATCTAGCTTCTTCTGGAACATCTACCTTTAATAATGTTACTGCTTCAGGAACAATCACAGGTACTTTACACGCTAATAACTCTATAGTATCTAATGTAGCTACTCCAAGTGTAGGTACTGATGGGGCTAATAAACAATACGTATTAGATCAATTAAATTTAGGAGTTAACAGCGTTGAGGCTTTTAGGGCAGATTCCCAACTATTTGCTATAAACCCAGAAGATAGTCAATTTACTACGTCTACTAATGTAACTGGTTTTTCAGCCCTTCATTATGCAGCAAAGGCATCAGCAAGTGCTACTTCAGCATTAGGGTCTGAAAATAACGCTGCAGGAGCAGCAGCAAACGCAGCTTTAGCCGCAGCTACGGCAACTTCCAAAGTTGGACTAATTGGTAATGCCTTGGATAGTGTAGACCAAAGATTAATAGGAGTTCTAATTTAATGCCCACTACTTTAGCAACCTATGTTGGTAGACAAGCGGCGGCTGATGAGGCCATAGCCAAGTTATCTACTCTTTTAGATACTCCTACAGTTAGAGAATTAATTGTAGCAGTTAAAACATTAGAATTATTAGCACATTATGAAAAAGCAGCAGGATATGATGCTTTTGTAGAAAAATTAGTAGGCGCAGCAAGAACGGTAATGCAAGGCTCCCTAGCAGATGATGATATGATGTACGTAGCTAGAGCAATTAGCTATGGGTCTGGTATACCTCTAGGAAGTGAACTTCGTTTTCAACTACTAAACAAGGATAGCCACAATTTGAATATAAATGCAGATGTGGTTGTAGGTGAACGCACCTTGGAGTCATTCGGAGATGTAGTTCTAGAAACTTTTTACGCAGCTTCATCACCATAAAGGAGGTTTTTGAATGGCTACTGTAAACATAACTGTAACTGTAGGAGCGTATACAGAAGGTAATCGCTTCAAATTTAATGGCGCAAAAACGCCTAATCAATTTTTTATAAAGGGAAACACATACGTATTTGATGTTTCTGATAGTAGTAACTCAGGTCACCCTTTAAAATTTAGTACTACTCAGCATGGCACTCATAATAGTGGTGCTGAATATACTACTGGGGTTACTGTATCTGGAACTGCAGGTACTTCAGGTGCTACTGTTACTTGGGTTGTACCTTCAACGGCTGCAGCTACTATGTATTACTATTGTGGTAATCATAATAATATGGCAGGTAATGCAGTAATACGGATTTCAGGAGTATCTCTGACAAACCATGCTGTAGATAGCTTTACAACTTCTACCACTATATTTGCTAACTCTCTTGCAAGGGAAATACCTACTAAAGTAGAGTCCATTGCTACTGCCTTTAAAACTCATATGAATACTGAGTTAAATGATATTACTACCTATACTAATGCTTCTTGGGATAGTGTTACTGGGGATTCAGCCTTGTTTAATTCTCAAGTGGCTGAAGAGCAAACAAACTTTGAAGGTAGGTTTGAAACTAACTTTGCAAATTTACAAACTAACTTAGCTAACTACATAGGAACAGGTACATCCTACACAAAAACTGATGTAGATACTACTCTATTTACAGGAACAGTTCCGGCTGCAGATATTGTGTACAATTCAGATGGAAGATTAACTAAAATTAAAGGCAATGGTAAGACAATATATAACATAGCCTATGACTCTAGTGGGTATATACAAAGTTTTGTGGAACAGGTAGATATTGGTGGAATTACTCAAACTAAAAACCATACTGTATCTGTAGACAGTAACGGCAATATTACTCAAATTGTTGCTACTTAAAGGAAGCATTTAATGGATATTTATCTACTTAATGAAATTCAAAAACTTGAAAACGCAACGCCTAGTGCGTCAGGAAGTGGCTTTTTCTTATCCAATAATGCAACTACTGGTGAAACTGTTTGGCCTATCATAACTTCTACTAATAATAGAGGGAATGTAGATAATATGGCATGGAATACAAGTAGCCCCCATGCCACGTTCTATGCGTATTTTAATAGTGAATTTGATTCAGAACACGCAGCATACATGGCAATCCAAAATGGAAATCATCAAAGCAATAATATGAGTAACCATGAGGGAGATTCAATGCCTAAAGCTAGGTTTGGGAAGGGAAACTGGGTTGGTGTTGCAGGAGTTTATGGTACTCCATACAAAACTCAAAGCTACCCCCCACTTAGAACTAGTTTGATGTTTGTAAAAAATCCTACTAGTTCTTCTGTTAATATGACAGTTAACTTTGGTGGTTCTTCTTATTATAATAGTGGTTATGATGGTGCAGCGTTTGCCATCCATCTTCCTAATTCACTAAATAAAGGTAATGTTACTTCTACAAATTACTATAAAACCAGTTACCAGAGCAATACCCAAAATTTTATGATAAGTATGACGCAAGGACTTCCTGCAGGACGAACTGCTACGATAGTGGGTTGTAATAGTATGTACTATCATCAAGACTCTAGTAGTTGGGGAAGTTGGCAGGACCTTCATTATTATTACAACCTTGATCAGATGTACAGTGCAGGACTTAGGCCTGATTTAGATATGTATAGAACTGTTCTTTTTGGGCATAATTTCAATTCAAGAAATCACTCTGCCAACTCAAGAATAAAAGATTTTTACGTATCTTGTGATTACTACTTTCCAAGTACATAGGGGAAACATATAATGGATATTGATCTTTTTTTACTTAATAAAGTAAATAAATTAAAGGCAGGTTCCTCTGGGGGTAGTACAACTTCTGGTGGATACTTACTAAAAAGTGATGGTACAACATCAGGAGCGCAAAATCGCCGCCCTATATATTCAATTTATAATAATAATGCTAGGTATGGTTATACAGGTCAAGAATGGAGTACTTCCAATGGTCATGGCACTTTATACGTGTATGGACAAGATGCTAGGTCAAGGAGAATGCTGTTCTTTACGGCGGCTGAATATTTAGACAGTAGCAGTGTAAGTGCATACTATAACAAAACACTTGGACCTAAAGGAAACTTTTATGTAGAAGGATTACAAGGAGGCTATGGCTCTCATCACGGCATAAGAACAAACAGTATGACCAGTGCCAGTTCCTCTAGTTACCTTCCTTTTGGCTCAAGAATAATGTTTATTAGAAACCCTACATCTAGTTCTATTTCTACAAGTTTAGAATGGAACTTTTCTAATCACTACACTAGCGGTTATGATGGAAGTAGCATTATTCAGTATACTCCGACATTCTCAGGATCAGCAACGACCTTTTCAACTATTAATGGTGTGACCATAACTAGACTTTATCAATATACTAGTTCCACTTGGAGTTACACTACTTCACAAAATTTTACAGTTCCGGCTAATACAACTATTGCATTAACTTTTAATAATACGATGAATAATTGGACCAGTACCACTAGTGGAAATATTATATATGAAATAAATAATTTGGGAATGCTGCATAATTTACCCAATGCAGGGCTTGAAACTTGTTTAAAATGTACAGCAGGGTATCTACCTTTAGCGTCTGCACAATTCAATCAATCAGATAATGATAATAACATTATTAAATGGTTTAATATGGTAGGAGAAGTATATGGGGAGTATTCCTAATGGATTTATATCTATTAAATGAGGTAAATAAACTTAAAGCTGCAGGTTCAGGTCCTTCCACTTCTGCACAAGATTTATTATATCCTCAAGAATCAAGGACTACTACTCACGCAGCGCAAACGTGGGTTGCTTTTAGTGGTTTAAATAATAGAAACCACCATCACAATTATAATTGGCAAAATAATCACCCGTCACAGGGTTATAGTTTTTATGTCTACGGACAGGGTTGGCAAGATATGGAAACTAAATGGAGAGTTCCTTTAGGCCCCATAAGAACTTATACAAATACAATTGCTGCAGCCGGACAATTCTCACATGGTCTTGGAGAACATTATTTAAAACGAGATCATCTTGGCCCTACTTCTATGATGGTTATAGAGGGCAGGGGAACTAATTCTTATACTCCTTGGGGAACTACTATTATGTTCGTTAGAAATAAAAGTTCTAGTGATATAACTGTAGGTGTTCAATACGAATTAACTAATTATTGGAATAACGGTTATGAAGGGCAATCATTCTCAATATATAGGCCTAATTCAACAGAATATACTAGTACTACGACTACTGGGCAAACTACTAATAATACCTCGCAAGGATGGGATACAATTTATACTTCAGGTAATACAAGCAACATATCGACAATTACTTCAAGCGTAACCCTTCCTGCAAATAAAACTTCCGCCCTTATGTTATGTACTAATACACATTACACAAACAATGCTAGTTACTGGACCGTCTTTAGATATGCTTGTAATTTTCAAAGTATGAAAACTAGTTTTCTAGACAACACTTCATTGGAGTGTGACTTACAAATGTCGCAAACTTATCATCAGGCTAGAATAAAAGCCTTTGGAGATGGAACAGTAACTGATTATGGAAGCGCAGGTGAACAATTTTATCGTTTTTATAATGAATGTGGAGCAATCTACGGAGATCGTACTTAATTTGGAGAACCTTAAATGAAATATGTTGTAGCTATTGGTAGTGATAATAAATCTACTTACATAAAAACAGTCTTAGAAAGACCTAAGACACTAGAAGCAGACGAACATTACGTTGAACTTAAAGAAGAACCCACGGTAGGCCGTTGGGTTAAAGAGGGTTCTACGGTAAGACCTATGACAGAAGCAGAGCGTGATGCTGAACTTGCTTCTTTAAAATTAGTTGCTGATGCTAAAAATAACCGTCAACATCGTAATATGCTTTTGATGGAAAGTGATTGGACACAAGTACCAGACAGTCCACTATCTAGTGCAAAGAAAACTTCTTGGGCTACTTACAGAACTGAGTTAAGAAACTTACCTTCTCATTCTAATTGGCCTGATTTAGAAATTAAAGATTGGCCTTCTGCCCCTAGTTGATAAATGCAAGTAAGAAGACTTGAAAAAAAAGATATTCCTTGTGTCTTAGCAATGGCAAAAGATTTTCAAGAAAACTATCTTTTTAAAAAATGTGGGTTTAGTGAGAAGAAAGTATTAGCACTTTTAGAACTCTGCTTAAATCCTAACAGTTCTTATTTTTTGGTGGTAGGTGAGGTAGATAAAAAGATTAGAGGTGCTTTCTGTGGTAGGGTTTCAGAATACTATTTTAGTACTTATAAAATTGCTTCAGATGTAGCTATATATGTAAACCCAGAGGATAGAAAATTTTCTCTAAAGTTTCTAAATAGGTCTATTGAAGAATTTGAAAAGTGGTCAAAGTCTTGGGGTGTGACAGAGATATCTATTGCTCACTCTTCAGGTGAATATAGTGGTACTTTTGAAAAATTTTTAAAAAGAAAGAACTACGACAACATAGGCTTTATAGCTAAAAAAGGAATATAAAATGTGCAACGGTGGAAGTGATGGTCTTACTGCAGAAGAAGCAGCCCAATTAGCGGCTACAGAACAATCTGCAGGTGCAGTAGAAGGAGCCTTATTAGGAACTCCTGAAGTGGTTGATTCTACAGGTACAGTTACTTCAGAAGGAACTCAAGGTTTTATAGCTGATGCAGAGGCGGCTATAGGAACAACGGGACCACAGACTCTTACTAGCCAAGGTGGTACAACCACAGTAGCAGGATCAACCGTTGCAGACTTTGATGCTGATGGTAATCTTGTCACCACTACAGGGGAACAACAGAATATAGCTTACGACCCAGTAGAAGTAACTACTGAAGGGTCTGTTTTAGGTAATCAAGGTCAGTTACTTACTGGTCAGGCAGACCTCTCTAGTCAGATCAATACTGGATTTGCTAACATTCCTCAGACTACCGTAGTATCCCAACAAATAGATACAAGTGATTTAGCTAAATTAGATCAGATAAACAATCTTGGAACCGCAAATGATACTTCTGGTATTTCAGGACGTTTTGGTGGATTAGAAGGGGGTCAAGCTAATATAATTAATACTTTATCCGGCGACCCTACTGACGTTACTTCTACGGGTCTTGTAGGCGCAGTAGATACGGGCTTTATGGGAGTGAATGAGGCTCTTGGAGATACAGGAACTAGTGGAACTATAACAGATCAAATTGGTGGGGCTGTAACCGATATTAGAAACTTGGGTAGTGATGAACTAGATCAATCTCAAATAGCTACTAGGTTTGGTAAAATAGATAAGGCTGTTTCAGACGCTGACATAGCAGCTACTGCTGCATTTGAACGTCTTATGGGAACAGACCCTGCTACAGTAGGGGGATTTTTAGGAGACTTACAACAAAAAGTTCTTACTGGTCAAACAACTGCACAGACTGCTATTGATCTAATTAAAAAAGTACAAGGTGAAAATCAAGTTACTAATGTTGGCCTACTAAATTCAATAGATACTTCAGTAGGTTCAAGTCTTGCTAGTGACTTCGGAGACTTTACTAAGCAGTATGCTACTGATACATCTCTTGCTTCAAATACAAGAGCCGACATTCAAAAACAAATTACTGGCGGTGTAGATACACTTGCTGCAGGTCAAAAAACAGCTATGAACCAAGTATCTGCACAAGGGGGTGCGCAACAAGCGGCTACAGCCGCCGCACAAGCAGCTACAGAAGCTGCAGCTAGAGCGCAAACCACTAACTATGGTCAATTGCTGCGAGATTTAAATGATGTTAGTAGAACTGTAGATAATGATAATGCAGCCGATGTTCTTACTAGATTAGATACTATCAGACAAGTTTTAAATACTCAGGGCTTAGATATAGACGAAAACATTCGCAGACAATACTCTGATTTAGCTAATGCATTTGATCAAACAGGTAGGTTAATTACTCAATCTGTAGATCAAAATGGAAATATTATTCGCAGGGGTATGGATGATCAAAATAACTTGCTTATAGCAAACTTTGATAGTAACGGTAAACTTTTATTTCAAACTACTAGAGATATTAACTTCTTGCTCAGTTCAATGGACCGCATGGGATATGCAAGAGCAGGGGGCCAATTTGGTGACCTTACCGCAAGTGGACTTAATACAATGACGGGATCACAAACTCAAAGTCCAGTTATTCAGCAAAATTTATAATGATTGAAGGTAAGTATGCACCCAGATAAAATCTCACAAACAGGGACTAATCTTGTTAAAAAGTTTGAAGGGCTACATAAAGTCCACAAGGACGGACTAGTACATTCGTATAGGTGTCCTGCAGGAAAATATACTATTGGATATGGCGCAACTAAAGGTGTTCGATCTGGTCACACTATTACAAAAGAAGAGGCTGAGATACGCCTTGTGCATGATCTAAATGAACATGGTAAGATTGTTAAGAAGTATGTACACGTACCTCTAACTCAAAATCAGTATGATAGCCTTACTTCATTTGTATTTAATTTAGGTGGTGGAGCCTTTCGTAGTTCGACACTTTTATCAAAATTAAATAAGGGTCTGTATGATGAAGTTCCTGAACAACTTATGCGATGGAACAAGGCTAGAGTAGATGGTAAACTTACTCCCCTAAGAGGCTTAACCCGTAGACGGGCTGCAGAGGCTGCATTGTTCTCTATGGACGCTAAGATGCCTTCTGATGAAGGTGGACCCGATATGCCACAGAAGCCTACCTCACAGGCTCCTAAATCACTCCTAAAGAGTAGAACAATGGCAGGGGCAGGAATTGCAGGTGCAGCTACAGGTCTAAACGAGGTAGCAGGACAACTTCAGGGATTGGTTTCATATGCAGATAGTTTAAAAACTGTTTTCTTAATTTGTGCTATCGGCGGTATTGCTCTTGCTGCTTATGCTAGGTGGAAAGATAATAAGGAAGGCATTCACTAGTGTTTATCTTTAGTAAGATTAAAACTTACATTATTGGTTCGCTTTTATTTGCAGTACCAATTATCTATATGATGGGAACTTTAGTAGGTAAGAATAAAGAAAAAAACAAAGTGTTAAAAGACGATTTAGATGCGTCTAAAAAGACCTCTGACTTTTATAAGGCAATGGCTGAAGATGAAGAAGATTTTGGTAGTGATCGTAAGTCTGTTACTGACAGGTTGCGGAAAGACGGTTTATAGGACGCAGTTAGAAGTGTACTGTCCACCTATAGTAAATTATTCCAAAGAATATAATGAACTACTGGCAAATGAGCTAGAAAGTCTTCCTTTAGACTCCGCTATTCCTATGGCTATTACAGATTACGTTAAACTTCGTGACAAAGTACGAAAGTGCGAGGAAGAGCGAGGTAACTTATAATGGCTACAAATCAAGACAGAATTAACGAAATTTACAATTCTAGTGATGATCCTTGGTCAACACATGGAGATGAATTAAATAATCTTGTTAAGGATAGAGGGGGTCAATATACTGGTAGCGGTAACAATAATAGCGGTGGTAATGATAGCTTCTTTGGGCAAGTAGTCTCTGATGTAGGTGCAGCATTTACAGGTATTAAAAATGACCTAACAATGGGCGCATACGATTTATTTTGGGACGATGCCAAAATGATACAGGAGTTTGGGCAAGAAAAATTTGATACCTATCGTGCAAACACTGCCATAACTGCAGCCGCAACTGAAGCGTTAAGAAATAATCTTAAAACTACAAACCCTGCAGCATATAATGCGCTTTCTGATGATGTAAAAACCAAGTATGACGCATTAGAAAGTGTAGGTTATGGCTCTAATGATCGGGGAGATAACAATAATTCTTCTGAGGCTAGTGAGGTAACAGGCCTAGACTTAGATGGCGATGGGGTTGTTGATGTTGAAGAACTTACCTACGCTGAACAGATATTAAAGTGGGCTAAAGAGTCAGGGGTACTTAAAAAGCAAGAGGATATTGATGATATCCTTCAGGACCCTAATAAATGGATGCAAGACAATGGTTTTGATCTAAAGACTGCTATTCCTGATTTAGACCCAAATGCTGAAGGCGTAGCAGTAGACCCTGATGCCAGTAAGTTTCAATTAGATGATCTTAGTTTAGACCCTGCTACTGTTGATATTAATGAAATAAGTACTGTTTCAGAAGTCAATGTATCTACTCCTGTAAGTTATGATGTTACTAGTGCAGCCTCTGGCCTGAATGATACTATGATGGTTGATCCTGTGCAAGGTGAGATTGATAGTGATAATCTTGTTAACGCAGAAAGTTATACCATTGATCTAAAAGGTAAGGCTACTGGTATACAAGCAGATGGCTCTATAGACTACACAGGTCAGGCTCTAAATCAATGGGCTTCTCAAGACTTTAGTCACATTATTGATACCAGTATTCCTAGCGGAAGAGCATTAGCTGAACAGCTAGGAGAAGGTAACTATGTAGACAAAAAAGCTACTACTGCAGGACAAATAGAAATATTATCTAGGCAGTTTATAAATGACAATGGCGAATACCAGATACCTATATGGGCTAGAGGCCTTGCAAAGAGTGTTAATGGTACTTTAAATATTGGTGGGGCTGCTTCTAATGCAGCAATGTCACAGGCTATTATGTCTTCTGTAATACAAATTGCAGATAAAGATGCAAAATTCTTTCAAGACCTTACCATAGAAAATTTATCAAATAGACAGGCTGCTTTAATAAATAAAGCAACCGTACTAGCTAATTTTGATACCACTAATTTAAATGCACGACAAACGGCTGCAGTAGAAAATGCTAAAGCCTTTTTGCAGATGGATATTAAAAACCTTACTAATCAACAACAAGCAGAAGTTATAAATAAAGCTGCTAGAGTACAGGCCTTATTTGATGATGTAAAAGCTGTTAATGCTGAGAAAGCCTTTGAAGCTGCTAACATTAACGATTTTAATAAATTCTATTCAGAACTTAATGTTGCTATTCAACGCCATAATTCTGCAGAAATTAATTCCCTAAAGAAATTTAATGCAGGTGAAATAAATGATGCTGCAGAATTTGTAATGCAGATCAAAAACAGTAGAGATCAATTTTATCAGACTATGCAGTATAACATTGATCGTTTTAATGCTTCTTGGAGACAAGATGTTACCTTGAAAGAATTTGATACTTTATGGGAAGCAACTACTGAGGATGTAAAAAATACTTTAGGTCTTACTACAGAGTTGCATAATCAGATTTGGGATGATGCAGATTCAATGTTAGACATGATTGCTAAAATGTCAGAGAGTGAACAAGATAGAATCCTTAGACTTACTATCGCTCAGATACAGGCACAATCAGGTAGAAAAAGTGGAAATTCATTCTTAGGTGGTCTAATAAGTTTAGGGTCTGCCTTCCTAAGTACTTCAACAGGCTCCACTATATTTGCTAAAGCCATTGGCCTTCCAGTATAATAAGGGATAATAATATGCGTTTTGATGAAGCAGTATTAATAGCCATGCAGAAGTTTAGAGATGGAGAAGTTTTAAGTAAAACTAAAGAATTGAAAGAGGGTGCAGTTATGTATACCCCCCAGTATTTTGATGATCTAGAAGCTGAAACACTAGGGGAAGAAGTAGAGGCTCCTGAAACGGAAATGGAGATAGAAGATGAAATTTAATGCTCCTATTCCGGGCGAAAACTTAGTAGCAGATGGTCGTAACTACCCGTGGAGAAGACCGCCTGAAATAGTAGAATATGATGAAGCAGTTTCCTCAATATTAGATAAAGTAGATGAGCCTCAAGAACTAGAGGTTGTATTTGCAATGATGGATATTGGGGCTGATTTGGTCACCATTACTTCCTCAATATTATTAAATTATGTAGGTTCAGGCAAGGTAAGTATAGATTTAGCATTACTTATGTCAGGACCCCTGTCCCGTTATTTAGAAATTAAAGCCAAGTCTGCAGGTGTAAAATTTGATTTAGGTCTTGTTAATGAAAATAGAAAACCAGTTACTGCAGAAACTTTGCGTATGGCATTGGATATAGTAGAGCCAGAAGAAGAGGCTCCTGTATTAAATATGCCCCAAGAAACCCCAGAAGAGCAAGTTCAAGAAGAAAGCCTTATGGCACAACCGCCTGTGGCCTCTGAAGAAGAACAATCTGCTATGCTAGGCATGAATGAAGAAGAAGAGATTGCTAATGGCTAAAATACGTTTTTCCGATAAATTAGCTGAAGTTCAAGGTCAATTAGCTGAAGGTGGGTTTATGGATAAACCTACTATTGGTGATTACATGACTATTGCTGCACAGAACCTTGCTACAGGTCTTCAGGCTGCAGAAAAAGAACGTATGATTAAGGAAAAAGAGGCTAGGGCGGCGGCGGCGGCAGAGGCTAAACGTATAAGAAAAAAACAAGAAGCTGAAGAAGAAGAACAGAAAAAATTAA
>MDTD01042701.1_pt1 | contig 14700 bp, 21 predicted proteins | sample 811221 | NCBI WGS metagenome assembly MDTD01 (sample SAMN05326646, study PRJNA326480) | marine metagenome | isolation source: seawater | place: Pacific Ocean: South West | collected 2011
ATACCAAACCATTCACCTTGATTAGAACTATCTGCAACACTAGTAGGTTTTAATCTAGGTGTTTTAGATGCTAGTGTAGCATTACCAGGTCCATCTGCTGTAGGCTCTGCAATATTCCAAAGCCATGCACCATTACCTGTATTTAAATTTTCATCTGGATAATTATCACCTTCTATTGGTCTATAAAACCATATTAAATTAGTATCATCTTCTATATGTATAATATCAGATATTTGATCTGTATTCCACTCACCAGATGCTGCAGAAGGTATACTTAAAGTAACTGCAAATTCTTCACTTTCTAATGCTGTGCTGTACTTATATAGTGTACCATGCTCGCCTTCACCTGCATCATATACCCATAAAGACGGTGACCTGTCAGATAAATTACCATCATGAAATATGGTAAGTCCTTGTGTTGATATAAAACGTTTTTTACTTTTCTCTATAGTTAAATTAGTTTTATGAAACTTGTATACATAATTACCTTGCCATTTTATACCATATAAATAGTTAGCATCTACATGAATAACTTTATATAAATCTTTAAAATTAGAAGGTGACTCTAGCTCTGCATCAACATAATTGGGAGCACCAAATGTTGTATTAGCATTTTTAATTCCAAATTGTTTATATTGAATAATACCTACCCATTTAGAAGCAAATTCACCAAATCCAATATGTACTTCTTGATTATTAGCTTCCATGCAACATTCAGATATATTTACTCCTGTTCCTCCTATTGTCAGACTGCCTAATTCTGTTGGAGTAGTGTCTGTAAAAGGATTTGCCAATGAACTTAATTGATTAATTACTGCATTAGTATGATTTCTAGGTATAAATCCTACAAGAATATCTGTACCATTATGATTAATTAATTCTGATTCTTGATATAGAGGAAAATCATTACTGTTTCCATTTACTATTACATCATCATCTTTTATGCCTCTAAGAATACCTTTTTCACCTAATGGATCTATGTTTAATGCTTCGCTTGCTGCGTCTAAAGGTATGTCTCTTTCTGATACATTACTTATTATACCTGCTTGAAACTTGTTAATATTTATAGATTCTTTAGGCATTAAAAGTCCATTTCATCATCTTTAGTTGATAAGTTGCTTGGCATATTAGGTTGTTCGTTAAATCCAAAACGCTGTGATTGTTGTGTCATTATAACATTTTGTAGTTTACGTAATGCTGCTTCAGTTTTATCACCAAATACTCCATCTACTAATAAAGGTCCGTCAGTTAATCCTTCAATAGAATTTAATTGAGTTTGCAAGTTTCTAACAGATACTGGATTTGTAGGGTCAAAATTATTTGCATAGTTTCTTGCGTCTTTAAAATCTATGTTATTATCCATTGTATGTTCTGGTTTATGCATTGTTTATCCTTCTAGTTTTTCACCCCAAAGGGTAGTTATTCCGTTTATAATTTCTACTACGTTAACAGTAAAGTTACCATTTTTATACCAATCAATAATAGCAAAAGCGTGATTCCAATTAGTTAATCTTCCTCCTAACCAGTCTTCATCTTTTTCAATGTCTTTTAAACACCCTAAACTCCAAGCACTTATAGTACCGCCCGCAAAAGTCTTTGTATGACGCTGCAAATCATGTGTATGTCCATACATAATACTTTCACCATAACTTTCAAGATGTTTATATGAATGATATTTAGACGTGTACTTTCCATGTGTAAAGTTTAACTTTCCTTTCTTTAAACATTTTTTTCTATTATAAGGATGGTATTTATATCCTCTTTCTTTTATCTTTAATGCATTTTGTGTTTTGTATTCTTTTAGATAAGGGTGTCTTATTACAAATTTATCTAACCAAACTTCATGATTGCCTTGCACAAAATGTCTTTCTTCTACTTTAGCTTTATCAAGTGATGCATCTATTTGATCCATACCTGCATTAACATCAGCTACATCTTTATCTAATAAAGGTATTAAGTCTTCCATTGGTTTAGCATTTCTACCTTTCCAATAGTGTGCACTAAAATGTTCCCATTCGCCTGTATCTCCTAAATCTATGTAGATGTCAGGTTTTACTATTTCTATTGCCTGACACACAACATTAATTGCTGCTTGATCATGCAATGGAAAATGCTTATCTGGTGTTACTATTGCTCTTTTTGGTACCATTCATATCTCCTAAATTTAGGAAAAATAGTACAATCACTATTCTTCTGGCTGTACCTCAAAATGTACGAGGTCATTAAACGTTTGATCTTTTGTTTCTCTGTCACTATCCCAATCTCCTCCCCATCTTACTTTTAATCCAAGTTTTTCTGCAGTAGCTAGTACATATCCACCAAAATAATAATGTCTATCTAGATTTTCATAATCTACAGGATATGGTGTAACATCTACAGCACAAGATGGTATGTAGTTGTGTTTTGAAAACTTTACTTTAGTTGCTCCAGATTCATATAATTTAAGTTGCTCTTCAACAGATCTATTGCCTTGTGTTACTGTGCAATCAAATGTTTTTACAACTTCTTCGAATAACTCTATTAATCTTTTATCGCAAGTGTAAAGATTCTTCTTTGACTTTCTACCAAACTTAGCCATTACTTAATTAAAGCCTTTTTAACAGCGGATGTAAAAATGTCGTATATATAACCTATTACTTTTTCTTCTGTATCTTCATTAATAATAGGTATATTTACATTATCATTTAACTTTTGAACTATCTTAGCTTTTAATGCAGGATCATCAAGTTTAGCTGGTATTTCTTTAGTTAGCTTATCTTCTAGTTCTTGCATTTTTTCTTTCATTACTTCTTTAATTAAACTCATTATTACTCCTTACTTTTTTTTAGCTTTCTTTTTCATTTTCATTTTCATAGCAGGTTTCATCTTTTTTTTCATTTTAGCTTTACCAGCTTTAGATGGTCTACCTTTCTTTTTTCCGTATGTACCTTTTCCGTATGGCATATTATCTCCTTTATTTACCTACTTTTTTCATAGCAGCTTTATGTGATTGTGTAAAAGTTTTACCTTTTTTCATCATTGCAACCATACTTTTAATATGTTTTGCTGTATGATGTTTGCTATGTTTTTTCATAGCATTTTGTTGTCTTGTATTTAACATTGATACGTTTACATTTTTTATTTTCATTGTATTACCATTTTACTTTATGTGACCAGTATCTAGCAGAAAGTTTAGATGGCTTAGCATCTTGTGCATTATGTCTAGCATAATATGATTTCCTTCTAGCTTTACCTTTTTTTGTTTTAGGGTTTTTACCAGCACCTTTAACACCTTGCTGTCCAAACCTAATTGTTTTAATTTTATCTCCTACTTTAGCTACAACTACATGACTTTTTGTAGCATGTCCAGGAGTACGTTTAGGTTTATTATAGCCTGATACTCCAGCTCTTTTTAATCTAGGATCTTTTTTAGCTGCCATTATTTACCTCTCATTATTTTTATCTCTCTAACTACCTTAACACATATGTATACAAAGGTTGCCAGTCCAACTAAAACTCTTACTAACATAGGTAGCCATTCCATCCATGTAACAATCATGCCACTTATACCAGCTGTTGTAGTTTTTAAAGACTCTACCATATTATCCTCTATATGCTATTAATGATTTACCGCCTGTCTCGCATTCTACTGTAGTAAATTGACCATATATAACGCCATTGCTACATAGACTTAAAGCAGTAACACTATCGCCAATAGCTGATGTTAAATCTACTGAAGTCGCAGCAGCATCAGGATTGTATACTGCAACCCAGTTTCCTGTTTGAGCTCCATCACCCTCAGCTATTAAATCAAAACCTAATTGACCTAATTTTAAATTGTTAGATTCTTGTACTGTGTATTTTGTTATACCTTCGTTTGCCATAGTTTATCCTCCTTTGAGTGTATTTTAAGGTCTTTGGTGAGACCGTGAACATACTAAAAACTTGTACCAAATAATATGGAATTTTGTATATCACCACTAGGTGTTTCTGTAGTTAGAATTAATTTTGGTCTTAGTGTAGAACTTGGTGACTCACTAGAACTAAATTGCATTCCATGCTGCACTACAAAGAAAAATCCTCCTGTTGGATCAGGCTGATAATTACTATCTGTAAAATCTGAACTATTTATTAAAACTATACCTAATCTTCCTTGCGTAGAACTACTACCAGCATTAACAATAGTTTGTATATCAGATATACCTGTGCTATTCAATGCAACATTTTTGTTGCCTCCATTAGCGTTGCTAAATGCTGTAAAATATTCAGTAACATTACCACTATAAGAACCGCTTGATACATGACCAACAAAATTATCGAATGAAGTTGTAGTTCCAAATGTATCAGATGAGAAATCAAATTTTGCACCATGAGTACTTCCAAAATTTGTATTAGCTATAAATCCTGTAGTAGTTGCAGATAAGGAAAGTTGCAAAACTGCTGATAAAACTGTATCTCCTTTAGTTATAAAAAAAGCTTGTTCTGTATCGGATACGTTACTTTTAATATCAAAAGCTAATTGACCTCTTGATATCATTTTATTTGCTGCACTATTAAATCCTAAATGTCCGTGAAAAACTCCAATAATTGACCCAGAATTACTTTGAAAATTTGATGTTGCTGAATTTCTAACATTTGTGTAAGTATCAACAGCTGTTGATCTTACCATTGCATCATCATAAAATCCACTACTATCAGATATTATTAAATTAGTTTGCGACATTAAAAGCTCCAGTTAGTTTCATCAGGATAACATTGTTTAAAATATTCTTTTAAATTGTCTATACTTTCTGATGTTATAGTATGCACTTGATTAAAGTAATCTTCCATAGTAACATCTTCGTGTGTTCCAAATAAAACTTCGCATTGTTCTTTTTCTATTGTATTCATATTAAAAATCTAAACTTGCTACTCCATAACACGTTTCACTTATAGCGTCATAGTAAAAGCTAATTATATCTACTTTATTAGCACCTGTTGTAAGTGTAGGTGGAGTACCACCTGGAAATTTAACAGTAGAGCTACCTGCAGCAACATTCCCATCATTATCAAAAACTAAATACCCATCGCTCGCTATTGTTCTGCTACCAGTTCCATCTTGCTTTAGAAGTAATGTAAAATTACCAGAAACATTAGGAAATGTTAAATTAAGATCAGCTATATTTCCAGTCATATTAATTATATGTTTGTTGCTGTCTCTAAAATCTACATCCGTATCTGCTGCATTGTAGGTAGTTGTTTGCTGCACATGGCCTACTCCTGCATCAAATCTAATACTATGATCTGCAGCTGTTTGAAATTTAATTTCTCCATCAGCAATTATATTTAAATCTGCATTAGTATCAACACCGCCATTAGAAGTAACTAAATCTGTTTGTCCATCTGTATGTAACTGTATAGCAAAAAAATCATTTGAACCGTGATAAAATGCGTGCTCAAAATTTAATCCACTTATTCTTTCTCTTAAACTCCCATCATACCAAAACTCTGTTGTAGCAGAAGCTCCTGAATTTACAACTATGTTTAGTCCTGTATTGCCACTTTCTAAAAATACGTCATCTGCACTATGGTATATATCTAAAGAATGTCCTGTTGAAACTTCTTGAAACTGTACTTTTTTATTGCTAGCTAAGTCAGGAAATATAGTATTACCATCAGGATTAATAGTAATATGTGCTGCAGCCGCATCGTCATCTACAGTAGAAAATGTTGTAGCACCATGCTGAGCTACTGTTATACTAAACTTATCACCTGTATCTTCGTCATCATGTATAGTCATTGATGTATCATTTACATTAAAATCAAAAACATTTATTGTTCCATCATGCATAAAAACATTTCCACCATTAGCTTCTAAAACAATATCATCAGTAGAATCTACTGTAAAAATAGAATCACCAGACTCTTTAAGTTTAGCTCCTTCAGAAAAAACAATAGATTCTAAAGCTTGAAGGTCAAGATCTCCTGAAGTAAAACTTACATCAGATAAACTATTAAGAGTAGATACATTACTTGTTCCTGCACCTATAAATGTTCTTAAATTATCTCCTGTAACAAACTTTATTACACCACCATCAGACATTAAAAATTTATCTGTATTACTACCTATACCTATTTCTGATATAGTACCTACAGTAAAACTACCTGATATTTTAGCATCATCTAGTTGTGTATCAACATCAGCTGGACTATACATCAATTTTTTAGTTGATGAATCATACCATACTAATTTTCTATATGCAGTCTTTACTGCTTCAGAATTAAGTGTACTCATTAATCTTCACTCCATGATGTTGTTATATATGGATCTTCTGTCCATGTTAATATTGCACCTATTTCATTAAACTTTAATTCTATTGTATTAAAATGTCTTTCTATCTGATTAAACTTTTGTGCTTCAAAGTTTTTAAATCTATCTTCAAACCAGTTGCTTGCACTTATAGTATCTTCTGTAAAACTCATTAGTAGTCATAACCTCTTATAGATACATTAGTTCCAATGTTTTCTGTATTAGCCATACGTTTAGCTTTACGCAATTCTTTTTCGTATTGCATTTCCATATATTGTGCTAACTGTATAGTTTCTGGTTGTGTTTCATGTAGATACTGACTAACCTTATATAATATAGCATTATGAAAATCATCTGGTAAATCTGTTGTTTGTGTATAGTCCATATCTGTAGATAGTGTAAAATGATTTGCACGTTTTACACAGAACACCCTTAATGTTTTACTTTCTGGTAAAGAAGTAAATGTGTCAAAATAATCAGAAGATGTAGCAATAGCTATCTGTCCTCTTTCTAACCAGTATACTTTTTGTGCGTTAGCCATATTATCTAGCTCCCATAACTTGTTCTAAAAACATATAAGCATCACTTCTCCATAATCTGTCATCTGTATCGTTTGAATGTTTTTTTAATATAGATATTTTTTCATTCATATCGTTACTAGTTACAAATCTTTTTTTAACGTCTTTATTTGCTTTGTTTAAAAATGTATTTAATATTTCAAAATTAGCTTCTTGAACTAAATTTAATAAATCTTCTTCATTGTTATAAAATTGAGCAGCTGCTAAATATTTATTTTTATTTCCATCAATAGATGAAATATTAGATGGAGATTGTGGTCTATTTTTAAATCCATACATTATGATATATCCCTTGTTATTGGTCTGCCTGTTAATCTAGGTATAGATTTACCATCATAGTCAACAGACGTTATTTCTATAATTTCATCACCGTTGCTCGTAGTTAGATCATAATATCTTTGATTAGCTACAGTTGTAATAGTAAAAGAACCTTTTAGTACTTTTGATTCTCTGCAAAAGTCATCTAAGGCTCTATTAATCATTTTAACCATAGCAGTTTCACTTACATTGCTATGCCTTGTTTTTAATATGTCTAACATTTCTCCTAATTTCATTCTTTAACTCCCAAGTTTGGTTTGCCAAACATTTCTAAATATCTGCTTTTTAATAATACTATACTGTTTTGTATTGCAGATGCTAACTCTATATCTTCTTCTTCATTAACTAAATCTATATGATGTCTTTCTAATATTCTCATAGCTGCATATATAAGTATATGCTCATAGTATTTTCTAGGAAAGTTATCTATCGAAGATGTACTACTATCAAAACTTGTTATTATAAAATCTGGTATAAAATAAACTTGCCCTGGCTCAGTTACTGTAGCTGCAGGTAACATATATAATTTTCTTGCATTACCTGATGTGTCAGGGCCTACATAAAATACAGGGTCTTTTTCTGTTGCAAAATGTATACTATCTGAATCAGCAAGTCTAGCTCTTAATTGAAAGTCAACTGCTCTTGCAGGAAACCCATTTCTTTCTACACCTACTATATCTAAGCTTTCATCAAAATCTTGCCCATCGTTATTATTAAAAGTTGTAGAACTACAAAACTCCCATATAGATCCTATATCCTGAACCTTTACTTTTTCAATAACATCATAACATCCGTCTATAATAAACTGTTGTACTGCAGCATCATCTGTATCCATAATACCACCAGAGCTACCAGTATAAGACGATATAATATCTTGAAGTCTACTTTTAAAATTTGTTACAGCACCAAATGCCATTTAATCTCCTTTTTTTTTATACAGATTTAGGGTAGGCCTTTTATTGACCTACCCATAGTTCTGTAAAACTATTAAGTGTCTACTCGAATTCCATCCGAAACTCCAGAGATACCGAAAGCGTGCCATGTTACACCGTCTGTAAACATTTCAATATAATCGCCTTTCACAGAAGTGTTATTAAATCCAACAGCATCTGCTTGAGCATCATGCACTACAGAAACAGCACCTGCATCTCCAGCATCAATGAATTTAACTGTAAGTACGTCATTTAATCCGCTACTTAACATTACATCGTCACTACCACCGTCTGCAAGATTATCATTCGCTGCGCAATTATTCATAAACTTGCAGCTAAATCCGATTCCAGCTACTGCTGGCGTAGGCAATGTTATTGTGTATCCAGTACCACCTCCAGCTGTATTAGTAACCATGAAAACTTTTCCATGATCAGCTGATGTGATTGTTTTCGCACTATCAATCGATTCGACACCACCACTTGTTCCACCAATATAAGGTCTAGCCATTTGCTACCCCCTTATGCTGTTATTTTGAACAGGTTATGTGATTCAATCAAACTAATACCAACACCTTCGTCAGAGAAGTATTGATCTTTAACACCATCAAACGCATTGTCTGTTTTGATGTTTGTTTGATACATCATTGATCTGTACTGAGCATGGAATAGGTTGCTATCATCTACAACTAGCATATACTTGTTGTAAGGACCTCTTAGTGCAGGTGTAGGAATCAACTGTAAGATACCATGAGGTGTCTCAAGTATTCTGTAGTTAAATCCTAGACTGTCACGTTTCATGTCTGATAGGTTTACTGTCCATCCAGAGTTACCAGTTAATCCAGAAGTACCAGCCATTTTAGACCAGTATCCTAGAGCACCAGCACCTACAAATGCTCTCTTAACACCAACTTCAGGAACGTACTGGAAAACTTTTTCCATATCGTCTACAAAGTTGCTATATGCATAAGAACTATCTACTGTAAATATATTACAATAGTCTTGTGTATTGTCAGAACTACCATAATCTAAAATAGCGTTAACAATGCCATATGTAGATCTTATAAGGTTATTGTTAGCATCTTTTCTTCCGCCATCTGCGAATGAATCAGAACTAGAACCATCTTGAAGATCAAGACCAGTTCCACCTACTCTACTACCAAATAAGAAAGCTCTTTCTTTTTGCATTTTATGCTCTTGAGATTTTTGCAATCTTAATCGTGCTAACTCAGAAGATTCACCTCTAAGTGCAGCTTGTAGTAATGTGCCAGTAACCTGTAATGGTGTTTTGAAAATTTGGCATGAATTCCATACCACTTCTAGTTCATCAGACCATGCATCAGGAGCTGAAGAACCTTCACCATGTGCATTGCCAATAACTATAAAAAAGTCATCGTTTGCTACATCTAAGGCACTACCTTTGTTTAAGTTTTTATACTTAAGTTCAGTTCCACTAGATACTGATGAAATAACAGCTGTTCCTTTTTTAGTTGTTTTAGTGCTATCCCAAACTTCACATACTAAATTTACGTATGATGAATCTGCATCACTAGCTAATCCTTGGATATTATCAATAGTTAGAGTATCTGATTCATCATTTCCATCTGGTAATGATGCTGGATTAGAAGCAGCTTGAAACTCTTGTTTTATCCATGGATTTCTATGTTCAAACATTTTGAACAATGGGTCGTTAGTTTGTCTAGTTTCTTTATTAGATATCATTGTTGTAAACGGAGTTACATCTGTCCATAGTTCTTTAGTAACTTGCGGATCGATGTAAAAGTCACGTCTATCTGTATAAAGAATACCAGACGCACCATCTGAATTGCCTGTTACCAGGCTTTTATTTGTTGCCATCTTTTATTTCCTTTATTTTGGTTTTGTGCTATGCTTCAACAAATCCATACTAAAAGCTTGTTCATCAGTAATTTGAGGTACAGGTTGACTAGGAGCTACTTGCGCAGTCTTAGGTACTTGTGCTCTTTCTTTCTGATTTAGCATCTCTTGTGTTTTTTGTTGAGCTTGAGGATCAACTCCTCTCTTTTCCATTTCAAAAAGTTTAGCTAAATGATCAACAGTAACATTTTGAGGATTACGAGCCCATGATACAAACTCATTAGCTTTATTGCTATCCCAACCATAGCTGGTAGTAGCGTGATTATAAGCTTGTTGATTTGCCATCATGTCTTGTTGTCTCATCATGTCTTGCATTCTTTGTTGTTCACGTAACTGCTCTCTTTGCAATACATAGGTAGAAACGTCATCACGATAAGATTCCATTTGCTGCCTATATTGAAAAGATGCACTGTTAGGGTCATTAAACGCATCGACCTCGTTATAGTTACTAGGTTTTGTCGGTTGAACAGGTGTCTTCAACGCAGTTTCTTGATTTCCTGTTGGCACAGGGGAACCCTGAAGGTCTACATTGGAAGGCGATTGTTGCTCTCTACTTGCAAGATATTCTTTAATACCATTTATTTCTTGCTTGAGTGCTTCTTTCTCACCTCTTTCTCTGTCTGCCTGACTTTGCCAGTATTCAAATCTACGAGGATCTTCTTTTGCAGGAATGTTTTGTGATACATTCTCTATAGGGTCTGTAGACTGCTGTTCAATAGTAACAGGGTTTTGAGGCTCTATAGGGCTTGTTTGACCTGTTGGCCAACCAGCGGCTTTTGTACCACCCATTTCATTAGCAATCGCTTCGTTTCCAGTTGGTGATGCCAATCCACCATTTCCTGCTGCAACATCTATACCTGGGTTATTAACAGGTATACTTGCGTTGCCTGCTGGAGCTTCTGCGGCATTGCTTACATTTATTATGTCATCCATTATTTACTCCGATGTTTGTTATTATCAGCAACATCATTCTTCAAAACCAATTAACTTACGAGCATCTTTGAGTTGCTTTTCTTCAAGTTGCTCCATTTCTTTAGAGTGTTGTTTTAATTTACTCAATTCGTCATTGGTTCTCGCTTTGAATAACTGAGCTGCCATTTCAGCTTTCGCTTCAGCTTTAGCCAGTTTCACTTCAAATTCTTTTACCTCTACACGTTTTCTATCATGCGTAGATTCACGTTGTGCAGTTTGTAGATCTCCTCTAAGTTTTTTAACTTCATCTTGCAAGCCCATAACTTGTTTTTGGAGTTTAGCTTCTCTGGATGCTCTATTAAGAACGCCTTCTACATCTGCTACATTAGTTTGTTTTAGAACTTCTACTTGGTCTATGATTCTAGCCTTATAAAGTTCCATATAATATTCAAAACGTGCCCATCTATTTGATGGTAATGTAGAGCCAGAAACTACAACAACATCATACTTACCAACAGTAACATCATTTAGTTTACCTAAAAAGTCACCTGTAACTGGTTCGTATAACGATTCATTAATAGCAACTCGTTTAGCTTCTGTATTTGGATTTAGTAATCTAATTACTTTTTCATCTGTGTACATCCATTGTATCATCTGCACAACAACTCTACACATTTGATTTAATCCACCTTCTATATCATCACGTTTAGATTTAATTCTTCTTTGACCAAACTCATCAACAGCAATAGTGCCTTTATATGTTTGTGGACTGCTGCCCACATCACCTTGCATCATTGCATATATACCTAATATTCTTTCTATATCAGCTTTTGCATCTGCTTCGTTTTTATAAAGTTCATTAGGTAGAGGTACTGGACCAGCAACAATAGGTTGTCCTAGTTCAGGATCAAACTCTATTACAGCTGTACCAGCTTTAGCCCAATCTTCTTCTAGTTGTTTTTTATTCATAGAGCCTCTAGGCACTAATAACTTTACATTAGTAGAAGATGATGCATGAGCTATAATTAAACTTCTAATTTTATTTATGTATTGTTGCAATCCTTTAACTAATCTTACATCAGATAATGGAAAAGGATTACGATTATGTCTATTCATAAATGTAATAATAGGAAAATCTTCTATAGGCTTTACATAATCATATAGTAGTTCATCCCCTACAGATACAATACATCTAATATTAATAACTTCTATTTCATTTATAACAATTAGATTTTGTTCTATTAAATCTTGTTTTACTGTTAAGGTTAACTTGAAATCACTTCCTGGTACTGCATTAGGGTTTGTAATTGATTCACCTTTTGCAGGAAAAGTTTGACCTGTCTTAGGATCTTTTGCCTGATGCATTATTACACTATTAGATCCTTCATCAGAAAACTTATTAAATACTTGAAACAAACTAGCTACTTTTGCTTTGTTAGTTTCAAAAGAAGGCTGTGCATTTACTTTTTCTATCATAAAAGCAGGTTCTTGACTATACTTTTCTAATTGCTCAGGATTCATTACTCTTTCTTCAGGAGCATATTGATCCCAAGCTCTAAAGTACGGTATCTTTACCTTGCTGTATCTTTCCATAACTTCTAGCTCTCTATCTTCATTGAGTTGACCTCGTTGAGACGAGACCCTATCTTTAGGTGATACTTGTTCATTAAAAAGTCCGAATCGTGTTGTGGAAGGTTGGGAAAGGTAACTAGTTTCTGTAGCTTTCTGTATTATATCAGAAAAATTGCTATATTCATTCAGAAGCTGAGATTCCATGACTTTTCTACCAATAATGATATTTGAACAATCCCTGCCGAAAGGGTCTCTTGAGCTAGGGTCTAAATATAAATCTAATGGATCTATTGATCTTAATTTTATTTCTCCTTTACCAAAATCACACATCATATCAGGATACGCCATCATGCATCCCATACCTTTTACGTAATAATCATCTATTACTTCTTTTAGGACAACATCACCATTTGAGTTATCCCATATATATGCTAATAAATCAGAAAACAATCTGCCTGTTTTTACATCAGAGTCTTCTCTAGCTGTTGATTGAAATCTAGGCTTGTTAGATGTAAGCATAGCTTTAGCTTGCTCAACAGCAGAATGTATAACATTAACTACAATAGGTTCTTGTCTACGACTACGTAAAACTTTTACCTGGTTTTCATCCCATTGTTTACCGTTTCTGAACTCGTTATCTTCAACTGCTTGTTTAGCCCACTCAGAACGAGCAGACGCATATTCATCTAATAGGTCGTGCGTAATTTTTACTTCAGGATGCTTTTGATTACTGTTATCTGGCATTAATCCTCATAAGTTAATTAAACTATATAAACTAACAACAAAATATAGTATTAACCAAAACAAAAAAACTATATATAGTGGTTTTTTATGCTAAAAGCCAGTCTTCAGCACTATTTTCTATACTTTTTTGTTGTTTTTTAATTTCAGGTTCTAGTTTTTTATGAGTAGGTGGGTATACTTTTTTAGTAGCATAATACAATCCATCTAGCAAATCATCATGTTTACCTCTGGGGTATAACATAAGTTCATCTTTAAGTTCTTGCATATTTTCTTGTATAAATACTTTACCTTGTACAAAGTAAGGCTCCATAGTTTCTAATCGCATTGACTTAGATGTTCTAGGGTTTTCTTTTATTTCTAGTCCAGGTATAAACATATTTTCTTCATCACAACGTGCTTTAATATATTCACGCAGCATTTCTTGATAGCCTACAGACTCTATCCTAACTTTATCAGGTTTGTACAGCTTAAAATACTCTAGTATAGATTCTGCTAAAGACATGGGAGTTGCACGCTTCCTGTAATAGGGTAACACATAACGATTGCTATCAGCATCGACAGCTACCGTTACGATTGTAGAAAAGTCGGCTGTTTGACGTGTAGATGAAGCAGGATCAACTCCCATAAATATTTTAACTGGTTTACTTGGCTCACCATCTATCTCTAGATAATGTTCACCATCTATATTTTTTAATTTGCCACTCCAATACTTTAAATAGTCTTCTCTAAATAGTTGATCTTCGTCTCCTACTATCTGACATAGATACTCTCTATAGAAAACACTAACACGATTAATAGATTCTAGTTCCTCTTTCTTTTTTATTAATTTTTTTATAGGCTGCCACTCTTCCCACAATGCAATCTTTTTATCTATGTCTGGTTTAAACAGCATATTCTTCCAACCTTTCATAGCTTTTAATGTTTCTACCATACAACGCTGATGTATCGGTGTTCCTATAATAGCTATCCTACCTTTTACAGGATCTAATGATGGAACAGCTGATTGCAGTAACCATCGTAGATTAGCTTCCATAGATTCTGCAGTTTTTGTATTATTTTCATCTTCAGGGTCATCTACAATAATTAATGTAGGTCTTTGATTACCATGCTTAATACCGCGTAACTGCTGACCTGTACCTTTGCATATAATCATAGAACCGTCTTTTAATTCTACTTCTGCTTTTTGCCAAGAACGTGCTGAGTTCATTCCCCAATATCCATACAAACTTCTAAACTCAGCAGAATAGTCCATACAGTCTTTTATAGTACCTAGTAGTTTAATAGCATGATCTTGAGTTCTAGATACTAGCACGATTAGTTTAGGACCTTTGTCGTACATTAAGTGGTATAATGGAAACACACCACCAACAATAGAGGACTTAGCATGACCACGTGGTGCTATAATGTTTATTTGCTTTTCTTTCTTGTTCATTAAAGACTTAGATATTTCATAATGAAAGTCTGGTGATGCTACAGAAAACAT
>MDTD01149851.1_pt1 | contig 14700 bp, 10 predicted proteins | sample 811221 | NCBI WGS metagenome assembly MDTD01 (sample SAMN05326646, study PRJNA326480) | marine metagenome | isolation source: seawater | place: Pacific Ocean: South West | collected 2011
AGTTTTCCCCTATTGGAAGACGGGGGTGTCAATCGATCGCGCAGTATAAGCTTTGAGTTTTCCCCTATTGGAAGACAGGGGCATCAATCGATTGCGCAGTATAAGCTTTGAGTTTCCCCTATTGGAAGACAGGGGCATCAATCGATTGCGCAGTATAAGCTTTGAGTTTCCCCTACTTGAAGTGTCAGCATTTCCAGATCTTTGGGATGTCAAGCTTGAACGGCCAGTCAATCTCAGGTGTGCCATGGCAGGAGACTTAATCTTGGGATAAGTCTCTAAATTATCTGCTCAAGAGACTTAATATTGGAATAAGTCTCCAATTTGGCCAAGCTTTGGTCAACCAACCAGCGAGAATTTGGAGACGCAATAGTAAAGGGGTAGCCGCCCCCATAGAAAGGAGCAACGCTTAAAGGGCATCTATGGGAGTAAAAGACCCTATGGACAGCCAATCAAAAAAAATGAGGGCCTGCATTGTTTTTGTTGACAATCTGCTTATCTCTACTAAGAAGACAACAGCTATTGGCAAGGAGATACCACCATGAAAGCATCAAGCTACATACTATCTGACATCGATTATGCCATGCGAACGTACGATTCGTTCATGGAACGAATGGGGCTCTCTGAGTATAAAGAGGCGCAATGGGTAGAATGGATCACACGCTATGGGGACTTGGAAATCCTGTCGCCGCTTGTAGCTGATAGTGTGGAAAGAGCTGACCAAGCCTTGCACAGTCTCCAAACGTTTGGCACGCTAACAGATGCCCGAAAAGTGAGAATAGGTCTCTTTGAAAAGGCAAAGCACATTGCCGTTGCCGTGGCAAAAGCCAATGCCGAGGGCCAACTTGTCTTGGGCGACCTGAACTGTGCAGTCCAAGAATTGGGCGTATTCACGCGTCGTCCCTTCGTGTCGGCTATACCGACACACGAAGACTCCCTCATTGAGTTGGCGATCAGGTCAATCCAAGACGTTCTTGCACATGAGTTCATCAGCCGTGGCGGCAAGCTCGTGCAACGCAAGGTAATCGACGCGAGAAAACGAAGGGGCTCCTCGAAGCCTCGCTTCCAGACCGGTGATTCTGTCCGACTCTGGACACTGCGCCTTCTCTATAGACTAGCAATCGATGATGCCGATTACAATATAGAGGAGAATGGAAAAATCCGGGCATGCCCAACAAACGAGACATTGTCGGCAATTTTCGATGGACGGCGAGCTTCCAAATACAGAATCCGCGACATTGATATCATGCGGCATCTGCGCCGTGAAGTGACACTCTACTACCGAGGTAACCTTTACAAAAAGGCTCGGACGGGCTTTGGTCAATCTGAGCAAGATGCTCCCGACTTCGCAAAAGATCTGGGTATCGTGGGAAAGAGCAAGACGTATCAAAACAAGAGAATGTTGCTTATCGCAATTGACATTGATTATAAGTCCGATGATGGCCAGAGCGACGCCGAAAATGTGGCAGATTGGCTTGTCCAAGAGCACTTCCCCGGCGCTTACCACGAGACGTCTACTGGTGGCAATGGTCGGCACATGTATATCTGGATGGCGTACGACCACCAAGGATCTGCCGCCAGTAACGGTGTCCGACTTCAAGCGGCGCGTGTGTTGTTTGACTTGTTTGGCGCGGCGTTGGACCTGCGTCGCCAGGAACTGGGATTTAGGGCGAACATTGACAAAATTGCCGGTTGGCCGACGGAGTACCGTCGCACGGCTAAATGGCAGAAAGGAGCTTCGCCCGGTTTTGATAGCGCAGACTACATTGAGCGGCGAAGCAACGTCATCAAGTTGCCGCTTCTCCCGAACGGCTTCACCGACTGCGCTCATTTATTGACAGCGCCGATTGCCCTGCTGGATCACATTTCAGCCCACCTCTACGATACGCTTGGCGTGGCCAAGGCAGTCAATGATGAGAAGCGTGGATCGACGACTTCATTGCGGATTGCTATGAACAGCGAGAGTAGGCTTGAGTCAATCAGCAAAGTCGTCGATGGATTCAGTCGTAAGATGCAATTTGCATTCTGGTATTATCGCACTTTTGGTAGCACAGACGCCGAAGCTGCAAACACCTGCTACCAAGCCAAGGGGCTTGCCAAGACAGAAGACCACACTCAGCGAATGCATGAACTTAAGGCAATGTTGGGCTATGCCGCACAGAATCAAACAGTCTGCTCCAGGCAACAGACAGTCTCTCATGACGCCCACCTCATGGTCGCTGAAGCAATGGCCGCAGTCCGCCATAAAATTAAGGCTCCCGTAGAATACGAGAAGGAAGTAATTGTTAAGTCATTAACTCAAAGAGAGCTTGCCCTATTGTTGACTGTCTGTTATTTGAACGCAGCAGATAAAACAAATGACGTAGCCATCATCTTTGCGATTGAAGGGATCAGGCGGCTAACAGGAAAGGGGATAGGCAGAAACAAAGTCCGGCCTGGCATCAACGCTCTCTGTAGAGCCGGACTCATTCGTGAAGAGCGTCCACCGGTAAGAAATCAGTCAGGGCAGTATCTTTGCCTGTGGAAGCCCAAACAGGAAAGGAAGTAGTGCGTCTGCGACGACTGACTCTATCACATCCACGGCGACTGTGAACGTTGATCCTTGAATCCGGGCTTGAGAAATTGGTTAGCGCGATCTGATCCTCCCATGCATCGGCTTGGATGACTTATGGAAGAAGGGCGCGGCCCGAATGGTGACGAGCCGCGCCCTGAGCGCCTCTTGTAGCCAACCCTAAACCCCTCCGAGGAGTCCAACGCTCAAAGCAACCTACACAGTTCTGAGAAAGCATGGAAGGCCCATGCCTGGTTTTGACAAGTGGACGTGGCAGGTAGACCTGTCTTTGCTTGGATCGAAGCGTAAAAGTCGGCAATTGCTGCCCGGTCGGTGACGAAGATGGAGATCAGGTCTTCCTACGTGCGGGCGAGTGCTTGGCCCGTTGGGGGGATCCATCTCCGAGTGCTTGATCTGGCATCTTGTCGGTGTAGATAATTGCGACACTCCTATCCGCATTCGTAACCACTACCGAACGGTCGAGCAGGAATAATAACCATTTCCAGATGGCACTGCCCATATGCCGGGTGATGCCGTTTTAGCAATTGTCCATCCACAGGAGAACCGCAACCAGCAGTATGGCCTCAGGGTAACAGCCTCGTATTGAGCAACGACGCGCTCCACGCTTTGCGCATTGCTTGTTGATCGCACGTCGGATGCCGCGGCCTCAATAATGTCTATCAAAGTGGGTGTCACTCCACTATTTCACTGCCGTGGTCCCAAGAACCTGTGGCCAGGCTACGCCTAAAGCAGAGCTACGGCGTCCTCTACCTGCCTCTGAGTCACATGAGTGTAATGCATCGTCATGGCAAGGGAGGTATGTCCAGCGATTGCCTGTACCACGAGCGGAGTTGTCCCCATCTCCTGCATCCTAGTAATGGAGGTGTGGCGTAGGGAATGAAAAGAGCGTCTGCCGTTTCTCACCTCATTTGGTTCTTCAATCTCAAGGTCACTGAGGACTTGCTTGAACCACCGACTGATGCTGGCACGACTTGCAGCATATTGATCAACAAGGCTTGGCAGCAGATACCCCTCGCTTTGAGGCAGTGTCGCCAGTATGTTCGAATGCAGTGGAATCTGAACCCTATGGCCTGTCTTTGATTGGGTCAGACTCCAAACTCCGTCCTCAATATCCTCAGCGCGAATATGTATGCAGTCGCTGAGGCGCTGGGATGTGTATGAAGCGAGTAGGACTAGGAGCTTCTCCTCGCTGGCTTCCGGCAGAAAGTCAATGATTCGCTGTACGTCTATCCAGGAGATGGGCTGTCGTTGAATGTGCAGTTCTCGCTGCTTTTCGAGCCGATCGAAGGGCGATTTGGAGGACTCCGTCACCACTGTGTAAATCCGCTTGACCTGGACCAGATAGCGATTGTAGGTCGTACCTGATATTCCGGTATTACAGAGGTGTTCAGCCCAGCGAACAACAAGCCCTTCGGTCAGGTCAGCAAGGGTGGTTGCCTGTGGCTCGCACTCATGTATCCACGCACAGAACCTCATCCACCTGCTCCGGTAACATTCAAGCTGATGTTTGCCGCACTTGGGGCGTGCGAAGTGGTTGGCGAACTGTTCCCACGCATCTTCGAGGAGAATCGGCGAGGCTAGTCTTCGCTCATCCAACCGCTGAATCAGAGCCTGGGTCCTGAGATCTTCGCATCGAATGAGGAGGGGAGCGAATCTTGATTTCGCACGTCGCTCTGCCTCCCTGCGATTAGCAGTCCGGAGCGATTCCCTGATCCTGGTGCCGTCAATGGTAATGTCTATATGCCATGTATCGCCCCTCTTGCGAATCGATCCTGTTGGTGTACGGCCCATTTGCCACTCCTCCGATAGTGATGACGGTTTCTGTCGCATTCGGTCACAAACTACGTGGAAAATCGGCTCAACCTGATTCACGATCTGAGGCTAAGGTCGCCCTGATCTATATAGGAGCGCAAACGGTTACAATGACCGTTTCAACTGAGGCCATGCATCCCCGAAGGGGGCGGTCGGAACAGCGATTGTATATATACTGCTTATCACTATAGCCTCACCAGAAAAGTTTGAGAAATTTCTGGCAGGCAGCCTTCTGTCCTCTGTTTCGGCAGTTGAGTTGGTAAATATGAGTTTGGACAGCCCAGGCTTGGCGATGCCCTATATGATTGCCTTAGAAGGGGAGATGTGGTGATTGATTTAGCATAGTCAACCATTGTTGAAGCCATGCTGTGCCGTATATGTTTTGTCAAAGTCAGGCTGGAGTGAAAATAACTGATCAATGCAATTATACGCCACTATCAAGCTTCCACATGTCCCCGCGAGCCGTATATGCTTTCCTCTAACAGGCTCCAGAAGTTTCATTGATGAAGCTTTTTGAGTCTTTTTCAGAATACAGGCAATGCGGCATATGTTTTGCGCCTACGGCCTTACGCAGGCCGACGCAAAATTGACTTAACTGTTCGGTTATCGAACTGTCGCGGGACTCGATACCATTATGTTTTAGTTGCTTCTTTCTTCAAGAAGTTCTCAAGACCTGGAAGCTACTCTATAACCTTGCCATGCCGCTTGCAGACTTCATGGTCAAGCCAAAATACAGTCAGCCACCTGCTACCCCCTGCCTCTTGCCGCCAGTCCGAAAGTGTACCAGAATTGGCAACGAGGTTGGCCCCACTGAACCCACACCGTTTTTCCTTTTGGGAAGGCCCTCACCCTCAGGCGAAGCCGACGGGGGCCTTTCCGAGAGGAAAAACAGACGGGGCCGGACGCAATGACCGTAGAGGGGCCAGAAACGCATGCCACCAACACTGCCTGGTAACCGTCATACTGCCAGGTATCCTAACGCCAGTACACTATTATCCTATGAAAGCAATCAACTATAGGCCCTTAGTCCAGTTGATGCCGATCTTTAATCGACTCCTCACGTTGACGGGCACGCCTCTCATCCAAGCTCAGGCGATATAGCAATAATAGCCTCACATGAGAACTTCATGGCTTGCCTCCAAACACGCTCAAGCTGCAATGCAGTATGGCTATTGGCCGCCTCCTTAATTCATTATTCTCCCCGTGCATAAGTTTTCCCCAATAAAGTCCAACGCGTGCATTGTTCCTGGAAAGTTTCCGCGTATCATTTCTATATCACCGGCAAGCCAATGCCACACAAAAACTCCAAAAGGAGAACCTAAATGGAAAAGATCATCGTAACAATCAGAGGTGAAAAGATTCTGGTTTCATCGCCCTACCATCCACAGCTTCCGTCATGCGCAAAGTCGGTCGGAGGCCGATGGGATGGCAAGCAAAAAGCCTGGAAATACTCGGTCAGGGATATGGTGGCAGTCCGAAAGGTTTACGAAGATATATATGGATACTTTGATGTGTTCCCAACAAACAGTTTATGTACCGTATTCGTTGCTGCCGATGAACGGCACAGCTACAACGGAACAGTATACATGTTTGGCCGAAAACTCGTATCAAGGCGAGACCGTGACGCCCCTGTCTCCTTGGGGGATGGTGTTGTCGTGGAAGCGGGAGAGTTTTGTAATAGTGGTGGCAGTCTGAACTACCCTCACCCTGAGGCTATTGAAGGAACAATTTTGAAAATTTACGACGTGCCTCTTGCTGCTATTGAGAGCTGGGGCGATGATGACGATATCATCCGGTACGTAGAGCAGCAACCCGCAGTCAAAGATCTTATTGAGCAGCGTGCGAAAGCCGCGACCTACTATAGAGAGGCCGAGCAAACGCTCTCTAATACAGCGCCCTTTTTCTATGCAATATGAAAGAACTACCTTAGCCCTTGAGTATAAATTCAGCCAATGCAGATACATATTCTCTTGCGATCTCAACATTATGACTTAGCTAATGCCCAATGAGTGATCACCAGTCCCATTGTCAGGACTGGAAATAATTCTCGATGGAGGGGAGTCCCCAATGGCTATCACATGGCTACCCATAACCCAATCGATCGGCGATTTGGGGCCATGATCCCAGACCATCATCATTCCGTCAGACCTGATGCCCGTCACCAATTTGTCAGTCCCTGCGACGTGCCCAACAAATCGAGGCGTCTCCTCAAATGAGCAGATTAAAACGGTACCAGCCAAAATTGCGCTATAGCCGTGGCTGGTGGCTGACCACTGAATCGCCATTAGATCAGGAATCGGAGAGGCAACCCCCACCCAGCCAACAGGCAATGCATCGACAGTTCGCGGGAGGAAACGTACGACATCGGCGGCAGCGTATACGGGAATGGCACGGACCGATTCAGGCGCAAGGGCGATGGGCCTGTAGCCCATGATTTTAACCAACGTTGATAGTCGCCGATACTGTTGGGAAGTCAGGTATCCATTGCATCTGCGTCCCAGCCAGGCCCCAATTACCGCGCCAGACACGCCAAGGCCGATCATCATGCGGTCAGCTCCATCCTCAAACTGCTGAGCGAACCTCAGCATCGCCGCCTGTATATCTGCGTTGATCGGGACGCATGAAGAATCGGCCCAGTCCTCTCGATCTGGTATCTGCCACGGGGTCAGATGCCCCTCAATGACCAATAGCATATCGCCCTTGTCCACCCGGTAGCAGTCGGCAACGAAGTGGATCGGCAACTCGCCCAGCAGAAATGCTCGGATCGCCTGCTCGATTGCGTATTGGTAGTCAGAGAGAGTTGTGTACACGTCCGTCGTAATTTGAGGGATTGGCTCGATCACGTGTCAGCGGGCACCCAAAGTAGGCCAGGGGATGGGCACCTTAAAATAGGCCACCTTCACGTGCCATGTTATGGCTCTTCAACCAAGGAGAGCAAGCATGGCGAACGTCCTGAAGGAGTCTATGGTGTACAGCATCGAAGAGTTGAGTAAACAAGGCTGGTCACAGCGACGCATTGCCCGTGAGCTGGGGCTCAGCCGAACGACAGTGGCGCGTTACGTCCACCGCCTTCAACAACAAGGTGAGTCGGGAGCAACACCGGGCTCAGGTGATGAAAACCAGCCAGGGGTGCCCATCGGCTCTGACGGTCAAAGTGGGCCGGGGGTGCCCATCGGCTTTGAGGCGAGCCAGAGTCTCTGTTTGCCGCATGATGAGCGGATCCGCGAGAGGCTGGAGATGGGGCTGACGGCGCAGCGGATCTACCAAGATCTCCAGGAAGTCGGCTTCACGGGCTCCTATGATTCGGTAAAGCGGTATGCCAGGCGGCTGCGGGAGGCCTCTGCGGTGCCGTTCCGGCGGCTGGAGTGCCCACCTGGGGAGGAGGCGCAGATCGACTTCGGCCAGGGAGCGCCGATCATCGATGGGGCGGGCAAGCGGCGAAGGCCGCACCTTTTCCGCATCGTCCTCAGCCACTCACGCAAGGCGTACGCCGAGGTGGTCTGGCGGCAGGACACCGAGAGCGTCATCCGGGTGCTGGAGAACGCCTTCCGCCACTTCCGCGGCGTGCCGAAGACGTTGGTGCCCGACAACATGAAGTGCGCGGTGCTCCACGCCGAGTGGGCCGACCCGGAACTCAACCCGAAGCTCCGCGACTTCTGCCGCCACTACGCCACGGTGCTGCTGCCGACGAAGGTGCGCACGCCGCGCCACAAGGGCAAGGTCGAGCGCGGCATCGGCTACGTCCAGGAGAACGCGCTGAAGGGGCGCACCTTCCGCAGCCTCCGCGAGGAGAACGAGCACCTGCACCACTGGGAGCGGCATGTCGCCGACACCCGCCTGCACGGCACCACCCGCCAACAGGTGCGAGCCGCCTTCGAGGGCGAGCAGCCCCATCTCCTGCCCCTGCCCGACGCTCCTTTTCCCTGCTTCGAGGAAGGCGAGCGGAAGGTGCACCGCGACGGCCACGTCGAAGTCGCCAAGAGCTACTACTCCGTGCCCCCGGAGTACGTTCAGCGCAGCGTCTGGGTACGCTGGGACGTGCGCACCGTGCGCATCTTCAACCCGCGCACCTGGCAGCAGATCCAGCTCCACGCCTGCGTCGAGCCCGGCCAGTTCCAGACCAACTCCGCGCACATCCCCGCCATCAAAATCGCCGCCATCGAGAAAGGCCGCCATTATCTCCAGCAAGAGATAGGAAAACAGATCGGCGAGGACGCCCTTGCTTGGTCAACCGCCATGCTCAAAGCCCGTGGCCTCGAAAGTGAACGCGTCCTCGTCGGCCTGCTCGGCCTGCGCCGCAAGCACTCCGCCGATGCTCTCAACAGCGCCTGCCGCAAAGCCAGAAAGCATCAACGATGGCGACTGCGGGAACTGCGCGAGCTGCTTGCCGATAGCGCCCCCGACGAACCCGACCTCAACCTCCAGCAAAAACACCCCATCATCCGCGACCTCAGCACCTATCAACACCTCATCGGCGACTTCAGCCGTTAACCCCGAAAAGGACACCACCATGATCATCCCCGACACCATCGCCCACACCCTGCGCAGTCTCCGCCTCAGCGGCCTGCACACCACCCTTGAGCAACGCCTCCAGGAAGCCCGCGGTAACCAGCTCGACCACCTGGAGTTCCTCGAACTCCTCCTCCAGGACGAACTCCATGTGCGCCGCCAGCGTCAGCTCCAGCGCCGCCTGAAAAAGGCCAACTTCCGCGATCAGAAAACCCTGGAAGACTTCGACTACGCCTTCAACAGCTCCATCGACCGCCGCCGGATCGAGCAGCTCGCCACCTGCCAGTTCCTTGACCACCAGCGCGACCTCCTGCTCATCGGCCCGCCCTGTCGCACATTACTGGGAACTTGTGTCCTGCGTTGGCTGATGACTCTACTATATCACATTCATTAATGCGTTGTACTGAGGATTCAATACCAATTCAATATCAACCAACAAGCTGTATAAATAGCTAATGCAGAGATACTTACAATTCCGTCGAAATTGGCGTTACGCACCTCTGTTTACAAGTCCAACCGCTGTTGAGTTGAGTTGTTGTCACCGATTGAATGTTCGCCATCATCCCCTCGCGATGTGGTGCTACAACTACCAAATACGCAGACAAGCTGTAGGTCACCCTCCTGGAATAGTGCCTTGCAAATGCCACCCGATAAACGACGACAATTACCAATTATCGATATGGCGACGTAAAGCACTACACACCCGATTGTTGCGCAATGAATATGACTGTCCAAATCAGAACGGAGCGGCCAATCGCTGGCCAAGGAGCCACGTCAGTTTGCATAGAGAAGCTGGCTCTTACCACGGCAACCTGTCTGGGGCCAGCGCCAATACTCACGAGCCGGATGGTGATTATCTTCATGGCACGATAACATGGACACTCTCATAGGGAAGCTTTTTTATTCTATCTGTGCATGGTTGTGCTCACATCCTTGAGAATTTCTACATAACAGGATACGTTTGACATTTCAGGTGCATGGAATTGCCCTACACCCAATCGTTTCAAGAAGGAGAATGCTATGCCAATAGTTGGATCAAAGTGGTGGCGGGTAGACTTTCATTGCCACTCCCCGCGCTCGACAGATTATCGAGATCCAGCGGCGACCCCTCGCGAATGGCTTCTTCGTTGTATGGCTGTTGGCCTGGATGCCATTGTCGTTACTGATCATCAGTCAGGGCAATGGGCTATAGATGTTCAGGCTGAACTGCAAAGGCTCTCGGAAGAACAGCCCGCAGGCTACCGACCCCTTGTCGTGTTTCCAGGTGTCGAGATCATGAGCCAGAACATTCACTGGTTGGCCATCTTTGATCCTGTTGAGTGCCAACGCCCCAGCCAGCTCTTAGGGGCAGCCCGGATCGTTGGCGATGAAGGAGACCACGACGGACATGTTCGAGGCTCGCCGGATGATATAATCGACTATGTTAGGCAAACACAACGTGGGATTGTCATCCCTGCGCACGTGGATCGTCCGAGAGGTCTCTTCACCGAACAAGTCGCTGGCCAGATTATGGATGACTTCATGGCTAACGATCATCTCTATGCGATGGAAGTGGTAGACTGGGGATTCTCTGATGCCAGAGCTGATAGCACTGGGTGGGCAAAAGTCATGGGATCAGACGCCCACTGCCTATCTGATATCGGTCAACGTAGTACATGGGTGAAGATGAGCAGACCAGACATTGATGGTTTGAGGCTCGCCCTGTCTGACGGCGTACAGTCTGTACGATCCTTCGATTTGTTTCCTTCTATGAATGAGATCCCTCCGCTGGTGATCCAGTCTGTGGAAATCAGAGATGCTCAGTACTGCGGTCGAGTAGAGCCATTGACGGTCTCATTTAGTCCTTGGTTTACTGCGATAGTTGGGGATAGGGGCACTGGCAAGTCTTCAGTTCTGGAATTTTTGCGTATTGCAATGGAAAGAGATCTGGATGAGGATATGCCGACTGAAATCCTCGAAACGTTCTCCAAATTCAAGCGGGTGCCCGCTAACAGACGGGACAACGGGGCACTGCGAGCAGAGACCAGTACCGCGACGTCCGTACGCAGATCTGATGATATCTATCGCATAATATGGTCCAATCAGATACGAGAAGTTCAGACGTTGGCGGGTGACGGCACTTGGGAATCACTTGGCAGGCAAGTGAAAAGCCGGTTTCGTGTGGGAGTGTATTCACAGAAGCAGATCTTCGAGATGTCTCGACATCCTCAGGCTCTCCTGCGAGTCGTTGACCAGTCACAGGGCGTTGCCAAGGATAGTTGGCAGCATCAATGGAATCAGATATTCAATGAGTGGTCTGCTCCCTGAAAACAGGATCGTTTATTGTGAGAAAAGTCTCATCGTAAAGCAACCCGATCAGACAAGGGAGTCGATCCATGAAAAATCAAAGTTCACCGAGAGCCAGATCGCCTTTATCCTGCGGCAGGCAGAGGAAGGAACATCGATTGGCGAAGTATGCCGGAAAGCTGGCATTTCAGAGCAGACCTTTTATCGCTGGCGAAAAAAGTATGGGAACCTGATGCCTTCAGAGATGAAGCGCCTGCGGCAACTTGAGGAAGAGAACACGCGCCTGAAGCGCTTGGTTGCTGACTTGTCACTCGACAAGGACATGCTCCAGGAGGTGCTGCGAAAAAAGCTCTGAAGCCGTCGCGGAAGCGTCAACTTGTTGACGAGCTAAAGCACGGCTTCCAGGTCAGTGTGCGCAAAGCCTGCGGGGTTCTGGGGGCACATTGCAGCACCTATTACTACCGATCCCGAAAACGTGAGGATACTCCCTTGAGAGCAGAGATCAAAGAGATTGCCGAGACCAGAGTGCGCTACGGTTATCGTCGCATTCATGTCCTTCTTCTTCGAAAAGGCTGGAAGGTAAATCATAAAAAGATCTACCGCCTTTACTGTGAGCAAGACCTGCAATTACGCAATAAAGTGCCCAAGCGCAAGGTCTCGGCCAGGCTGCGCGGCGACCGGGCAGAACCGCAGCGGATTAACGATGTGTGGGCGATGGATTTTGTTGCCGATCAACTCTACAATGGCCAGCGGTTGCGCTTCTTGACCATTGTCGATGCCTTTGGCAAGCAGTGTCCCGCCATCGGCGTTGGCTTTCAATACAAAGCACTTGATGTTGTAGCGACCTTGGATGAAGCGGTTGCTGCCTATGGCATTCCCCGCACGATTCGGGTTGACAACGGCCCGGAGTTCATCTCCAAAGAACTCGATCTGTGGGCTCATGTCAGAGATATTAAGCTCGATTTCTCGCGCCCTGGAAAACCCACGGATAATGCGTACATTGAATCATTCAACAGCCGGTTCAGAGAGGAGTTTCTGAATACGATCTGGTTCATGAATCTCGCCGATGCTAAATCCAAGACAGAAACCTGGAGAATGGAGTACAATAACGTTAGACCTCATTCGGCTATCGGGAATATTCCGCCAGCCGAATTCACGCAGGAAATGGCCGAAATCATGCATTCAGCCAAAGCCTGAAAACCCCGATTTTTCTCACAGAGATCGATCCTAAGAATGGGGCAAGTCCATACCCGGCAGGACTAACTTTTCAAGTACTACAGCTTTCGGGGGCAGTGCCAGATGACCATCGGAAAGCACGGGGCGTTTACGCCAAAGCCCAACGCTCTAAGGTTATGACCGGACTGTGCTGGTTCGTTCGCGACAGCGCGATAAAGCAGCATAAGGGGGACGGCTCTTGGTGGCTCAGCCATCATGTTAGTATTTTGTCGGCTAATGGCTCAATGACTGATTAAAGTTTAACACTCTTCTATCACATCTTTAATACAATTATGTTTCTTACCTTGCTGCAAAGGAAGACTGATCGCGTTCCGCGAATACCGAGATTTGGTTGATGAAAGTGTTGACACTCCATTTGAGCAGTGCGGTAAGCATTGAATCAGCTTCTTGGTGATACTTTAAGAGTACTTTCAATAGATCATTGCCATACCAAGGAAAGTCAGCATCACTTAGGCAGCAAATAGGACTTTCTTCCACTCGATGATTGTGATCACAGCAGTTTTTCAAGTGATTTCTTGCATCATCATGTAGTATAAATGCGTCTTCAATTCGTTCTCCTCTAAACATGCGGATATTCCCCTCTTCATAACCCTCATGCATCAACCAATTCCGTACTTTATATGAGACCATTACTGGCCATGAATATGCATCGATAAGATGGTGCTGTAACGCGAATGCAAGGTGAAATTTTTTCTTGGAAAAGAAATCTTCACACATCTTCGGATTCTGCTTGGGGTTGCTCGCGATGGAGTCAGTAGCTGCAAGTCTGCCACACACATTTGTCAGTCGATCATAGATTGCCCAAGTTGTGCCCATGTATGAGAGGAGAGTCAAGTGTCTTGCTATCGTAAAATCCATTTCTACGCCATTTAGCATGAACGTATTTGCACGTCCTCCATCAGTTCTGATGCGATCCCTCTCTCTTTGAACTCGCTTTGAATCTACAAGGTTAGAGACCGACGCCCACGCTGCTGCGCGAGCATTTATCAGGTCGGCAGTTTCACGCAATACTTCGTGATGAATAGCGCGTTCGCGCCAATGATCATAGCAAGAAACAGGTATCTCTGTGCCGGTAGGAGACTGAAGCATAGTATAGACCTGCTTCAAGGCGTTAGAACTCTCCAATATCTGTTCCTTCAGTTTTTTACTCATGGAAGTCCTCTTCGGCGCTTTCTCGCTCTCTTGCCAGTCTTTCTATTGCGGTGTCAAGCTTCCATTTGCGATAGCCATACAATGGTGAATCCACCGGTTCTTGTTCCAGCATTTGTTTTGCGATTTCGATAACCTGAGAGAAATAAGAGGATTCCGTACCGGGGGTGTCAATAAGAACACCTGTCTCTTTCCTGCTTAGCCCGAAGTAAACTTGCTCGCGATCCTTTCTGCTGAGTTCTGCTGTCTTGATGCAAATTGGTATAGCAATAGCCGACCAAGCATCTTCATGGTCATCGTACGCTGATGCAATATGCGCCAATCGAACCAAGATATCTGTAGCAATACCTGAATGAATCGACAGGTATTCTTCGATAAACTGGCCAGAAAACAGTGCTGATGAATCCAGTTGCCTGATGTATTTCGGTAACCAGTAGTAGGCAGTGAAGCCCTTTTTTAAGGTAAGTTCACAAAATTCAGTAAATGCCCTTTGCTCTACGGTATCTTTGTGGTCAAACATGCACCAGTCCGTAATCTTGAAGTCGTGCGGAACGGAGTTGAATGAAGGAGGGCGTTCCTCTGAAGTTTCCACCGAGATCCGCCTGCGAAGAAACGCGAGCATTTCAACCATCGATAATCTGAAATCAGTCCATTTTGTCCGAAGGTATTCTAACTCGTGCATCGCGAGAATGTCGCCACTGAGGTCTCTTGTGGCGATACAGTCAATAATCCAGGACAAAACCGTAGAGTCGCCTTGCCAATGATAGCGCAGAACAGAAATATAGGCTGTTCGGATCCAAGTGGCCATGTATTTGCTATTAATGTCTTCATCATTGTTGCTTTCGTTAAACACAGATTCAAGAATAGGCCTTGTCTTGTTCCAGTAGCCTGGTGAAAATGAACCAAGAACCTTCATCAAGCTTGATGCATCAGCAAAATCAGCGCGATGATTCAACACAACATCCAATTCCATTTCAGTCAATCGCCCTATGCCCGCAGGATGGGGCATGGCATAGAGAGAATTAAGGAACTCAGAACTACTGTTCACTTGGTCAAGGAGGGAGGTAAGATCTAAGCCGACATTGATCCCATCCACGGATGGTAGTTTTAATTGTGCCAAATATTTCTCACATAGGCGG